>OGCH01000429.1_pt1 | contig 21996 bp, 18 predicted proteins | sample 1570111 | NCBI WGS metagenome assembly OGCH01 (sample SAMN03436243, study PRJEB24508) | hot springs metagenome | biome: Desert Springs; feature: Hot Springs; material: Water | place: USA: Great Boiling Spring, Nevada | collected 2008-12-01 | depth 0 m m | reverse complement strand
GGGACCAGCTGTCCATAAGCGCTTCGTTTCCTCATCACAGAGGGGAGCTGCGGGTTGGACTCGCAGCTCTCTCTATTTTTTACTTATGGAAGGCTTTTTTTGAGAGACGATCCACTTTCCCGAAAAAAGCGTGCGTGCATATAGGGTTAAACACGCTGTTCTATGTCACCATATTTGCCAGCGAAGAGGTCGCGGATAATTTCGTCGATTTCCACCTCTTCGATGGTGATGTCGTGGACGGGTAGCGCCTGCAGGATTTCGGCTGCGATTCGGCTCACCTGCTCGCGCGGCACCTCAAGTGTCGCTTCCAGCGGCTCATAGCGCACCACCCGACCAAACCGCTGCAGCTGTTGCAGCGCCACAGGCTGCTCGAATTGCAGGCGCAAGGCGCGAGACGGGCTATACTGCTCCACCAACGCCCGCAAGGTGTCATCGAAAATGAGCCGTCCGTGATGGATGATCAGCACCCGCTGCGCCAACTCCTGCACATCCTGCATGTAGTGGCTGGTGAGTAGGATGGTGGTGCGCTCGCGGCGATTGTACTCTTTCAGAAATTCGCGAATGCGCTTCTGCGAGACCACATCCAGCCCGATGGTCGGCTCGTCTAAGAAAAGCACGCGCGGGCGATGCAGCAGCGCGGCTAACAGCTCGCACTTCATGCGCTCGCCCAGCGAGAGCCGCCGCACTTGCACATGCAGCACATGGCGGATTTCGAGCATCTCTGCCAGCTCGTTCACCCGCTGCTCGAACACCTTGTCGGGCACTTCGTAGAGCGATTTGAGCAGCAGGTACGATTCGTAGGCGGGCAGGTCCCACCAGAGCTGCATCTTCTGCCCCATCACGAGCGCGATTTGGCGCTGCATTTCGGGGCGTCGCTCCCAAGGGACATAGCCTAACACACGCGCCGTGCCCGCTGTGGGGAAGATGATGCCCGACAGCATTTTGAGCGTGGTGGTCTTGCCGGCTCCGTTGGGTCCGAGAAAGCCGACCAGTTCGCCCTCCTCGATGGTGAAGGAGATGTCGCGCACCGCCTCCACATACTGGCGCTCCCGTTTGATGAGGCTCTTGAGCGCGCCCAGCACGCCCGGCGGACGCTTGTAGGTCACATAGGTTTTGGACAGATGGTCTGCTACAATCGCTGGCATATAGGATAGCCGAAACTTCCTTTTCAGGCTTCCATCAGGACGGCGACGCCGGGCAGGGTGCGCCCCTCCAGAAACTCCAGCGCGGCGCCACCCCCCGTGGAGATGTGGGTGATGCGGTCGGCAAAGCCGAGTTGCTCGGCGGCAGCAGCGGTGTCACCTCCACCCAAGATAGAGGTGGCACCCGACTCGGCGACGGCTTGCAGCACCCCGCGTGTGCCCGCTGCAAAGGTCGCCCGCTCAAACAGCCCCAGCGGTCCGTTCCAAACGATGGTGCGCGCTGAGCGTATCATCTCGCTGAAACGCGCCACCGTCTGCGGTCCGATGTCCAGCCCCATCTGGTCGGGCGGAATCTGGTCGATGGGCACAACTTGAGCTTGCGTCTCCGCTTCGGGCGAGGGCGCCACCACCACATCCACGGGCAACACAATTTTTTGATCCGCTTCCTGCAGCACTCGACGGGCAAACTCGATACCCTCGCTGTCCAGCAGGGAGCGTCCAATCTCGTAGCCCTGCGCTTTCAGGAAGGTGAACGCCATCCCGCCCCCTATCAGCAAGCGATCTACCTTCGGGAGCAGGTTCTGAATCACCCCGATTTTGTCATGCACTTTTGCACCGCCCAGGATGGCGACGAAGGGTCGCTCGGGCTGGGTCAGGATGCTGCCCAGATAGCGCAGCTCCTTCTCCATCAAGAACCCGGCGACGGCGGGCAGGTGATGCGCCACGCCTTCGGTGGAGGCATGAGCGCGATGGGCGGAGCCGAAGGCATCGTTCACATAGAGGTCGCCCAGTCGCGCCAGCGCGCGGGCAAAATCGGCATCGTTGGCTTCCTCTTCGGGGTGAAAACGCAGGTTCTCCAGTAGCGCCACCTCGCCAGGCGCCATCGCCTGCACCGCCTGCTCCACTGCTTCCCCAACGCAATCTTCCAAGAAACGCACCGGTCGCCCCAGTAGTTCGCTCAAGTGTTGCGCCACAGGGCGCAGCGAGTATTGCGGGTCACGCTTGCCCTTCGGGCGTCCCAAGTGCGACATCAGAATCACTTTCGCTCCACGCTCCAGCAGATATTGGATGGTGGGCAGCGATTCGCGAATACGCCGATCATCGGTAATCTGCCCATCCTGCATCGGCACATTAAAATCGACCCGCACCAACACGCGTTTGCCCTGCACCTCCAAGTCGCGAATGGTCTTTTTCATCGGTTTGCCTCCTGTTGTGCCGCATAGAGTGCGCGGATGTACTGGATTTGCCCTGCGTGGTAGAAGTCATGTTCTGCCAACATCAGGAACAGGTCGCCAGTGGGCATGCGCCCACCGCCCCAGTAGGGTCGCTCCACCAGCAGGTCATCGTCGCTGAGGGGTGCAAGCGCATCGAGGCTAGTCTCGTAGCCCTCTTGGGCAATTTGCAAAGCAGCATTGAGGTCGCCTCCCATCGCCTTGAAGCGATGCTCCATCGCGGTCCAGTCTACTGCGCCCTCGCCAAAAGCGGTGGAAATTTGCACGATTTTATCGGCGCCCACATGGAAAACGATGCGCAAGATGGAGCCGTCCGCCCAGCGGAACCCTTTATAGCCTGTTGGCGGTCGCCAAATGGCTTCTTCGGGTGTTAACCCCCGCACCGCTGCCTTGAAACTGTGCCAGCGACTGCCCTCATACGCCTGCACCAGAAGCTCCTTCAAAAAGTTCACGCGTGTCCGCATCATTTAGGATTGTACCCTACCGAGAGGAGGGCTTTTCAGCCGATGAGCGCAGGGCTGCTTAGGGACAGGATTAGAAACAGGTATACTAAGAGGTACAGGGAGGTTAGCGATGCGGATTAGCAGGAGTATTGTCTGGAGCGGACTGTTTTGTGGCATGCTGATGCTGGCGTCGGCTCAAATCGAGCCCCGCGGCGAGAACCCCGCCATTCGGATGAACACCCTTTATGGCGCCACGGGACTCATTACCGTGCCCACCTCGACCACCACGCGCGTGGAGCGGTTCCAACTTGGCACTGCCTTCGGACACAATGTGCATACCGTCTCGCTCAACTGGGGCGTCTACGAGGGCATCGAGATAGGCGGCACGGTGGTGGATGTGATGGGCGCCAATAATAAAGTCATCGCCACAGGCAAAGTGGCCATCCTGCCGCAGAATTTCGAGTGGCTAGAGCTGGGTTTCGGTGCTATCGACCCCTTTGATGCCATTCAGAAAAGCTTCTACGGCATCGCCAGCGCAAATGTGCGTGTACCCACTGAGGGAGAGGACGCCGTACGGCTGCGTCTCCATCTGGGCTATGGCACAGGGGGATTCCGAGAGAAGCTCATTGGCGGCGCCGAGCTGTTCCTCGACAAGCGGTTCAGCGTGGTTGCCGAGTATAATGGGGTGGATACCAACGCTGCCCTGCGCTATGTGCATGACGACTCGCTGCGCCTACAGCTGGGCATTCAAGCGAAGGTCATCTATTTCAGCACCACCTATGGGCTGAGCTTTTGAGGGTTCACAATTACGCCTTCCAGCAGCCAGTCCGTTCCCAGCCGCTTGCAGCGGGGCTGGGCCAGCTTGAGGGCATGTACCATTTGAGCGACTCCTTCACCCTCGAAGGAGGTAGGCGCGTTGCGTCCGCCGATGAGCAACGGGGCATAGAAAAAGGCGACCCGATCTGCCAGCCCCGCTTGCACAAAAGAGGCGATGACTTCACCCCCACCCTCGACCAAGATGCCGATGACGCCCCGCTGGGCAAGATGCGCCACCACCTTCGAAATCGGCACACGCCCGTTGGCATCGGGTGGCAGCGCCACAATCTCTACATGAGGTGCCTGCAGCCCAGCGGCATGAGGGGGCATCGGCTCGGTGCAGAAAAGAAGGGTAGGTGCCTCCGCCACGCGCACCACACGAGCATCGGGCGGCGTGCGCAGGCGCGAATCGAGAATCACACGCAACGGCTGATTTTTCACCCCGCGCAGTCGCGCCGTCAGCGAAGGGTCATCCTTTAGCACAGTGTTGACCCCCACCAGCACGCAGCCATGCTCGGCTCGCAGTCGGTGCGCCTCCCGCCGCGCCCGCTCACCTGTGATCCATTTGGAGTCGCCCGTGCGTGTGGCGATTTTGCCATCCAAACTCATCGCACACTTCAGCGTGATAAGCGGTCGCCCCGTGCGATGATAGTGCAAAAACGCGCGGTTCAGCTCCTCGAGGCGCGTCAGCAAGGGCTGGGCACGCGAGTCCTTCCCATCGAGCAGATCGACCTGCACGCCTGCGGCTTGTAGTTCGCGTAGCCCACCGCCCGCAACTTTCGGGTTCGGATCCTGCATGGCGACCACCACACGCCGAATGCCCGCCTGCAAAATCGCCTGGGTGCAGGGCGGCGTGCGCCCATAGTGGCAGCAGGGTTCCAGCGTTAGGTAAAGCGTGGCGTCGCGCGCCCGTTCCCCAGCCTGCTGCAGCGCAACCACTTCTGCGTGGGGCGCACCCGCATGAGAATGAAACCCTTCGCCGACCTTCTCACCCGCTGCCACCACCACCGCCCCCACATGGGGATTCGGTGCAGGAAAGCCGCGCCGCGCCAACTGCACTGCTCCCGCCATCCAGTCCAGATCAGCTCCACTCAACGCCCGGCGCATCCCTCCTCGCTGGAAACTCCTCCATAGGTATCAGTATGGCAGTAATGGTACCCTGTGATTGCCCCATCAGCTCGTCGAGGTCTTGTTAGATCTGCCCGATGAGGATGGAGAGCCTGCCCATGAAGACCGATAATTGTTGCAGGTAATGAGCATCACGAGCTGGCTCACACGCGCCTTACGCCACTCCGACCTGATGATTGCACTGGCGATTCTGGTGGTGGTGACCATCTTGATTCTGCCACTGCCAGAGTGGCTGCTGGACACCTGCTTGGTGATTAATTTCGCAGCGGCGATTCTCATCGCGCTGATGGCGGTTAACATCACGGACCCACTCCAGTTCTCGGTGTTCCCTGCGCTGCTCTTGGTGACGACCCTTTTTCGGCTGGCGTTGAGCATTGCGGCGACCAAGCTCATTCTGGGCACGGGCAGCGCGGGGCATGTGATCGAGACCTTCGGCAACTTTGTGGTGGGCGGTGATTTCGTGGTGGGCGTGGTCGCCTTTCTGATTCTGGTGATTGTGCAGTTTGTGGTGATTACGAACGGTGCGGGGCGCGTGGCGGAGGTCGCTGCCCGATTCACCTTAGACGCCATGCCGGGCAAGCAGATGGCGATTGACGCCGACCTGAACGCAGGGCTGATTGACCAAGAGGAGGCGCGGCGACGCAGGCGACTGGTGGAACTGGAAGCCGATTTTTACGGCGCGATGGATGGTGCGAGCAAGTTCGTCAAAGGCGATGCCATCGCCGCAGTGTTGATTATTCTCATCAACATCATCGGCGGATTTGCTGTTGGCTATCTGCGCGGTCAGGGCGACCCGATGACCGTGTTGCAGACCTACACGCTGCTGACCGTGGGAGAGGGTCTGGTGGCGCAGATACCCGCGCTGCTGATTTCTACGGCGACAGGGCTAATGGTGACTCGCGCCTCCAGCGAGCAAGCGATGGGGCAAGATGTGGTGGGGCAGGTGCTGCAATATCCGCGCGTGCTGATGGGCGCGGGCGTTGCGATGGGACTGCTCGCGCTGGTGCCCGGCTTCCCGAAGCTCCAGTTCCTCCTTACTGGGTTGGCACTGGCGGGGCTGGGCTACATGGCGAGCCGTGTCGGGCTAATAGCCACGCGGACGGAGTGGCACACGCCAAGCCGTGAGAGACAGCCTGCGCCCGATTCAGCCCTCCCTTCACCGCCGACTGGACCGGAGGCGGTACTCCCCCTGCTCAAAGTGGACGCCATCGAGCTGGAGCTGGGCTACGGGCTGCTACCTTTGATTCAGACCCACTCACAAGCCGAAATCCCAACCTCCAGCGAGTCGGCATCCGGCACCACACGAGAGAAAAGGGTACTGGGCGACTTGCTGGAGCGCATCGCCGCCATCCGACGGCAGCTCGCACTGGAGCTGGGTTTCGTGATGCCCCCCGTGCGCGTGCGCGACAATGTACGCCTGAAATCGTATCAATATCAGATTAAAATTCGGGGCGAGGTGGTGGCGCAGGCGGAGGTGATGCCGCGTGCCCTGCTGGCGATGCCCCCAACCACCGATGCGCCTCCGGTGGAGGGCATCGCCACCACCGAGCCAGTATTTGGGATGCGAGCCTTCTGGATTGAGCCGACACAACGCGAGAAGGCGGAGCGATTGGGCTACACCGTGGTGGAACCCACCGCCGTTATCGCCACCCACCTGACCGAAGTGGTGCGCCAACACGCAGCCGATTTGCTCGGACGCGCCGAAGTGCAGCAGCTGCTCGATAACCTGAAAGAGCATAACCCCGTGGTGGTGCAGGAGCTGGTGCCCGATTTGCTGACGCTGGGCGAGGTGCAGAAAGTGCTGCAGCATCTGCTGCGGGAAGGGGTTCCGATTCGCGATTTGGTTGCGATTTTGGAGGCGTTAGCCGATTACGCGCCCCGCACACGCGATGTGGAAGCACTGGGTGAATATGCTCGCGCCGCGCTGGCGCGTACCATCACTCACCGCTTGAGTGATCCCCAAGGGCGGCTGCATGTGATGGTATTGGAGCCTGCGTTGGAGGCATACTTGCGCGAGCGCGTGGAGCAGACCCCCCAAGGCGTGGTCTTGGCGCTGGAGCCGTCGGCAGCCCGTGCCCTGCTCCAAGCCCTTGCGCAGCATGCCCAACAGATGAGCGCGAAGGGCTACTTGCCTGTTTTAGCCGTGCCCGCGCCGCTACGCCTGCCCATCCGCAAGTTGCTGGGAGCCGACCTGCCCAATGTCCATGTGATTGCCTACCACGAGATTGCACCTCGCACGCCGCTCCAAGTGGTGGGGCAAATCGCGTCATCGGAAATCATGGCAGCTGCTGCATAGGGATTCTCGCCATCATCCGAGGCGATCGAGCCAGGCGCGACTGCGCCCATCCAGCGCGTTCAGGTCGCGAATCTCGTAGCGACTCCCGTCTACCGCCACAATCAGGTAGCGCACCGGCGATAGCTCATGCACATTGTCGCGCCAGTTGCGCACATAGAACACGCGCCTGCCGCGGTCGGTCTCCACATCCCAGCGCAGCTGCCCATACTCCTCCGTGAGGGAATAGATACGCTGAATGAGGGGGATGAAATAGCGTCGCTCCAGCTCTTCCTGCAGCACTCGATACGATTCGGGCAACATCCCCTCCAGCGAGCGGAACATCCCTATCTCTTTGCCCTCGCGCGTCTGGATGCTGATATAGTGGTCTGGGTCGGAGAAGGGGAAGGCGCGGGCGAACTGCACATCCTCATACACCTCGCCGTTGGGCAGGCGCACACGCACCTGCCGCCCGTTCGGCACACGCTCAATCAGCACCTGCGACGGCTCCAGCCACCTTATCTCCAGCATGCCCATGCCTTAAAGTATGATTGCTTCAGCGATGACCCCCACGCGCTATCCATTCTCTGATGTGTCTCGGCTACGCCTTGTGGATGCAGTGCCCTGCCGCGTCGTGAAAAGCTTCCATCAGCGATTCCACCAGCGTTGGGTGTGGGTGAATGGTGTACCCCCTAATGAAACTTATGGGATGATTTCCCAACGGTAATCGCCCACCCAACGAAGCCAGTCCAGCTGTTGATGCAGGGCATTATAGAGGCGTTTATCCCCCGTGAAGCACCACACACCCAACTGTTGTGCGAGCGCTAAGTACGCGCTATCATAGTAAGACCGCTGATAACGGTGTGCTAACTCAAGAGCCAAATCCTTTATCTCCGCAAACGAGTGGAAACGAATATTCAGCATAGGCAACGCGCTCATTACAGCTAAGGCTTCCTCCCAGAGGATACGCTGCTGCCGCAGCGCTGCCCATACCCCATTACCCCACTCATAACCCAAAAGGTCGGGTGCATGCAGCACCAGTCGCCTCGCGAAGCTATCCGCGAGTAGTTGGGAGGCTTGCTCGATGCCCTCCTCGTCGCTGAACACCCACTTGAGTGCCACAGAGGCGTCTATTACGATTGCTTTAGCGACTACGCTCATGCGCTATCAGTTCGCTAACAGGATAGGGCAGCGGAGGGTGCGAGTCGCGTATGCGAAACAATAGCTCCATCGGCGAGGTATCCAACGGGGCGACAGGCTCGCAGAACACGATTCGCACCTCCACCTCCCCATCCACTTTCGGAAGAGGCTCGCCAGGCAATGGACGGATGGTCTTGCCGTCGTAAACGCCGCGAATAGTCAGCATAATCCGCTCACCCAGACGATTATACCTGTTCCTCACCCACCATGCACAGGCTATGCTTTGTGGATGCAGTGTCCTGCGGCGTCGTGGAAAGCCTCCATCAGGGCTTCCACCAGCGTTGGGTGTGGGTGGATAGTGTCCACCAGCTCGTCTAAGGTGGCTTCCAGTTTGATGGCGAGTACCGCCTCTTGCAGCAGGTCGCTGCCGTGTTCGCAGCAGAGATGCACGCCCAGAATCTGCCCATAACGGGCATCTGCGACCACCTTCACCAGCCCTTCTCGGACGCCTGTCGCCATCGCGCGCCCCAAGATTCGGGGTGAGAACTTGCCGATGCGCACCTCATAGCCCTGCTCGCGCGCCTGCTGCTCGGTCAATCCCACGCTGGCGACCTCTGGCACGGTGTAGACCACATTCGGCACGGCACGATAGTCCATGCGGCGTTGTGCCCCAAAGCAGTTCTCGGCTGCCACAATGCCCTGCATGCTGGCGACATGGGCAAGCGGGGCAATCCCAGTGAGGTCGCCAATTGCGTAGATATGGGGGATGTTCGTGCGCATATAGTCGTCCACTGCCACCCATCGCTTGTTCATCTGGATGCCGACCGTCTCCAGCCCGATGCCTTCCACATTGGGTTTGCGCCCGACACCAATCAGCACCAGCTGCACCTCGATGACCTGTTCGCCTTTGGGCGTTTGCACATAGCAGAGCCAGCGGTCGCCCTTGCGCTCCGCCGAACGGAGTGTGCTACCCGTGATGAACTGGATCCCTTGCCGACTAAGGGCGCGTTCTGCCTCTTTGGCAATCTCCTCGTCGAAGGTGGGCAGGATTTGGGGCATCATCTCCACCACCGTGACCTTTGAGCCGAGCGCGTTGAACACATAACTGAACTCCACGCCGACCGCCCCCGCGCCCAAAATCAGCATACTTTCGGGGACGAAGGTGGCATTCACCGCGTCGTCGCTTGTCCAGATATTCTCACCCTCCAGCCCAGGAATCTCAATCTTCATCACGCTGGAGCCGGTGGCGAGGATGATATTTTTGGCTCGAATAAAACGCTTGCTGCCGTCGGCTTGGGTGATTTCGAGGGTGTGCGGGTCGGTCAGTCTGCCTGTGCCTTGCACCAGTTGCACATTGTTCTTTTTGAACAGGGTGGCGATGCCGTTGCGGAGGGTTTGCACGATTTTGTCTTTGCGCGCCTGCATCTGGGCGAAGTCGTAGCGCACGGTGCCCTCGATCTGAATGCCCATCTCGTTGGCGTGGAGTACATGCTGATAGCGTTCGGCGTGCGCAATCATCGCCTTGCTGGGGATACAGCCCCAGTTGAGGCAGGTGCCACCGAGAAATTCCCGCTCGATACACACCACCGTGCCGCCATGCTCCTTCGCCAATTGACCCGCACGAATGGCAGCCACATAGCCGCCTGGTCCTGCGCCTAAAATCGCCACATCTGCATCGTAAGTTGCCATCGCTTGTCAGAACCTCCCTGTTGGGCTTCTCTGTGCAATCCCTATTGTACCTCTTGGCGGGTATCCTCTCTTTTGTGGAGCCGGTGATAGAGCGTTATGCGCCGCGCTTCGTGGTGCTTAGTGGGGTCTCGGTGCTGATGGTGTTGATGGCGTGGCTGGGCATCATCCTGCGCTTTGTGGAACGGCAGCAGCATCCGAACCCACTAAGCCGAGCCACCGAGAGCTATCTGCAGGCGTGCCAGTATCAGCTGGTGCCGTGGCGTCCGTGGACGAGCGCGACGCTGGAGGATGCCAGACGCCTCAATCGCCTCGTGCTGGTCGAGGTGGGCACTTTCTGGTCAGGTCGCTGTGCTAAGTTAGGGCAGGCACTCTATCACGATTCGGGCGTGGCAGATATTCTCAAGCGCGAGTTTGTGCCCATCAAGCTCGATGCCGATGCCGCTCCCAAACGCGCGCGGGCGATGCGCCTCATAGCTGAGCAGCTGAACCTGCCATCGCAGGAGCCTTTTATCGTGATTTTCACGCCAGAGGGCAAGCCCGTTCTGGCTGCGGCACCCACGACGCGCACCGAGCTGATGCGCCTGCTGGAGCAGGTGAGTCTCGCCTATCGGAACACGCCCGACGAGGTGAAGGCACAAGCACAGCAATTGGAGACCAAGTGGACACAGCGTTGGGTGCGTGCCGCAACCCCTGTGGCGTTCACTGCGGAGGATGTGCAGCAATTCAACGAGGAGTTGCTGACCCTACTGGAGGCGCAAGCGTCGCCCGACTGGAGCCAGCCCCAGCCGAATTGGCTTACGCACACCGAGTGGCTTCTCTCGTTGGCAGAGTCTGGCGACCCACGCGCACGCGCCCTGCTGCGACAACGACTGGACGCCCTCCGTCTAAGTCCCCTCTGGGACGCCCAGCATGGCGGCTTCCACACCCTTCAGGAGGGGCTGAGCATGGAGGGCAAACCGATGGGTGGCAAGCGTCTCATCGAAAATGCCCGCCTGTTGAGCCTCTACGCGCGAGCCAGTCGCATCGACCCGCGCTTTCGGGAGACGGCGGATGCCCTGCTCGAATTTTTGCGCGTGCAGCTATGGCAAGCGCGCCCGCCAGGCTTTCGCGCCAGTGTGGCTCCTGCGCCGTCTGCCACCACGCTCCGTCCGACCCAACCCACCATCAAGGTTGACCCCACTCTCTATGCCGATGGGAACGCGTTGGCGATTCTTGCGCTGCTGGACTATGTGGAACATGGCTCACTCGTCGGTTCGGATGAGCGAACTCGATGGGCGTTGCAGGCGGCGCAGCAGGTGATGGAGACCCTGCGGGGATTGCGCACCTTTCGGGGCGACCTCTATCACTCCACGCGCCGCCAAACTTCAGACTGGCTGCCCGACCTCGCTCTGGTCGCCTTAGCCGCAAGCCGATTGGCACGGCAGCAGCCTTCAGAACGCACGCTGCTGTTCGCGCAAAACTTGCTTGAGCTGATTGAGACCCACTATCGCGACCCGACAGGCGGCTACTATGATGTGGCACAGGGTAAGCAGTGGGCAGGCTGGAATTTGTTCCCCATTCGGCTCTCGATAGACACTGAGCTGCCTGCCGATAATGCGCTGGTTGCGCTCGCGCAGATCGAGTTGGCGCAAACCTTGAAACAGATGCACAAACCGGCTTGGCACAGTTGGCTCCAGCGTGCGCAAAAGACTCTGCAGGTGATGCTGGGTGACCGACCCGACACGCTGGAGCCGTTCGCCGGCTTCCTCCTCGCCGCCAACCGATGGCAGCAGGTATCTTTTTAACGCAAGTCTGACATGTCGGACATGTCAGACGGGTCGGAGTGGAGGCGATCAATGACCATTCAACTGTTGGGCACAGCGGCAGCGGAGGGTATCCCCGCACTCGGCTGCAATTGCAGGGTGTGCGCCACTGCACGGGAGCGGGGCGGTAAGAACATTCGTTCGCGCTCCGGCGCCCTTATCGATAACCAACTCAAAATCGATTTCGGTCCCGACACCCTTTATCACATCCATCGCGAACGCCTGAACCCCACCGACTGGCGATTTCTGGTCTTCACCCATTCGCACCACGATCACTGCGCGCGGGATGAGCTGCAATACCTGCTGCCGGGCTTCGCACCACCTGAAACGGCACGCCAGCTGCAGATATTCGGCAACGCTGCGGTCAAGGCGAAAGTGGAGGGCGTCGTCGCCTACACAGGGTTGCGCCTCCAATGCGGGCTGATTCGCGCCTTCGAACGCTATCAACTGGGCGATTACACGCTCATCCCCATCCGAGCGAACCACATGACCGAAGTGCCTGATGAGGAGGTGCTGAATCTTATCATCGAGCGGGAGGGGCGACGCCTGCTTTACGCCTGCGACACCGGCTGGTATCCCGACGCCACATGGGAGTTCCTCGCTGGGATGGAACTTGAGTTGGTGGTGCTGGAGTGCAGCTTCGGCTTTAAGCCCAGCGACTACAAGGGGCATCTCGATTTCGATAGCTGTGTGGAGATGGTGGCACTGATGCGCAAGCAGGGTACTCTTCGCCCCGATTCGCGCGTGGTGCTGACCCACTTCTCGCATCATGGGGGCGCACTGCACGAGGAGCTGGAGGCGCGTGCCCAACTGCATGGCATCCTTATCGGCTGGGATGGGATGCGCCTGACCATCTAAATTCTGCCATAGAAGGCGGCACAAAAAGCGCTGGATGCCGTCTATAATAGAGGAGGGTAAATGAGCGAAGCGTATGAAACCGATATGTTCGGAATGGGAAGAGCGATTGAGCCTTTATGTGGATGGTCTGCTGAACCCGTTTGATGAGAACGCGGTGGAGGCGCACCTGTCGCGCTGCGAGGCGTGTCGGGAGGCGGTGTCGCTCTGGCGCGCGATAGGGCAGAGCGTGCGCCAGCTGCCACGCGAGCTGCCCCCGGCGGAGCTGCGTGCCCGTATCTTCGCATGTACTACGCGCAAACAGGGTATCAGGCAGCGGTTGCGACTCAGCTGGTGGCAGCTGGCACCTGCGTGTGCAGCGGGCTTGTTGCTGGCATGGTGGACTTTGCCCCGATTCATACCAGCGACACCCAACACCGCCAGCCAGCTGGAATTGCCCCGCACTATGAGCCTGTCGGACATGTCCGACTCGTCCGACCTGCCCACCCCACAAAGCGAGGCGCTGCGCTCCCCTCAACCTGCTGCGGAACTGCGCCCAGCCGGTTCAGAGACGCGCATCATTATCGTGGTGCAGCCAGCAGCCACACCTCGCTGGCAGCAACCTGTGCCTCGTTGGGTGGCGAGCATGCGCGCACCTGCCCCGCAAACCAGCATGCCTATCGGTGAGACGCGAGTACCCGCGCCTGCTCACGAAGTCGCTATGCTCCCCTCGTCGACGCCCGCCCTGATCACGGAGGTAGCCGATTTGCCCCTTCAAGCCGAGCTGAACGCTCCCGAGCCTTCATCCAGTTCAAGTGAACGACCCGCCCTGCACCCCAGTACACCCACGCCCAGTGAACCCGACGCTCTGCGCCGATGGACTGAACAGTTCAACCAGCAGCTGCAGCAAGAGAATCGCCGTGCGCACCTCAAGCGACTCGCGCCTCGCTCAAACAATTCGCGCCTTTTCGTGCCCCTCTTCTCGTGGAATATTAAGTAGGCTCCGACATGTCCAACTGGTCTGACTGGTCAGACCAGTTGGACTGGTGCAAAAGGAAGTGAGGCTGCGTGCCTAAAAGGTGGTGGCTTGGTGTTGCACTGATAGGGCTTGTGCTGCCGCTTTGGGCGCAAGCGCCTGTGAACGCGCCGCTGCCTCTAAGTGGGGTGGTTGGGTTGCACGCCAACTCGCCTTCTGCCCATAGTCCCATCGGTCAGTCCGCTGCCGATTTGCTGCCAGGCAACGGCACGCGCGGCGGCTACCTCCTGCGCTATGCCCCCGTTATTCCCGGTTCGGAAAGCGTCTATGTGGACGGCAAACGGCTCACACGCGAGCAAGACTACTGGATCGACTACCGCAGTGGCAACCTCGCCTTCGCCCAACCTATCCGCAAGTTCTCCTCTATCCAAGTTTACTATCGCTATAATCCCGAAGGGCGGCGCGAAGCCACCATCGGCGCGATGCCCATCTTCACTCTCTCGATAGGTCAAGCAAGCACTCTCAGTGTGCTGTTCACACCCGACCTGGCAGAAAGCAGCCCGAATGGCGGAACCAATCGCCTCGGCGCCTACGGCTTGCAAAACGCGCTGCACTTCGGCAACACCACCCTCCGCGGCTACTTCTTCATCGGCACGCGCCAGCCGATGCCCAACCGCGACCTGAAACTCCTCGATCAACGGGCTAACCCCTCCTCCCCTGCCGAGCGAAGCCAATTTGTCTATCAGACTCTGGACATGCAAGGTGGCAGCCTCCGCTTCAAAGCCACCTATCAGGACATCGGGCAAGGGTTTAGCCCCCAGAAGCTGCTGGGCATGCAGTCGGGCATCGAACCCGCCCAACTGCAACTCTGGGAGAAGCAAAAGGGGCTGAAGCGGTTCGATTACACGCTGGGGCTTGCGCTCTTTCGCGGTGCGGGCATCGAGCTGAGCCAGCTGCGCATTCGGGATGGCAAGGGCGAGGTGGAGCAGCGGGCGATGAGGTTCCACAGCCAGCGGCTGAACCTGCAGTGGAGCCTGCGCAAACCCGGACGCGAGTTTCAACGGTTTGAACATCTCGCCGACCCCGACGCACCCCACTGGCAGCGCGAGCGCGGCATCGCCCGCGAGACGCTCACTGGCAACCTCCAGCTGGGCGCCAACTCCACCCTCCACTTCAGCGAGCTGACACTGACCGAGGAGGCAGGACAGATCGAACGGCTTATCTACGGGCTGGACATGCCATGGCTCAAAATCCAACGGCTCGAGCAAGCCATCAGCCCCGATTTTAAGCGGTTCGGCGACTTGGGCGACGCTGAAAAGGGCGACTGGGCACGCGAGGCGGGCTTGAAACGCGAGACGACCACCCTCCAGCTTTGCCCCACGGGGCTGAAAGTGCATGCCACCGATGCCAGCGTGCGCTCACCCACAGGCACGATGGAGTGGGAACGAGTGCAGGTGCAGACCGACACGCTCACGGTGGAACACATCCATCGCGACATCGATGCCCAATTCGGACGGCTGCAGAGCCTCGCCCCGCAGGAGCTCCAACAGATGGCGCAAGAGACACGCCAGTTCCACGACCCCGCTAATAACCAGCCACTCAAGCCCGAAGAGGTGCAGCAATCGCTCAAAGAGGCGGGATTGGCACGCACCTTCCAGCGCGTCGAGATTCAGCCTGCCAAAGACCTGAGCCTGCAGGTCAAGCACTACACTATCGAGGACCGAAAGGAGCAGGGCAATATCGCGGGCATCCACTGGCAGTTCAAATCGCCCACGTTGCAGGTGCGCATCGCCGAGCGCACCATCTCGCCCCACTTTAATCGCCTGCGCGACCTTGCTCCCATCGAGCAGATGCTTTTCCGCAACGAGCAGGGCATCCGTCGCTCTGACTGGGATGCCACCCTTATCACGCCGCGCTTGGGACTGGCAGTAGCCCATATGCAGGCGCGCGCTATCGGCGCAGGTCTCAAACGCCGCAGCTACCGCCTCATCCATCCGCAGCTCGAAATCGCTTTCCATCAGCGGCAGGGGGATGCCGACTTTGCGCGGGCGCAGGATCTGGCTGACCCTGAGCGCGACCTGTTCGCTCAACTGCGCGGCTTCGAACAGCGCGACTGGCACCTGCGCTTGAAACCCAGCCGTACTCTCCAACTGGAGACCTTCCTGTTCAATGCCCGCAACCCGCTGGAGCGTATCGGCAATCGCCGACAGCGCACTCGCCTTATGTGGCAGCCTGCCCGCAACCTTATGCTGGGCAGCCATCGCGAAGAGTACCGCTCTCAGCAGCTTGCCGACAGCCTCTATCACGATGAGTACGAACGCAACGACCTGCAGTACACGCTCGGAATCGGGCAGCTGAACGCCTATCGGGAGCGACGGCAGATTGGCGGCACGCAGGCGAGCCCGCTCTATCAATACACCGATTACTACCGTTTCCAGAGCCGCGAGTCGGGCAAGCAACCCCTGCGCTTTGCCGTAGAGGAGCGCAACACTCGCGCCATGGGCGCCGTCAGCGAGCGATACCGCTTCTATCAGGCGGGCTACCGGCTCAACAACCAACTGAAACTCAACTTTGCCCACGCCGAAGCGCAGCGTGAAGGCGCACCCGACGAAAGCGGGCAGCAAATCGGGTTGGAATATCAAATTCGGCAGGGCACCACGCTCACTTTTGCCGAATCGCGCACCGCTAAAGAGGGCGCTAACGGCACGCGCACCCTCTCCGCCGGGCTGACCCAATCGGTCTGGGGCATCCTGGCTATCGGCGGCACCTATCAGGAGTGGCGCATCGACCGAACCCAGACCAAAGCGCAAAGCCAAGTGGTGATTCAGAGCGCGCGCCCCTTCAACTGGCTCTTCCTGCAAGGGCTGCAGTTCGACTTCCGCTATGGTGCTTTAGCCGACCGCGGACTCTGGCAGCAGGAGAATAAACATTTCACGATGCAAGCGACCGCTTTCCAGCACGCATTCAAGGGCGGCTATGTCGGCGTCTATGTGCCTGCGCAAGGACGCGCCATCGACCGCTATTATCAGATCGAGTCGCCCGCAAAGGGCGCGCTGCGCTATAACCTACTCTACAAGGTGCGCACCTATCAAGATGGGCGACTCTTCCTCATCCGCCAATACCATCTGGAGTATAAACTCACCCGGAGGCTCAGTATCGTGCATGATTTTCAGACCCACCCCGAACAGGGCAACCCGAATGTGGTGCTGGGTTCCCTTTTGCAGCCGACAGGCTTCTCGAACTGGGCGATGGAGTGGACGCTCAAGCCGCAGGTTGCGCTGCGAGGCGACTACCGCATCGAGTGGAACGAGCAACAGGGACGACGCATCCGCCGCGGCGGACTGAGCCTCAGCGGCAACCAAGCCGATGGGGTGAATTACGCCGTCGGCTACCGAGTCGATTCGGAGATGTTCGGCGGACGCAAAACCACCGCCCACACCTTCTACCTCTCCACCGAGCATAAGCTCGATGCCGACCGCTACCTGATGCTGGGCATCCAGTGGACGCATTACGAGCATCGCGCCGACCCCAACATTCGGCGCGACCAGCCGCGCCTCACGCTGGAACTCAAGCAGGTGTTTTAGCTCTCGCCAGCGAGAAAAGATGGAATGAGGTGAGATTACGGGAGCGGGCGCGGGTGAACCTGCTTGATAGCTGGCAATCGGGCGATGGCATAGCGTGTACGCAGCAGCGCAATCATTAAGCCGATGGACAGCCCCAGCAACCCTGCCACAATCAGCCGCCCAACGCCATCGTTCCATTGGGCAAGCGAGAGGAGAAACCCATACGCGCCCAGCAATCCCCCTACCGCGCCCGCCCAACGCGCAGGGTTCAGTGGCAGGTTCGGCACGAAGTGGTGCAGCCCGTAGCCGAGCAACCCGCCCAACGCTATCAGCCCCACATAGCGCGCCAAAGGCTCCGATAACCATGCCAACCCGACAAAGAGCAGCTGTCCCACCAGACCACTAATGATGCCCAACACGGTTCCACCCAGCACGGCACCCAGCATTGCCCGCCACCCAAATTCGCGTTCGTCGACGCCAAACCAGCGTTGGGGCAGACGCAACGCCAGCGTCAGCAGCAACCCCAGCAGCCCACCCCAGCCCGCCATCGCCAGCAATCCCCATCCACTCCACAAACCTTCCCGCAGAGGCTCCCAATCGCTTAGCTGCGTAGGGTCAAAACGCACACGAGGGCTTTCCTGTCCTTCACGCAAGCTGCCCTTAAACTCGCGCACACGCCCGTTCGCCACAATTCGCAGTGTGTAGGGCGTCGGGTCGGGCGCGCCATGATTGGCGTAATGGTGGACATAGACCTCGTAGGTGCCCCTCGGCGCACGCCCAGGCGGCCAATAGATGTTCTCCACGGGGCGGTCGGTGCGCGTGAGGGGGTCGGCGTTCGCATCCACATCCAGCTCGCCATCTGTTTGCTCACTGCGCCGGTTGCGAAACCAGATGTGGGTTCCCGTCGGCTCGATGCAGTGCAAATCCAAATCGTTGATGTTGTGCCACATCAAGGAGAACTGGGGGTTGCCGAACTGCGCGCCGCGCTCCTGCAGGCGTCGCACAATCTCGGGGTCCGAGTGGAACAGCAGCACGCGTGTTCCCTGCAGCGTTTCGGCGAGTCGCAGGGAAGCAAAGAGCCACTCCAGTCCATAGGCAGTTAGCAGAGCAGCTGCCAACCCGATAGCCCCAAAGAGCAGTCGCGTTCCCATAGACTAATCGCCTCTAAACAGTCGCATAAGCCGTCGCAGGAAGGTATCGGGCGGTTCGTTCCACATGCGCCGATTGAAGGGGATGGCACGCCCCTGGCGACCGAGCTGCACCCCATCACGCTGCGCTCTGAGCTGCGCCTGAAGCGAATCCCAGTATTGCTTATACTCGTACTGGCAGCCGATTACCTGCGTGCGTGCTGAGTCGAAGCGTTGTTTATCCGCTTCTTCTTCCTCTTCGATTTCAGCCAGCTGGGCTTCGAGCCATCGATAGCGTTGCTGAAGTCCGACCACTTCCTGCGCAAGTCGAAAGGCGGCTTGCACCTCTGGTTCGCTGCGGCGTTGCTCAATATGTTTCCAATGCAGGTAGGCGATTCGGGCGTCGCGCTGTTGGATTTCGCTCTGTCGCCAGCCCAACATCGCTTTGTAAATCAGATAAGGCAGGCTGATGACGCAACCCGCAATCACATAGACCCAGAAGGGAAGAATCTCTTCGGCTTGTGTGCCCAGCAACTTCGCCTGCTGGACGGCTTGCTCGTGTAGCATGCGCAAGCCCAGCGCGTCTACGGTAACGACAGCTGTCGCCACCAAGAGCGCAAACAGACCGAAGACGACCAAGATAGGAGCGGAACGCAGGCGGGGGAACGGGTCAAGGGGGCGTTCGCTCGATTGCGCCAGTGAACAGGTCAGCGAATGACAGACCGTGCCCACCAGCTTCTCGATAAAGAAGCCGATAAAGGCGGCGAGTGCTACCAGCCACATTTGTCGCCCTTGCCGAAAGTCTTCCAAGCGCAGGAAGCCTGTGATGACGGCGATGTTGATACCCAGAATAAGCCCTGCAGCGAGGGGCGCCATCAGCTCCATCAGCCACTGCCCAACCTGACTGAAGATAGCCGCCCATCCCCCCTTCTCACGAGTGGGGATGACGCCGTGCTGCCCGCAGATTTCCTCGTGGGTAGCAAAATCGTGGGTCAGCGCCTCCTCGACAAGGCGGGGCGTGATGGGGACTGGCTCCTCTATGTTGGGCTGGCGTCGCTTAATGGTTTGGGGCAGGGGCAGCCGCGCCCGCGCCATCTGCTCGATGAACTCGTTACATTTCTGCTCCCACTCCTGCTGCGTCTGTTGCATCTGGGCTTGCAGTTCCTCCCGCATCTGCTGCCGCTGCTGAAAGCGGGGCCACAGCTCGCTGCGCAGGCGTTCGAACTCGTCGCCCGGTGCCTGCACCAGCGTGCGGAACTTGAAGCCCAAGTCGATGGCTTCCGTCTCGTAGCCCATGCTGCGCAGATGCTGCTGCTGGTCGCGTACATCCTGTTCGGTCATAGGTGCCTGACCGTTGGGGTAAAAAGGGGGTTCGATATAGGTACGAGGTGGCAAAGGCTCCAGCCAGAAACGAGGCATCTGTTCAAAGGTAAACGGTGGAGTAGAGGCAGCAGGTGATACAGGGGCTGCGGCAACCCCGTCCGATGACTCTGGCTGAGGCTCCATCGACATTCGAACCGCCGCCTGCTCCGCAAAGGTCTCCTGGACGGGATCTTCGTTCGGTTCCCACGAATTGCGCTCTTGGGCGTTCATCGTTTCCGCGCCTCCTCATCTAATTTTACCAACTTGGCTTTCAACTCGTTGACGGCGCGGTCGGCGTCCCCCATGCTGAATACAATCAGCTTGCCGCTCGCTTCGAGTGGCTCCAGCTGCTTGCGAAAATCGGCACGAAACTGCTCTTCGAGCGGACCGACCAGCACCGCACATACATTGGGCAGGCGGCTGATGGCTTCGGCAAGGCGCCGGGTCTCTTTCGGGGTGTGATCCTCCCCGTCAGTAAAGAGGCACAAGATGACGGTCTGGTTGGAGTGGCGTTGGGCATACTCCAGCATCGCCTGCAACGGTAGCTTTTGATAGGTGCCCCACTCGCCCAGTCGCTCGGCGATGCTCCGCCGCGCGAAATCGTTCAAATCGGAGGAGCGTGCGGGGGTTTTCTCTATCGATTCGTGCAGCTTTTCGGCGTAGACCCAGAACTGAATCGGGGTCTGATAGGGCAGAATCTCGTCAACAAGGGTGTACAACACGCCAACTGCGCGCCGCTTCTCGTCTTGATGCATGGAGCCGCTGATGTCGAAGGCGGCGCCCACCTTAAGAGGGAGTGTCAGCTGCTGGGATTGGCTGTATTGCCAGACCCACCACCCACCCCCGACGATCGCAGCAATTGCGGCAAGCCCAGTGAACGCTATCATGCCAGCTGCCCAAGGGCTGGTGTCGCCCGCTCCGCCACTTCGGGCACTTTGTCGAGAATGTCTCATGTCAAGACCTCCTCACAGGGAGATACGCAATTCTACTGATGACAGTTCCCCACTAGTTGCAAAAGGCTTGGCTTTTTTATTAGAGAGCAGGCATCGGGTAGCGCAGCAGCGCGCTCACACCCTGAATCGCGTTGCGCCCCTCCGGCGATTGCACCGGCTCCAACTGGGCACCTTGCTCTAATGCCCGCTCAATCACCGTATCCACAATATCGGGCATGTGCCAGATATGGTCGGTGTCGGCGGGTGCTTCGTCGACGGTCAGCCCCAGCGTTCCCGACGGGTAGAACACATAGCCTGGTATGGAGTAGTCCGTATCATATAGCAGCACGCGAATGTTGCCCCACTGCACCGCCTGTAGTACCGATTCGATACCCCGCGCCACTCGATCGGGCACGCTCCCTTGCAACTCTTGCACCAGCGCGCTCTCTTGTTCCCGATCCAACGCCATCAGGCGATCCAGCACCTGCTCGTAGAGTGTGTTAAGTGGGGTTTTGTCGTTGACGGGGATGCGTCCCGCATAAACGCGCCGGATGTAGTCGTGTAGATAGCTCGGCAGCGCGCTTGCCAAATCGTCAGGCGCACCAATCAGCAGACGGTCAAACGGATGCGACCGTCGCAGCTCCAAAATTGCGCTGGCAATATGCCTCAGGTGCTGCTGCTGTTCGTGCAGCTTTAGCATCTGCACATTGCGCTCGCCCATCCCGTGAATGGCGCGCATGCCACTCGGTGTTCGAACGCCATGAACGCCCGGCGGCAGCACCTCCCGCTCACGCTTGAAGTGGAACGACTCCATCTCCCGAATACCCTGAATATCGACCAGATAAAAGTAGGCATCGCGGTGGTCAAACACCACCAGTAGATTGGTGCCGAAATCGGTTTCGACCGCCAGCAAGCGTCGCACATAGGGTGTGCGGTCGACGACCAGCGTGTTGCGCTCCACATAGGGCAGAGGCACGGCTTCAAAAAGCCCCTTCGCCGAGCAGGCGAACACTGCCATCCCACGCACCGGTAGCGAGTTCGTGCCCAGCGTGTTAGACGGCTCCGCAAAAAATGCCTCTAACTGCGCAAAATCCTTCTCCACCGACTCACGCGCGGCTGGATCGATCTCATGGTCGTCGAGCCAGTGCTTGATCTGGTTGATCATCGTCTTGAGTCGGATGCGGTAGCCTGGCGGACGGTCCGCCCGCTCCTGCGGCAGCAGGGTCAGATAGAGTGAAGTCACAAAATATGGCTCCACTTCGAAACCCAGCAACTTTTGATAGATGCCTCGCATGGTTGTCTCCTCCGTCTACATTTCACTGTCTCGTATGAGGATACCTCAAAGCAGGTAAAATCAGGGTGCTATGGCACCGTTGGTGGGTGTGATTATGGGGTCGCGCTCTGACTGGGAGACGATGCGTTATGCGGTGGAGACGCTGGAGTCGCTGGGTGTGCCTTGTGAGGTGAAGATTGTCTCGGCGCATCGCACGCCTGATCTGATGTTTGAGTATGCCAGCACGGCGGAGGCGCGGGGGCTG
>OGCH01000428.1_pt1 | contig 22013 bp, 26 predicted proteins | sample 1570111 | NCBI WGS metagenome assembly OGCH01 (sample SAMN03436243, study PRJEB24508) | hot springs metagenome | biome: Desert Springs; feature: Hot Springs; material: Water | place: USA: Great Boiling Spring, Nevada | collected 2008-12-01 | depth 0 m m | reverse complement strand
AAGACCTCCGCCAAAGCCCACAGAGCCAATACCAACCCTGACCCGACGAGGCCCCATTTAATCCCTTTCAAGTCTTTCCTGCCTCCGTAGTACGCTGCTATGGCCAAAAAAGCAAAAAGGACTTCAGCCAGAGAGCCATCTTGATAATCGTCCGAGGAACCGAGGAGGCTAAATGCTGGGAAAGGAGAGAAGGCAGAAGCAACTAGCGTCCAAGATGCATATAAAAGAGCTAGAGCAACAAATGGATAGCGAAGTTGACTTAATGCTCTGCTCCCCAAAGCCTTCAGAGAAAGGTGGCGGTTTTGCCAAAGAACTTGAAGAAGAAAAATCAAAAGGCCCAGGGAGACGAAAGCCAGTTTTAAGAAATAACTTTCCGTGCGACTCGGCACACCGGGCCAAACCAAAAGAGTATATCCACCAACCATGCTAGCCCAAAATAGGGAACTCTCAAGCGGAGGTCGCATAGGCTCATATTACTGGATCCAAACATTCCGGACCTCGGGTCGGGTAGCCCCTACTCTTCAGCTCCTTCGCCCGAGGCGAGGCCGACGAGGAAAGCGACGTGGACCTCCTGGTGGAGTTCTTCCCCGGGCGCACCCCGGGCCTGGGCTTTGCGAGGCTTCAGGAGGAGCTGACCTGTCTCTTCGGGCGCAGGGTGGACCTCTACACCCTGGGAAGCCTGAGCCCTTACTTCCGGGAGGAGGTCCTTAGGGAGGCCCGCCCTATCCATGAGGCGGCGTGAGCTTTCCGACCGCGTCCGGCTCCTTCACATGCGGGACGCTTGCAGGCGCGCTTTGGAAATCGCACAGGGCAAAGACCTCAGGAGCTTCGCCCCAGAAGAAGAAACGTCTCTCGCCCTCGTCCGCCTACTGGAAATCCTTGGGGAAGCGGCCAGGGGCATTTCCGAGGACTTCAAGCGCCTCCACCCTGAAATCCCATGGCGGGAAATCGTGGCCACCCGCAACCTCCTTATCCACGAGTACTTTGGTGTAGACATGGAGGTGGTGGCGGCCATCCTTGAGCAAGACCTCCCTCCCCTGCTGGAGCGGCTGGAAGCCCTCCTGGCTACTCTGGACCAGTCCGGGCGCTAGGCGGCACTCCCTTTGGGGAGATACCCTCCCGGCTTGCCGAAAGGAAGGGGGCTGAGTAGAGAAGAGCCACCTGGACCTCTCCGAGGCGCACCCCAGTCTCCTGGGGCAGGCCAGGCTACCCTCTAGGCATGGGTGCGGCCCCTCAGCCTGGAGGAGTACCTGGCCCTGGAGCGGGAGGCCCCGGTGAAGCGCGAGCTGGTGGAAGGTTTCCCCCACGCCGTGGCTGGGGCGACCGGCGCAAGCAGGTGGCGGTGCGCCTGGGCCTCCCGGGCCCGGAGGGAGGAGCGCCCTTTCCCACCCCACGCCCCAACCTGTGCTACCTTGAGGGCAATGACCACGGAGGAGCGCCTGTACAAGCTGGAAGGCATCGTGGAAGGGGTCATGGCGGTCCTGCCCGAGAGGGTCTCCGCCCTGGAGCACCGCGTGGACCTCCTGCGCCAAGAAGTGAAGGCGGAAATCACCGGCCTCCGCCAGGAGGTCAGGGCCGAGATCGCAGAACTCCACCAGGAGATGGAGGCAAAGTTCAACAGCCTCCGCCAGGAGATGAAGGCGGAGATCGCCGGCCTCCGCCAGGAAATGGAAGAAAAGTTCAACGGCCTCCGCCAGGAGGTGAGGGCCGAGATCAGTGGACTCCGCCAGGAAGTGAAGGCTGAGATCGGTGGACTCCGCCAGGAGGTGAAGGCGGAGATCGCCGGCCTCCGCCAGGAAATGGCTGGCCTCCGGCAGGAGATGGAAGAAAAGTTCAACGGCCTCCGCCAGGAGGTGAAGGCGGAAATCCAAAGCCTGCGCCAGGAGATGACGGGCTTCCGCCAGGAGGTGAAGGTGGAGGTCGCTGGCCTCCGCCAGGAAATGGCTGGCCTCCGGCAGGAGATGGAAGAAAAGTTCAACGGCTTCCGAAAGGAAGTGAAGGCCGAGATCAACACCGCCTTCAACAAGCTCATGCTTTACTTCACCGCCCTGGCGGCGGCCCTCGCCATCCTCACCTTCCTCCGCTAATCCCCAGGGCAGGCGCCTTGCTGTCCACCCAAAGGCCCCAGCCTCGCCCGCGCCCGCCTTTCCCCCGGTGTGGGTTCCCTAAACCTCCACTCCCTCGTAGATGGCCTCGAGGCTTAGCTCCGCCCCCAAGCAGGGCACCTCCACCACCCCTTCCCCCTCCCAGAGGCGGTAGAGCCAGCCCTCCCCGTGGCGGAAGTACCCCTCCACCCGCCTTTCCCGAGAGTCCACCAGGAGGTAGCCCTGGAGGCTTGGGAGCTCCCGGTAGCGCCATAGCTTCTCCCTGCGGTCTATGGCCTCGGTGTTTTCGGAAACCACCTCCACCACCAGGCAGGGAGCCTCCTCGTAGTGCGTGTGAGGAGGCCTCCCCTCGCAGACCACCATGAGGTCAGGGTAGTAAAAGGTCCTGGCGGAAACCCGCAGCTTGACCGTTTCCGTGTAGATGCGGCACCCCTTGGCCAAAGCTGGAGGCCTGAGGAGAGCGTAGAGGTTGCCCACAATGCGGTTGTGGGCCAGGCTCGCCCCCGCCATGGCGTAGGGCACGCCTTCCAAGAGTTCGTGGCGCACGGGGGACTTCGCCTCCAGGGCCAGGTAGGCCTCGGCGTCCAGGAGTTCCAGGGACCTCGCCGCCTCGCCCATGCTTCCAGTCTACTCTGCTATCCTGGAGCCAGATGACCACGGAGGAGCGCCTGTACAAGCTGGAAGGCATCGTGGAAGGGGTCATGGCGGTCCTGCCCGAGAGGGTCTCCGCCCTGGAGCACCGCGTGGACCTCCTGCGCCAAGAAGTGAAGGCGGAAATCACCGGCCTCCGCCAGGAGGTCAGGGCCGAGATCGCAGAACTCCACCAGGAGATGGAGGCAAAGTTCAACAGCCTCCGCCAGGAGATGAAGGCGGAGATCGCCGGCCTCCGCCAGGAAATGGAAGAAAAGTTCAACGGCCTCCGCCAGGAAGTCAGGGCCGAGCTCGGCGGGCTCCGGCAGGAGATGGCCGGGCTACGCCAGGAAATGAAGGCGGAGATCGGGAACGCCCTCAACAAGGCCATGCTCTACTTCACCGCCCTGGCGGCGGTGCTGGCCCTCATCACCTTCTTGCGCTAGGCGCTGAGCTCCTGCCGCTCCCGCACAACCTCCACGTGGAGGGGGGCGAAGGGGGCTTCCTGGTGGAGGCGAACCGAGCCCAGGCGGTGGGCCTCCAGAAGGGCGGCGAAGGCCACCACCCGCTCCCCCCAGCCCCCCAGGGGCAGGGCCTGGAAGAGCACCCTCCCCTGAAGTAGCCCCCGAAGCCGCTCCCAGGCCTCCTTGAGCCCGAAGGTCTCCCGGGGAAGGGCCAGAACCGCCCGGCGGAAGGGCCTGGCCGCCTGCCAGAGGACCCTGGGGGAGAGCCTGGGGGCGGGCCTGGGGAGGGGGGGCGGGGCTACGGGGAGGAGCCTGGCCCGGGCCTTAAGCCGCGCTTCCAGAAAGGCCACGGTCTCCGAGAGGTCCAGAAGGGCCTGAACCAGGGGGGCTTCCTTGCCCTCTTCGGCTTCCATGGCCCTTTCCGGGGCCAGCTTGAGAACCAGAAGCTCCGCCAGGATGGGGAGGACCTCGCTCCTCTCCTTGAGGGAGGGGGGAAGCTGGGCCAGGGCGTCCTCAATGACCTTGAGAACGGGCACCTCCCTGGGGGAGACCCGGCCCCGCCTCAGGGCCTCCCGCAGGGCCTCGGGGGTGCCAGCGAAGCCGGGGAAGGCGATCTGGATCACCGGAGCACCGGGCGCTTCCTGGGCAGGAGGAGGCCCACCTTCTCCCGCACCTCCTCCATGGTGGCCTGGGCGACGCTCCTGGCCCTTTTGGCCCCCTCGAGGAGGGCGTCCATCACGTAGTCCGGGTCCCGCTTCAGGGCCTCGGCCCGCTCCCGGATGGGCCTCAGGGCGCGCATGAGGTGCTCAAAGAGGATGCGCTTCACGGCCAAGGTGCCCACCCCCGCCCGGCGGTACTCCTCCTTGAGGGCCTCCACCACTTCCTCGGGGGCGAAGTAGGAGAGGTAGGTGAAGACAATGGTCCTCTCTGGGTCCCCGGGGTCCTGGAGGCGGATCCTTTGGGGGTCGTCGGGGAGGTGGCGGATCTTCTCCCAGATGCTCTCCTCCGCCTCCAGAAGGCCGATGGTGTTCCCCAGGGACTTGCTCATCTTGGCCTTGCCGTCAATGCCCGGGACCCTGGGGGCCTTGGGGTTCAGGAGGGCCTGGGGCTCGGGGAAGGTCTCCCCGAAGAGCCCGTTGAAGCGGCGGGCGATCTCCCGGGTGAGCTCAATGTGCTGCACCTGGTCCTCCCCCACAGGCACGGTGTCCGCCTTGTAGATGAGGATGTCCGCCGCCTGCAACACGGGGTACATGAGGAGGCCGCTCCAGACGGTCTCCTGCTTGGCGGCCTTGTCCTTGAACTGGGTCATGCGGGTCAGGTCCCCCAGGGGGGTGAGGGTGGTGAAGACCCAGGAGAGCTCCGTGTGCTCGGGCACGTGGGACTGGACGAAGAGGGTCACCTTCTCGGGGTCCAGGCCCGCCGCCATGTTGACTAAGGCCGCCTCAAAGGTGCGCTGGGCCAGGGTGGCGGGGTCGTAGGCCAGGGGGTTGGTGAGGGCGTGGTAGTCCACAATGCAGAAGAAAGCGTCCCGGCCCAGCTTCTCCCCGATCTCCACCCACTGCTTGATGGCCCCCAGGTAGTTGCCGATGTGGATCTCCCCCGAGGGCTGGATGCCGGAGAGGACGCGCTTCATTACCCCTAGGGTACGGGGCAGGCCCCAAGCCGTCAACCAAAAGCGGAAGCCCCGCCTAAGCGGGGCCTTCTGGTGCCGGGGGCGGGACTTGAACCCGCACGTCCGTGAGGACACACGACCCTGAATCGTGCGCGTCTACCAATTCCGCCACCCCGGCAGACGCAAGGGTCATTGTAGGCAAGGAAGCCCCTTTCGTCAAGCTTGACCTTTGGGCCCTGGGTCCCTTAGGCTATGGGGCAATGCGGCGGGGCATCCTGCTATCCCTAGACCGGGCGGGCCCGGTTTAGGGAGGCCTTTCCGCACTTCCCCCGGGCCTAAGAACCCGGGGGGTTTTATCTAGGGAGGGAGCATGGGAAAAACGCTTTACGATAAGGTTTGGGAAGCCCACGAGGTGCGGAAGCTCAGGAATGGGCAGAGCCAGCTCTTCATAGACCTGCACCTCCTCCACGAGGTGACGAGCCCCCAGGCCTTCGGGATGCTCAAAGACCTGGGCCTTAAGGTCCGCTACCCCCACCGCACCTTCGCCACCGTGGACCACATCGTCCCCACCCACGACCGCACCGAGCCCTTCCAGGACCCCCTGGCCCAGGCCATGCTGGACGCCCTGAGGGCCAACACCAAGGAGCACGGCATCACCTTCTTTGACCTGGGGAGCGGGAACCAGGGCATCGTCCACGTGATCGGCCCCCAGCTGGGCCTCACCCAGCCCGGGATGACCATCGCCTGCGGGGACTCCCACACCTCCACCCACGGGGCCTTCGGGGCCGTGGCCTTCGGCATCGGCACCAGTCAGGTGCGGGATGTGCTGGCCACCCAGACCCTGGCCGCCCAGAAGCTCAAGGTGCGGCGCATCAACGTGGAGGGGAAGCTGGGCCCCGGGGTCTACGCCAAGGACGTGATCCTCCACATCATCCGAAGCCTCGGGGTGAAGGGGGGGCTGGGCTACGCCTATGAGTACGGGGGAAGCGCCGTGGAGGCCATGGACATGGAAAGCCGCATGACCCTTTGCAACATGTCCATTGAGGGCGGGGCCCGCATCGGCTACGTGAACCCCGACGAGACCACCTTCGCCTACCTCGAGGGCCGCCCCTATAGCCCCAAAGGAGCGGAGTGGGAGGAGGCCAAGAAGCGCTGGCTCGCCTTCCGCTCCGACCCCGACGCCACCTACGACGACGTGGTCACCTTCCGGGCCGAAGAGATCGCCCCCACGGTCACCTGGGGCATCAACCCAGGCCAGGCCATCCCCATAGATGGGCGGATTCCTCTCCTCTCGGAGCTTCCCGAGGAGGAAAGGGCCGTGGCCGAGGAGGCCCTGGCCTACATGGGCTTCCAGCCCGGCCAGCCCATCAAGGGGGTCCCCATCCAGGTGGCCTTCATCGGAAGCTGCACCAACGCCAGGCTTTCCGACCTCCGGGAGGTGGCCCGCCACCTCAAGGGGCACAAGGTGAAGAAGGGGGTGAGGGCCCTGGTGGTGCCGGGCTCGGAGTGGGTGGCTAAGAAGGCGGAGGAGGAGGGCATCGCCGAGGTCTTCCGGGAGGCGGGGTTTGAGTGGCGGAACCCGGGGTGCTCCATGTGCCTGGCCATGAACCCGGACCGCCTGGAAGGGGACGAGCTGGCGGCCAGTAGCTCCAACCGCAACTACAAGGGGAGGATGGGAAGCCCAAGGGGCCGCACCGTCCTCATGAGCCCGGTCATGGTGGCCGCCGCCGCCATCGCCGGGGAGATCGCCGACGCCCGGGAAGTCTTTGGCATCGGGAGGTGAGCCATGCTGGAGAAGTTCACCGTGATCAAAGGCCGCGCCGTGCCCCTTAGGGGCGAGGACATAGACACCGACCGCATCATCCCCGCCCGCTTCATGAAGAGCATCACCTTTGAGGGCCTGGGCCAGTACCTCTTCTACGACGAGCGCTTTGACGAGAAGGGGAACCCCAAGCCCCACCCCCTGAACGACCCCCGCTACCAGGGGGCCACGATCCTCCTGGTGGAGTCGGGCTTTGGCTCCGGTTCCAGCCGGGAGCACGCCCCCCAGGCCATCAAGCGGGCGGGGTTTAAGGCCATCATCGGGGAGAGCTTCGCCGAGATCTTCTTCGGCAACGCCACCGCCATCGGCCTCCCCTGCGTGAGCCTGGCCCCGGAGGACCTGGCCATCCTCTTCCAGGCGGTGGAGGCCAACCCCGATCTAGAGGTGGAGATTGACCTGGTCAACAAAGAGGTCCGCTTCGGGGACCGGGTGGCCCCCCTCTTCATCCGGGAGGAGGCCCGGGAGGCCCTCACCGAGGGGCTTTGGGACCCGATTGGCGAGCTCCTTCAGGCCGGGGAGCTTTTGGACCAGTTTGACCGCAAGCTCCCCTACCCCAGGAGGGCGGAATGAGGGTGGCCGTCCTGCCCGGGGACGGGATCGGCCCCGAGGTCACGGAGGCGGCCCTAAAGGTCCTCGAGGCCCTGGACCAAAAGGAGGGCCTCGGCCTCACCTACGAGCTCTTCCCCTTTGGGGGGGCGGCCATAGACCAGTACGGGGAGCCCTTCCCCGAGGTGACCCAAAGGGGGGTGGAGGGGGCGGAGGCGGTGCTTCTGGGGAGCGTGGGAGGGCCCAAATGGGATAACCTGCCCCGCAAGATCCGGCCCGAAACGGGCCTCCTCGCCCTCAGGAAGAGCCAGGACCTCTTCGCCAACCTGCGCCCGGCCAAGGTCTTCCCCGGGCTGGAGAGGCTTTCCCCCCTCAAGGAGGAGATCGCCCGGGGGGTGGACGTGCTGATCGTGCGGGAGCTCACCGGGGGCATCTACTTCGGGGAGCCCCGGGGGATGTCGGAGGCCGAGGCCTGGAACACCGAGCGCTACGCCAAGCCCGAGGTGGAGCGGGTGGCCAGGGTGGCCTTGGAAGCGGCCAGGAAGCGCAGAAAGCACCTCACCAGCGTGGACAAGGCCAACGTGCTGGAGGTGGGGGAGTTCTGGCGCAAGACCGTGGAAGAGGTCCACAAGGCCTACCCCGACGTGGCCTTAGAGCACCAGTACGTGGACGCCATGGCCATGCACCTGGTGAGGAACCCCGCCCGCTTTGACGTGGTGGTCACCGGCAACATCTTCGGGGACATCCTCTCGGACCTGGCCAGCGTCCTCCCGGGCTCCTTGGGCCTCCTGCCCTCCGCCTCCTTGGGGCGGGGCACCCCGGTCTTTGAGCCCGTGCACGGTTCGGCCCCCGACATCGCCGGCAAGGGCATCGCCAACCCCACGGCCGCCATCCTCTCCGCCGCCATGATGCTGGAGCACGCCTTCGGCCTGGTGGAGCTGGCGAGAAGGGTGGAGGCCGCCGTGGCCAAGGCCCTCCTGGAAGCCCCCCCGCCCGACCTGGGGGGAAGCGCGGGAACCCAAGCCTTCACGGAAGCGGTCCTCCGCCACCTGTAAGATGGGGGTATGATCCGGCACCGCTTCAGCGTGGAGGACTTCCACCGCATGGCCGAGGCGGGAATCCTCTCCGAGGACGACCGGGTGGAGCTCGTTCGGGGGGAGGTGGTGGAGCTGAGCCCCTTTGGAAAGCGGCATGCGTACGTCCTGAACACCCTCGTGGACCTCTTGAGTGCCCTACGGGATCAGGGTGTGCTCTCGGTGCAAAACCCCCTCGTGCTTTTCCCGGACACCGAGGTCTATCCCGACCTCGCCCTCCTCCAGCCCCCGAGGACCCGGTACCGCGACCGCCTGCCCGAGGCCAAGGACGCCCTCTTGGTGGTGGAGGTGGCGGACACCAGCCTGGACCACGACCTCGAGGTGAAGCTTCCCCTCTACGCCAAAGCCAGCGTGCCCGAGGTCTGGGTGGTGGACCTGGTGCGGGACAGGGTGCACGTCTTCCGCAAGCCCCAAGGGGAGGCCTACCAGGAGGCCAGGGTCCTCGAGGACGGGGAGCTTGAGGTCCTCTCCCTGAAGGTGCCGGTGAAGGAGGTCCTGCCGTGACCCGCCACAAGGTCTCCCTGGAGGAGTTCCACCGCATGGTGGAGGCCGGGGTCTTTCCCGAGGACCTGAGGCTGGAGCTGGTGGAAGGAGATCTGGTAGAAATGAGCCCCATAGGGAAGCGGCACGCGGCCAAGGTCAACCGGCTTCTAGCCCTCTTCCTGCCTCTGCTCCAGTCGGGAAAAGCCCTTATCTCACCTCAAAATCCCTTGGTAGTGGGCGAATCCGAGCTCTACCCCGATCTGGCCCTCTTGAAGCCCCGCCCCGACTTCTACGAGGAGCGGCTACCCGAGGCCTCAGATGCCCTTCTGGTGGTGGAGGTGGCGGACACCACCCTCCGCTACGACCTGGACACCAAGCTCCCCCTCTACGCCAAAGCCGGGGTGCCCGAGGTCTGGGTGGTGGACCTCCCGGGCGGGCGGGTCCTGCTCCACCGGAAGCCCCAGGGGGAGGCCTACGGGGAGGTCCGGACCCTGGGCCCGGGGGAGGTCCTGGCGTTCATGGGGGTGGAGGTGCCCGTGGAGGCGCTCCTATGAGAAAGACCCTGATCCTCACCGGGGCCAGCCGGGGCATCGGGAGGGCCCTGGCCCTGGAGCTGGCCAAGGCGGGCTACGACCTGGTCCTGAACGCCAGGCGGGAAGCCCCCCTGGAGGCGGTGGCGGAGGAGGTGCGGGCCCTGGGGGCCAGGGCCCAGGCGGTGGCGGGAAGCGCCGGGAAGGCGGAGGTGGCCCGGGCCCTGGTGGAAAAGGCCCTGGAGCTGGGCCAGTTTCACGGCTTCATCCACAACGCCGGGGTCCTCCACCCGGGGCCCCTCCTTTACGAGCTGGCGGAAAGCCTCTTTATGGAGGTCCTCGAGGCCAACCTGATCGCCGGCTACCAGCTGGCCCGCTTCGCCTACCCCCAGCTCCTGAAGAGGGGCGAGGGCCTGGCGGTCTACCTGGGCTCGGGGGCCGCGGAGACCAACCTCGCCGGCATCGGGGCCTACGCCGTGGCCAAAGCGGCGGAGGAACACCTGGCCCGGCAACTCGCCGCCGAGGCCCCCGAGGTCGCCTGCTTCGTCTACCGCCCGGGGGTGGTGGAGACGGACATGCAAAGGGCGGCCCGGGAGGCCCAGGGGGGCGGGGCCCCGGTGCTCCAGCGGGTCTTCCGGGGCTACCGGGAGGAGGGCCGCCTCCTCACCCCCGAGGAGGCCGCCCGGGCCCTGGTCCAGCTCCTGCCCCGGGCCAGGGCCTTTCACGGCAGGATCGCCACCTGGAGGGACGCCTAAACGACTGGGAGGAAGAGGATGAGGTCGGATCGCATCAAGAAAGGCTTGCAGCAAGCCCCGGCCCGGGCCATGCTCCGGGCGGTGGGCGTGGGGGACGAGGACTTCGCTAGGCCCTTCGTGGGGGTGGTGAACACCTTCACCGACGGGATGCCCTGCAACTACCACCTGCGCCAGCTGGCCCTGGACCTGAAGGCGGGGCTCAAGGAGGCCGGGGTCTTCCCCTTTGAGTTCGGGGCCCCCGCCATCTCCGACGGCATCAGCATGGGCACCCCGGGGATGCGGGCGAGCCTCATAAGCCGGGAGGTCATCGCCGACAGCGTGGAGCTCGTGGCCCAGGGGTACCTCTACGACGGCATGGCGGTGCTTTCCGCCTGCGACAAGACCATCCCTGGGGGGGCCATGGGGGTCATCAGGAGCGGAGTCCCGGGGATGGTCCTCTACGGGGGGACCATCGCCCCGGGGCTTTACGGCCACCGCAAGCTCACCATCGTGGAGGTCTTTGAGGCCGTGGGCCAGCGGGCGGCGGGGAAGATCACGGACGAAGAGCTCCTGGAGATTGAGAAGCGGGCCATCCCCGGCCCCGGGGCCTGCGGGGGCCAGTACACCGCCAACACCATGGCCATGGCCCTCGAGGCCCTGGGCCTCTCCCCCGTGGGCTACAACGCCATCCCCGCCGTCCACCCGGAAAAGCCCAGGGCCACCAAGGAAGCGGGAAAGATCCTGGCCTGGGCCATAGAAGCGGACTGGAAGCCCAAGGACTTCCTCACCCGGAGGAGCTTCCTCAACGCCATCGCCGCCGTGGCCGCCACCGGGGGGAGCACCAACGCCGTGCTCCACCTCCTGGCCCTGGCCAAGGAGGCGGGGGTGGAGCTCAGCCTGGACGACTTTGACCAGGTCTCCCGCAAGACCCCCGTCATCGCCGACCTCCGCCCCTGGGGCACCTACACCGCCTGGGAGCTCTACGAGGCGGGGGGCACGGCCCTGGTCTTCAAGAGGCTTCTGGAGGCGGGCCTCCTCTTTGGCGAGGAAAAGACCCTCACCGGGCGCACCCTGGCGGAGGAGGTGGAAAGGGCCTACCGGGAGGCCGAGGGGCAAGAGGTGGTCTTCCCCGTGGAACGGGCCCTGAAGCCCCACGGGGGGCTTGTGGTCCTCCGGGGCAACCTGGCCCCAAGAGGAGCGGTCCTCAAGCTTGCGGGCACGGAGCGCACCTACTTTGAGGGCCCGGCCCGGGTCTTCGACTCCGAGGAGGAGGCCATGGCCAAGGTCCTGGCCAAGGAGATCCGCCCCGGGGACGTGGTGGTCATCCGCTACGTGGGGCCTAAGGGGGCCCCCGGCATGCCGGAGATGCTCTCCGTCACCAGCGCCCTGGTGGGCGAGGGCCTGGGCCCCGAGGTGGCCCTCCTCACGGACGGGCGCTTCTCCGGGGGCACAAGGGGCCTCATGATCGGCCACATCGCCCCCGAGGCCTTCGTGGGGGGGCCCATCGCCCTCCTAAAGGAGGGGGACCGGGTGCGCATAGACGTGGAAAACCGCCTCCTGGAGGTGCTTTTGCCCGAGGAGGAGCTAGAGAGGCGCAAAGCGGATTGGAAGCCCCGCCCCCCCGCCTTCGCCAAGGGCCTCTTCGCCCGCTACGCCCGGCTGGTGGCCCAGGCCGACGAGGGGGCCGTCCTGGCCGACCCGGGGGCCTAGGGGCGCTTGATCTGGTCCGGGGCCAGGTTCTGGCCCCGCTCCTTCTTTATGTCCTCGGGCTTAAAAGGCTCCCCCTTGGCCTTGAGGAGGGCCAGAAGGTGGTTCAAAAGCGCCGCCAGCTCCTCGTCCTTGAGCTGGGCGAAGCCAGGCATGAGCCCCGAAGCCCCCTTCTTGCCGTAGAGGAGCACCAGGACCAGGTAGCGCCTCCCCTCCGGGGTGGCGAAGAGGGGAGCCGCCTCCCCTAGCCCCGGGTAGGGCCTCACCCCCTGGGCCTTCTCCCCGTGGCACTGGGCGCAGGTCTTGGCCCAGAGGGCCTCCACGCCCTGGCCCCAAACGGGCAGACCCAGGAGGAGCAAAAAGGGGAGGAGGCGCCTCATGGGCCCAGTATAGACCAAGGCCTCCTCCCCCGCCTTCAGCGGGCCTTGACCTCGGTCCAGACCCGGTCGTAGAGGGCGATATCCGGCCCCAGGTCCTTCAGGTACTCCAGCCTGGCCCGCACCTCCTCCGGGGGGAAGACGGCAGGGTCCTGGCGCATCTCCTCGGGGAGGAGGGGGATGGCCGCCGCCACCGGGGTAGCGTACTGGGTGTACTGGGCCAGCTCGGCGGCGTTTTCCGGCCTCAGGAGGAAGTCTATGAAGCGGTAGGCCAGGTCCTGGGCCGGGCCCCGGGCCAGGATCACCATGGCGTCCGTCCAGAGGGTCCCTCCCTCCTTGGGGAGGGCGTAGCGCAGGCGCGCGTCCTCCTGCCGGGCCTGGAGGACGTCCCCAGAGTAGGCCAGGGAGACCGCGGCGTCCCCGCCCAGGATGCGGTTCAGGGCCTCCACCCCTCCGGCGAAGCCCACGGAGCGGGCCTTGGCGGCGATGAGGAGGTCCTTGGCCTTTTCCAGGGCCTCGAGGTCGGTGGTGTTCACGGAGTAGCCCAGGTACTTGAGGGCAGCCCCGATGGTCTCCCGCATCTCGTCCAGGAGGAGGAAGGGCCCCACCTGGGCCTCGGGGTCAAAGAGGACGGCGTAGGAGTCCACGGGGCCCCGCACCAGATCCTCGCGGTAGGCCAGGCCCGTAGTGCCCCAGAGGTAGGGCACGGAGTACCGCAGGCCGGGGTCGTAGGGGGGGTCTTGGAAGAAGGGGTCCAGGTTGGCCAGGTTCTTCAGCCTCCCCTTGTCCAAGGGGGCGATGAGGCCCTCCCGGGCCATCTGCAGGACGTAGTAGTCCGGGGCCACCACCAAGGAGAACTCCCGGTCCGCCCCCGCCTTGAGCTTGGCCAGCATGGCCTCGGGGGACTCAAAGGTGTCCAAGACCACCTTGGCCCCGGTCTCCCGCTCAAACTTCTGCACGAGCTCCTCGGGGATGTAGTCGGCCCAGTTGAGGAAGTAGAGGGCGGCCTCCGTCCTCTTGGGGCAGGCGGTGAGGAGGAGGGCCAGCAGGAGAAGCCAAACCCTTGTCCAGGTCATACGCGCCTCCGGCTAAGAGCATACCCCAAAGCCAGGAGGAAGGCGGAGAGGCCCACGATCAGGGTGGAGAGGGCGTGCACCTTGGGACTCACCCCCAGCTTCACGCTGGAGTAGATGTAAAGGGGCAGGGTGGTGGCCCCGGGCCCCGCGGTGAAGAAGGTGACCACGAAGTCGTCCAGGGAGAGGGTGAGGGCGAGGAGGGCCCCGGCGGCCACCCCGGGCCAGGCCAGGGGCAGGGTCACGTGGAGGAAGGTCTGGAGGCCCCTGGCCCCCAGGTCCCGGGCGGCCTCCTCCAGGGCCGGGTCCAGGAGGAGGAGCCTCGAGCGCACCACCAGGGTCACGAAGGCCACCTGGAAGGTGATGTGCCCCAGGACCACCGTGAGGAGGGAGAGCCGGGGAAAGCCCAGAAGCTCCCGGGCGAAGGCGAAGAGGAGGAGGAGGGAGACCCCCATGACCACGTCGGGCACCACCACGGGGATGTAGAGGAGGTAGCGCAAGAACCCCTTGCCGAAAAAGCGGTAGCGCACCAGGCCCAGGGCCAGGAGGGTGCCCAGAACCGTGGACACCAGGGTGGAGGTGAAGGCCACGATCAGGGTGTTGAGGAAGTACTCCAACACCCTGGGGTCCTGGAAGAGGGCCCGGTACCAGTCCAGGGTGAAGCCGGTGAAGCGCACCCCCCGGCGGCCCTCGTTGAAGGAGAGGGCCAGGATGACCAGGATGGGGAGGTAGAGGAAGAGGTAGACCAAGAAGGCGTGGAGGGAGAGAAGCCGCTTCATAGGAGGTCCTCCAAGCCCCGTTCCTTCTGAAGGCGGGCGTAGAGGTAAAGGGCAAGGAGCACGAAGGTCATCAGGAACACGCTTAGAGCGGCCCCGAAGGCCCAGTCCCGGGTGAGGCCAAACTGCTGCTGGATGAGGTTGCCGATGAGGACCACCCGCCCCGCCCCCAGGAGGTCCGCCACCACGAAGGTACCCATGGCGGGGATGAAGACGAGGACGCTTCCCGCGAAGAGCCCGGGGTAGGTCTGGGGGAGCACGGCGTGGAGGAAGGCCCTAAAGGGCCTCGCCCCCAGGTCGTAGGCGGCCTCCAGAAGCTGCCAGTCTATGCGCTCCACGCTGGCGTAGACGGGGAGAACGAAGAAGGGCAGGAAGGTGTAGACCGTGGCCAAGACCACCGCAGCGAAGGAGGGGTAGAAGGCGTAGGGGCCAAGGCCAAAGGCCTGAAGGAAGGCGTTTACAAGCCCCTCCTTTTGCAATAGAACCAGCCAGGCGTAGACCCGGATGAGGAAGTTGGTGAAAAAGGGGATGAGGAGGAGGAGAAGCAGGAGGTCCCGCCTGGGGTGGCGGGCGATGTAAAAAGCCAAGGGATAGCCCAGGAGGGCAGAGAGGAGGGTGGCCAGGGCCCCCACCCAGAGGCTTTGGGCGAAGGCCTGGAGGTAGGGGGCCTCCAAAAGCCTCAGGTAGTTGTGGAGGCCCAAAGGCCCCACAAGCTCCCCGTAAGGCCCCCGGCGCATAAAGGAGGCCAGGAGGACGAGGAGCGTGGGCAGGAGGACGAAGAGGAAAAGCCAAAGCCCCCCCGGCCCCACGGTCACCAGGACCCGGAGAAAGCGCTGCCAGGGGGTCGCGGCCTCATTCATGGAGCACCACCAGGTTCTCTGGAGGGAGGTAGCAGAAGACCTCCTCCCCGTAGGCGAACTCCTCGGATCCGGGCTCCTGCAGGTCCTGGTTAAGGGTGTAGGCCAGGAGGCGCACCTCCCCGGCCCGGAGGTAGTACTGGTTCTCCGCCCCCGTGTAGACGATCTCCTCCACCTGGGCCAGGACCAGGTTCTCCCGGGGCGGGGTGGCCCCCTTGGGGTAGAGGCGGATCTTCTCGGGCCGGATGACCAAAAGGGCCTCCCGGGCTAGGGGGGCCTTCAGGCGCAGGGGCCCCAAGGGGGTTTCGGCCCCCAGGGGGTGGGGCCGGGCGGGGAGGAAGTTGGAGCGGCCCAGGAAGTCGGCCACGAAGCGGTTTTTGGGCCTTTCGTAGACCTCGTCGGGAAGGCCCACCTGCTCTATGCGCCCTGAGCGCATCACGGCGATGCGGTCCGACATGACCAAGGCCTCCTCCTGGTCGTGGGTGACGAAGACGAAGGTGGTCCCAAGCCGCCTCTGGAGTTGCATGAGCTCCACCCTGAGCTCCTGGCGGAGCTTCAGGTCCAAAGCGGAAAGGGGCTCGTCCAGGAGGAGGACCTGGGGCTCGTTGACCAGGGCCCGGGCCAGGGCCACCCGCTGCCTCTGCCCCCCGGAAAGCTCCCTGGGGTAGCGGCCCTCGAGGCCCAGAAGGTCCACGAGCTCCAGGGCCCAGGCCACCTTTTTGCGGATCTCTCCCTGGGGAAGCCCCTTCATCCTGAGGCCGAAGGCGATGTTCCCCGCCACGGTCATGTGGGGAAAGAGGGCGTAGTTCTGGAAGACCGTGTTCACGGGCCGCTCGTAGGGGGGAACCCCCGCCATGTCCTTCCCCCCGATCAGAACCCGGCCCGCGTCCGGGGTCTCAAAGCCGGCCAGGAGCCTGAGGAGCGTGGTCTTGCCGCATCCCGAAGGCCCAAGAAGGCTGAAGAACTCCCCCCGCCTAATCTCCAGGTCCACCCCGTCCAGGGCCACCACCTCCCCGTAGCGCTTTCGCACCCCCTGAAGGCGCACCAGAACATCCCCGGCCACGGGGTAAGTTTAGCAACCCCGCCCCTCCCTGCAAGCCCCTAGGGCTCCGCCCGGTCCCGGTGCACCAGGAGCACGAGGCCCAGGGAGAGCAGGGTGGCCATGAGGCTGGAGCCCCCGTAGGAGAAGAGGGGCAGGGTGAGGCCGGTCACGGGCATGACCCCCAGGGCCACCCCCAGGTTGACCAGGACCTGGAAGCCCAGCATCCCCCCCACCCCGGCGATGAAGAGGCGGTCAGAGAGCCTGGGGCACTCCAGGGCCAGGGCGAAGATCCTGAGGACCAGGAGGGCGTAAAGCCCCAGGAGGGCCACCACCCCCACGAACCCCCACTCCTCGGCCCAGACGGCGAAGACAAAGTCCGTGTGGCGGAAGGGGACGAAGCCCAGCTGGGTCTGGGTCCCCTGGCCGTACCCCTTGCCCAAAAGCCCCCCGGAGCCGATGGCGATGGTGGACTGGATCACCTGAAACCCCTGGCCCAGGGGGTCCCGGTAGGGGTCCAGAACGATGAGGACCCGCTCCCTTTGGTAGGGCTTCAGGTTGGACCAGACCACGGTGGGCACCAGGAGGGCCAGGGCTAGGACCGCCAAGAGGAGGTGCTTCCAAGGTAGTCCCCTTACAAAAAGAACGGCGAAGGCCCCGAAAAGGACCACCAGGCTCCCCCCCAGGTCGGGCTGGAGGAGGAGAAGGGCCACCACGGGCAGGGTGAGGAGGCCGGGGAGGAGGTAGTCCCAGAGCCTTTGGATGGGGCGGTCCTCCAGAAGCCGGGCCAGGGCCAGGACCAGGCCCAGCTTGGCCAGCTCTAGGGGCTGGAACTGCAAGGGCCCCAGGACGAACCAGGCCTTGGCCCCGTTGATCTCCCGCCCGAAGAGGAGGACCAGGAGGAGAAGGGCCAGGGAGAGGGCGTAAAGGGGGTAGGCCAAGGCGAAGACCAGGCGGCGGGAGAGGAACTGGACCCCCACCGCCAGGCCTAGGCCTAGGGCCAGGGCGAGAAGCTGCCGGGGGAAGAGGCCTGGGTCCGGCAGGGCGCTTCGCAGGTTGAAAAGGCCCAGGACCAGGATGGCCAGGACCAGGGCGATGAGGCCAAAATCGTAGGCCAGGAGGTGGGGGCGCCTCAGGACCATCACTTGAGGGGGATGTCGGCCACGAGGACCATCTTCTCCCCCCGCTCCTCCAGGGCCACGGAAAGGCCCTCCTCCTGAGCGGGGAAGTAGCGGCGGAGGACCTCGAGGAGGTCCCGCTTGAGGTTCTCCACCATCCCCGGGGAAAGCCTGGCCCGGTCGTAGGCCAGGACCAGCTTGAGCCTCTCCTTGGCCTTCTCCTTGCTCCTCTTACGCCACCACATCAGCGCCCTCCAAAGAGCCTGCGCAACACCGCCATAAACCCCTGGGCCTCGTCCACGTTCCGGAAGGGCACCTCCTCCCCGTGGATGCGGCGGGCGGTGTCCATAAAGGCCTGGGCGGCGGGGCTATTCCCTTTGAGGATCAGGGGCTCGCCCTGGTTGGTGGAGATGAGGACCTGCTCGTCCTCGGGGATGATGCCGATGGGCCTTAGGCCCAGGATCTCCACCACGTCCTCCACGGAGAGCATGTCCCCCCGGGAGACCATCCTGGGCCGCAGGCGGTTGATGACCAGGAAATTTTCCCGGATCTCCCGGGCCTCCAGGAGGCCGATGATGCGGTCGGCGTCCCGCACGCTACTGACCTCGGGGTTCACCACCACCAAGGCCCCCTCCGCCGGAGTGGCCGCCGTCTGGAAGCCCTTTTCTATCCCTGCGGGAGAGTCTATGAGGACCCGGTCAAACCCCTCCTCCGAGAGAAGGTGTTGAACCAGATCCCTAAAGCGCCCCGGGTCCAGGGCCTCCTTGTCCTTGGTCTGGGAGGCGGGGAGGAGGTAGAGGTTCTCCACCCGCTTGTCCCGGATGAGGGCCTGCCGGGGCTTGGCCCGGCCCTCCAGCACGTCAATGAGGTCAAAGACCACCCGGCCCTCGAGGCCCATGACCACGTCCAGGTTCCGGAGGCCCACGTCCACGTCGATGACCGCCACCTTCTCCCCCAGCTTGGCCAGGCCCGCGCCCAGGTTGGCGGTGGTGGTGGTCTTCCCCACCCCCCCCTTGCCCGATGTCACCACGATGGCTCTCGCCTTCACCGCTTAACCTCCTCGGAATCCAGGATCTCCTCCAATACTTGCAAAAACTCCAGTACCCGCTTGCCCCGCGCGGTCAGGGTGTATTCTACCCTAGGCGGCACCTCGGGGAAGGCCCGACGCGCCACGAGGCCCAGAAGGTGGTACTCCCGTAGCCTCTCCGCCAGGGTCCTGGGGGAGAGAAGGAGGTGGGCCTGCAGATCGGAAAAGCGGGCAGGCCCCCGGCCCAGGGCGAAGAGGACCTCCGGAGCCCCGCGGCGGGCCAGGACCTTGAGGACCTTGCGGGCGCTTTTGGAGAGGGCCATGGCCTAATGCTATCAGAGGGTGAAGCGTGGGGCTATACTGGGGGCGTGAAGGAAGTGAAGCCCGACTGGAGGGACTTCTGGGCCCTGGTCCTGGCCCTCTACAGCCTCCTCCTTCCCCCCCTCCTCCTCCTCTTCGGGGTCCTCTTCGCCCTGCTTCTCCTCCTCCGCCTTTTCCTGTAAAACTAGGGTATGGAAGGCCTCTTTGAGTCCCTGCCCGAAGGCTACCAGGAGAAGCTGGGCCGCCCCGGGGAGTACCCCTTCACCCGGGGCATCTACCCTAGGATGTACCTGGAAAGGCCCTGGACCATGCGCCAGTACGCGGGCTTCTCCACCGCCGAGGAGTCCAACGCCCGCTACCGATACCTCCTCGCCCAGGGGCAGACGGGCCTCAGCGTGGCCTTTGACCTGCCCACCCAGCTGGGCCTGGACCCCGACCACCCCATGAGCGTGGGGGAGGTGGGGCGGGTGGGGGTGTCCATCGCCACCCTCGAGGACATGGAGAAGCTCTTCCAGGGCATCCCCCTGGACCAGGTCTCCACCAGCATGACCATCAACGCCCCCGCCATGATGCTTTTGGCCCTCTACCTCCTGGTGGCGGAGAAGCAAGGGGTCCCCTGGGAAAAGGTTTCCGGCACCATCCAAAACGACATCCTCAAGGAGTACTTCGCCCGGGGCACCTACATCTACCCCCCGGGCCCCTCCATGCGGCTTGTGACCGACATCTTTGAGTTCTGCAGCCAGCGGGTGCCTAAGTGGAACACCATCAGCATCTCCGGCTACCACATCCGCGAGGCCGGGGCCACCGCCGCCCAGGAGATCGCCTTCACCCTGGCCGACGGCAAGGCCTACGTGCGGGCCGCTTTGGAGCGGGGCCTGGACGTGGACCGCTTCGCCCCCAGGCTCTCCTTCTTCTTCGCCGCCCACAACGACATCTTTGAGGAAGCCGCCAAGTTCCGGGCGGCCCGGAGGCTCTGGGCCCGCATCATGCGGGAAGAGTTCGGGGCCAAGGACCCGAGAAGCTGGATGCTCCGCTTCCACACCCAGACCGGGGGCTCCACCCTGACCGCCCAGGAGCCCCTGAACAACGTGGTGCGCACCGCCTACCAGGCCCTGGCCGCCGTCTTGGGCGGGACGCAGAGCCTCCACACCAACGCCTACGACGAGGCCCTGGGCCTGCCCACGGAGAAAAGCGCCCTCCTCGCCCTGAGGACCCAGCAGATCCTGGCCCACGAGAGCGGGGTCACCCGGGCCGTGGACCCCCTGGGGGGGAGCTTCTACGTGGAGCACCTCACCGAGGCCCTGGAGAAGGAGGCGGAGAGGCTGATCCGGGAGATAGACGCCCTGGGCGGGGCGGTGGCGGCGGTGGAGGCGGGCTACTTCCAGCGGGCCATAGAGGAGTCCGCCTGGCAGTTCCAGAAGGAGGTGGAGGAGGGCAAAAGGGTCATCGTGGGGGTCAACCGCTTCCACGACCCCCATAGCCCCCTCAACGAGCCCGTCCCCGTCCAGCGCATTGACCCTGAACTCCACGAGAGGCGCAAGCGGGAGGTGGCCCAGTTCAAGCAAAACCGGGACGGGGAGAGCGTCCGGGTGGGCCTGGAGAACCTGAGGCGGGCGGCGAGGGGAAGCGAAAACCTCTTCCCCTACGTGCTGGAGGCCTTCCGCCGCCGGGCCACCCTGGGCGAGGTCTGCGGGGTGCTCCGGGAGGAGTGGGGGGAGTACCAGCCGGGGAGGTAAAGGTGGAAGAGGAACTCTGGGCCTTTTTGGAACGGCACCTCCGGAGCATCTACGAGGGGGACCCGGAAGGGTACAAGGCCACCACCCACGAGGAGCTTTCCCTCTACGAGTGGTTCGTGACCCCCCATCGCCTGGACGGCCTCCCCTTCCACCTCTACATGACGGAAAGAAAGTGGGCCACCCGGGGCCGCCCCTACCGCATAGACCTCCTGGAGAAGCGGCTACAGATTTACGGGGAGGTGGCCATCTTCAGCTACACCCTTCTCCTCACGGTGGAGGAGGAGGGGGGCCTGAGGCACACCGCGGTGAACGAGAGCCGGGTGGCCGTGCGCTTCCCCGAGGGGTGGAAGGTGGTCCACGTGCACAAGAGCCCGGCCCAGTAGAAAACCCCTCCCGGACGGGGCCAGGAGGGGATTGGGGCGCCCTTTTAGGAGCCCTGCTTCAGCTTCTCCACCACGGAGCGGTCCTCGAGGGTGGAGACATCCCCCTTGATCTCCTCCTCCCCGGCGGCGATCTGCCGGAGGAGGCGGCGCATGATCTTGCCGGAGCGGGTCTTGGGCAGGGCGTCAGTGAAGCGCACCTCGTCGGGACGGGCGATGGGGCCGATGACCTTGGCCACGTGGGCCTTGAGCTCTTCCCGCAAGGCCTCCGAGGGGGCGTGGCCCTCCTTCAGGGTGACGAAGGCCACGATGGCCTCCCCCTTCAGGGGATCGGGCCGCCCCACCACCGCCGCCTCGGCCACGGCGGGGTGGGAGACCAGGGCGGACTCTATCTCCATGGTGCCCAGGCGGTGCCCGGCCACGTTCAAGACGTCGTCCACCCGGCCCAGGATCAGGTAGTAGCCGTCCTGGTCCCGCCGGGCCCCGTCCCCGGTGAAGTAGACCCCGGGGTGCTGGCTGAAGTACTGCTGGAGGAAGCGCTCCGGGTCCCCCCAGACGGTGCGGAGCATGCTGGGCCAGGCCTTGGTGATGCAGAGGTGCCCGCCCTCGTCGGGGTTCTCCACGGGGCGGTGCTCCGAGTCCAGGATCTCGGGCTTCACCCCGAAGAAGGGCTTGCCCGCATGCCCGGGCTTCATGGGGTGGGCCCCGGGGAGGGTGGTGATCATGATGCCCCCGGTCTCCGTCTGCCACCAGGTGTCCACGATGGGGCAGCGCTCCTTGCCGATCACCCGGTAGTACCAGAGCCAGGCCTCGGGGTTGATGGGCTCGCCCACGGAGCCCAGGAGCCGGAGGGTGTCCAGGCGGTGCTTGAGGGGCCAGCTCTCCCCCCACTTCATGAAGGCCCGGATGGCGGTGGGGGCGGTGTAGAGGATGGTGACCCCGTACTTGTCCACGATCTGCCAGAAGCGGTCGGGCTCGGGCCAGTTGGGGGCCCCCTCGTACATCACCGTGGTGGCCCCGTTGAGGAGGGGTCCGTAGACCACGTAGGAGTGTCCGGTGATCCAGCCCACGTCGGCGGTGCACCAGTAGACGTCCTCGTCCTTGAGGTCAAAGACCAGCTTGGTGGTGAGGTAGACGTAGGTCATGTAGCCGCCCGTGGTGTGCAAGACCCCCTTGGGCTTGCCCGTGGAGCCGGAGGTGTAGAGGATGAAGAGGGGGTCTTCCGCCTCCATGGGCTCGGGGTCCGCCCGGTCCGAGACCACCTCCATGAGCTCGTGCCACCAGTGGTCCCGGCCCGGGGTCATGGGCACCTCCTGCCCCGTGCGGCGCACCACCACCACGTGCTCCACGCTGGGGGCCTCCTTGAGGGCCTCGTCGGCGTTCTGCTTTAAGGGCACGACCCCGCCCCGGCGGTAGCCCCCGTCGGCGGTGATGAGGACCTTGGCCTCAGCGTCCTTGATGCGGTCCGCCAAGGCCCCCGAGGAGAAGCCCCCAAAGACCACGGAGTGGACGGCCCCGATGCGGGTGCAGGCCAGCATGGCGATGGCCGCCTCGGGGATCATGGGGAGGTAGATGGTGACCC
>OGCH01000425.1_pt1 | contig 22055 bp, 22 predicted proteins | sample 1570111 | NCBI WGS metagenome assembly OGCH01 (sample SAMN03436243, study PRJEB24508) | hot springs metagenome | biome: Desert Springs; feature: Hot Springs; material: Water | place: USA: Great Boiling Spring, Nevada | collected 2008-12-01 | depth 0 m m | reverse complement strand
GGCCCCGTCTTCCTCTTCTCCTCCCCCTTCTGCGACCGGCCTTTAACTCAGCATACTTCATCACTGTTTCACGAAGTGGTGGGGGAAGTGTTTTAACTGCTTTGTTAAATTCAGCTGCAAGCTGCAATGCCTCCGTTATTTTTTGTGATAAACTTTTCTTTGGCACGTTACTAGTTGAATAGAACGGGATATAAATGTTTTTATGGGCTGAAAACTGTTTTAATCATTGGTAAAGGACGCATTCGCTTTTTATCACATAGTTTTTTTAACAGCTTTAGCTGCTTAGATTCGAGGCTGATTTCATTTGCTGTCAATATCCCTTTTTTGACAGCACCTTGAAAGATATTATTTCCCGCATATGTTCTGATAACTGTTATCGTCCAGCCCTCCGTAGCCAAGCCGCCAACAGAAATGTCAGCCAACTCAGCTGAGTAATCCCTGCAGAAAAGACATGCAGGCCTTTCGTACTTATGCAATTCCTGTAAAGGTTTGACGAGCTCGCCATCCTTTGTTTTTATGAAGACTTTCCCCTTAATATTCAACTTTTCAACATCTGATGGATTAACACCGACTTCCTCAAAATACTTCATGAGACCGTTATAGGTGAATACTTCAGAGCAGAAAAGACCTATGCTAAAAATTACATGTCTTTCATACCATTTAGCTAACTCGATGTCCGGCGTTGAGTGCTGTAGATATCTTAATCCGTTTATCTGACATGGAACGCCCACTACTGCTAGTTTGTTTACTTCTAGCTCATAAGCCTCCCTTAATGCAAGCAGGTTAGGTGCGTAGGTATATCGCGAGCCCGCGCATTCCAAGACCTCCTCGGGGCTGAAGACTAGCTTTGCCACGGGGTATAGCGGTTTTTCAGGCGTGGTTGTTGAAACAACCGCTGCGTCGACAAGCTTGTTTTCCAGAGCATATATCAAAAGGGATGAAACGGTCCCTCCGTCCTGCGACCTGGATAAAATATCATTCCTAGTGCTTCTTGTTAGGTAAACGGAGCCATAGCGGCCGAATCCATCGTCGTGTGTTGCATAACTGTCTAAAGACTTTGGGATGACTTCGGCGTCCGACAGGTGTAGCTCTGGACAGGATTCTACGCAGAGGTCGCAGTCAATACATTGGTTTAAACGCGTGTTTACTGGGTGTTCATCCACGTAGTCAAAGACGTTAGTGGGACATATTGCCACGCATGCAGCGCATCCGCTGCATCGCCCCGAGCCTACAACCCCCTCAACTATTACACGGTCGCCTCTCTTACTGACCCATTCTAATGCGTGATGCCATCCATAGTAGTAGTTAATGAAACCAGGCCCGCTCTCGTTACCGTGCAGTAACATATACTGCCTCTCAATCTTCTTCAGCTTCTCGAGTATTGCCTCAACGCTTCTCATTGAGGTTTATGTATCTGAACGAAAGTTTATAATCTTTTCCAACCTTAACCTATGTATTTCACATTGTCTGTGTCGATGTCTTTGATAAGAAGTGGTTTTGATATGATGGATGGTTGCGGCAGGTTTCGCAGCTCTGGGAGCACATCGTATATTGTTTGGGTGGCTATGCGTGAGGCAGGATGGTCGGAGGGAAATACAGTGGTTACGGTTTCGCGCACAAGCTCGCGTGTCTGTCTCTCGTCAAAACCGAGAGTGTGCAAGTATTCATGCAATAGCACTACAAAGACATAGCTGTTCAATATTTTCTTTGATTTTGCAACGGATGAGACGGCTTTGAGTAGGGATGCGTTGAGGACTATTGCGTTTGACCCTATTTCGTGGTATGCTGCGATCTCGTTCGGAAGGCTTGCCAGCACAAGCCCCATCCCACCCCTCCTGAGCCCATACTTCTCCATCACAACCTGTTTAACAATCCTGTAAATGTTTTCGAAGGACTCAGACCTGTCCAGTCTCTCCTCGTAACTCATGCTAATCCCTCCAAGCCGCGGAACTGGAAGGAGTTAGTCGGATGGCAGATATAAGTATTGCCCGCCTTAAACCGCTCTATGTAATACCGCAAAACTCCTACAAACACATGAAAACTACGGCCGCATCACCGAGTGTCAGCAGACTTATCTTGTTTTCGGTGGCCGGGCCTGTTGTTTGAGCTGCCACTAGTATAACCTGGGCCGGGGGAGATTTGAACTCCCGACCTTTCGGTTATCAGCCGAACGCTCTAACCAAGCTGAGCTACCGGCCCACAATCCCTCCTCCTTCTTGTCTGTATTTAAACGGTTTCATGGTGTAAACATTAAAAACCTCTGCGTCAACTGTACACAGATGCCGCCGCTTAGGAGCGTTTTATCAAACTTTACACCCTATTCGTGGGAGGCTTCGACAGATGAGATAGCCGCCCGCTATGGCCTCCGCCCCGACCAGGTTATTAGGATGGACCTTAATACCTCGCCATACAATCCGATGCCATGGTTGAACAGACTTGCGAAAAAGCTTTCAAAGATAGGAGTAAACCAGTATCCTGACACAAGCTACCGTCGTCTGAGAGAAGGGCTGGCCAGATATACTGGATTGGAACCGGACCAGATACTTGTCGGAAATGGCGCCGACGAATGTTTGATGATTTCGGCTCAGGCATTCATGGAGTACGGATGTCAGGCAATCATAAGCTATCCAACTTACTCATACTTCCGCGTCTGCGTAGAAATTATGGGAGGCAGGGTTTTGGAGATACCGCGAAAAGAAGACTTTCGCGATGACTTCGACTCGATAGCCGCGAACATAGGGAAGGATACACGTATGGTGTTTTTATGCAGTCCAAACAACCCCACAGGAAACCTAGTTAACCACTCAGATGTGGAAAAGCTGGCGAAAGAGACTGAAGCCGTAATCGTTGTTGACGAGGCTTACTACGAGTTCTGCGGCAGAACGGTTACACATCTTGTGAAAAACTATCCTAACATAGTTGTTGTGAGGACGTTTTCGAAAGCATTTTCTCTCGCAGGGGCCCGGGTTGGCTATGCGTTGGCTTCGGAGGAGACTGTAAAGCAGCTTAACACCGTGAGACCTCCCAACAGCTTAAGTGTGATATCCTTGGAGCTCGCTCAGACTGCTCTGAAAAATGTTTCACTGGTTAAGCGATGGGTTCGGTCAATAGTTAGTGAGAGAAAGCGGCTTGTGAAAATTTTGGCGGGAAAATTTGGGTTAAAAGTTTATGGCTCTGAAGGTAACTTCCTGCTTGTTCGCTTCGCCCGTCCGAGGGCCGTTCATAAGGCCTTGATGGAGAGAGGCATAGTATTGAGGGATTTATCGGATGTTGTGGATAACTGTTTGCGGATAACAGTGTTAACAAAGAGGGAAAACAACCTTTTTCTGTCGGCCCTAGAGGAAGTGCTTAAGTGAACAGGCACCGGTCGTTGACATGGATTGCTATATAAAAAACCACCATAAGCCCTGGGAGGGGTTTGAACCCTCGGCCTGCCGCTTACGAGGCGGCCGCTCTACCGGGCTGAGCTACCAGGGCGCCCCAAAACAACCATCCAGACCCCTCTATTTATGCGTCATCGGCTGAATAGCTTATTTACGACTCGGCGACTGTGCTGATGTGAGCGGCCGTGGAGTAAGCCTTTTGCGGGACAGGGCTTTGAGGATGCTTGAGGTTGCTAAAAAGTCCCTCACTGATGGAAGCTATGACATCGCCGCATTTATGTCAGAGCAGGCCTCACAGCTATACATTAAGTCTGTGGTGCTTGAGCTAACCGGCGAGACCCTTCGCAGCCATTCGCTGAGACAGTTGCTGCGTAGTTTAAGAGATTTAGTCCCGCAGGGTGAGAGAATTGAAGAGTTCATAAGGCAGCATAGGGGACTTCTAGTTAGATTGGAGGACGCATACATTGTCTCGCGTTACGTGGTTAGGGAGTATGAGGAGGATGAGGCGGAGGAGCTTGTTAAGTTTGCGGAGGTGTTGATTGGGTTTGTCAGGGGTTTACAGAAGCAGGCTTGAGATTAGGAGGCTGGCGGCTGAGTGGAGATACTGGTGTTCTAGGATAGGTGAGGCGGCTAGAAACATTTTTGCAGACTGCAGGGTTTATGTTTTTGGGAGCGTTGTGAGAGGTGAAGAGACTGGTGGGAGTGATGTTGACATCTTACTCGTCTGTAAAACGTTGCCTGAGTCGATGAAGGAGCGGGGTGAGCTGAAGGCTAAGCTTGAGGAGGTGGCCGGCCTACCACTCTACCACCCCTTTGAAATCCATCTGGCCACCGAGCAGGAGGTCTTGTCAAACCCTGTTTATCGCTCGGCATTGAGGGAGGCAGTTGAAATACAGTAGGTTCGGTCTTCTCGGACTTCTGATCGAATTTAATTAGCCCTATATTGAGATGGCAGACAATTTTTCAGAGCCAAGTTTCATCAAAATGCAAATTTCTTCAAAGCACAGAACACACCACTCTGCTGAGAAACGCTTTCGACGCGGGCCCGGTGGGACTTGAACCCACGACCTTCGGCTCCGGAGGCCGACGCCCTATCCATTCTAGGCTACGGGCCCGAGGCTGAAATATCAACACCGTCTAAAATGTGTATGCATCCCCTTTGAATATTTTTATTTACTCTGAGGGTTACTTCTGTATGCTCTCTGAGCTGGACGGTTTGATGGAGAAATATGGGGTCGATGCGCTGGTTGTCTACGGCGACTCAACATCCACATCTCCAGAGCTCGCCTACCTAGTTAGGGCGAACATACCCCGTGGAGGAGTATATTTCAAGAAACGCGGCGAACAACCACTCCTTGTGGTCAGCAGCCTCGACCTAAGTCTAGCTAAAAAGGGAATAGTCTCAGATGTCAGAACCTACACAGACTATAACCTTAGTATGCTGCAACGTAGGTTTGGTCCGGGTAGGGGTTGGGCAGAGATGGTTGCTGAGATTTTGTCCCGGAGCGGTTCTGGACGGGTTGTGGTGATAGGAGGTAGGGTTGATGCGATGACAGCTGTTTACTTAGCCACCTTTCTGCGCCGGCGGGGGTTCAAGACCATAGGGATGGCAAAGCCCTCTCTCCTAGAGTATTGCAGGAGGAGAAAGGATGAGTGGGAGGTTGAGCAAATTAGACAAGTCGGGTTAAAAACAGTCGAAGTCGCATCAAGACTCGAGAAGATCCTTGAAGAGTCCTCTACCAGAAACGGCCTTGTCTACCATGATGGCAGGGCGTTGACGACGGATACTTTACGGAGGATGGTGGGGTCGTGGTGCGGAGAGCTGGGCCTCACCCTCCCAGAGGGCTATATTCTTGCCGCAGGCCCTACATCAGCCGGCCCCCACGCCTCAGAAGAAGTTGACAAACAGCTCAAAGAAGGTGAACCTCTCCTCTTCGACATATTTCCGGCCGGCGGGACGGGCTACAGATACGACTTTACAAGGACATATTGTGTCGGCAGGCCCAAACCGGTTTTAGCTCGTATGTTCCGCGATGTGCTAGATGCACAGAGTGAGGGCTTCAACTCTTTAAGGCCGGGAATCCGGTGTGAGACCCCTTTCCTACAGGTTTGCAGGCTTTTTAGGAGAAGGGGTTGGCCCACGGTTCTCGAGAACCCGAGGACTGAGAGAGGGTTTGTGCATGGGTTAGGTCATGGGGTCGGGCTGACTATCGGTGAAGAACCCTACTTGACTAGGTATGCGCGTAACACCCTGCTGCAGGGTGATGTTGTAACAGTTGAGCCGGGTCTCTACCTGCCCGGCTTTGGCGGTGTGAGGATTGAGGACTGTGCGATAATAGGGGATGATAAGGCTTCGTATGTGGTGGAACACAGGAAGGTGTTGGAGTTTTAGCTAAGGTACGTTGAGAGGGAATATCCGAAGAAGGCCCCGTAGAAAGATGTTACAAGGTTGACGATGTCGTTGCTCACATATTCGTTGCCCCCGAGGTATTCCGCCCGGGTACCGCAGTGCTGTTTAACCTCCACCGCCCTGCCGCAGACCACACACCTATACCTCGCCTGAAAAACAGCGCCGAAAACGCTGTCGAAGAGGCTGCCTGAAAACCCTGATGCCACGGCGACGGCGGCCAGAATATCAAGTCTGTATAACCCGCAGCCGTCAAAACAGTACAACGTGGCCGCGGCGGCCAGAATTGGACCGGTGAAGAACCCTGCAGCAAGGCCTTGAACGCTTACAGCGCCAGGCGTGCCTGGACTGGCCTTACGTAGGCTCGTGATCATCCGAGGCGGTCTCTTAGAAAGCATCCCGATCTCCGTCGACATGGTGTCCGAGAAAACGGCGGAGATTGAGCCCAAATAAGTGTAAAAGATTTCCTCCTGCTGTGCCCCAAGCAGATATCCGGCGACTAGTATTAGGGCTGCTGCAAGTCCGTTGGAGACAACGTTTGCCCACGACCTTATACCACGCCCCATTTTTCCATATTTATCACGGTAACGGTATCGGGTTGCGGACCCCCCCACTATAAAGAAGGTGAGAAGTAGTAGGAAGTGAAGCCTGCCGCCGTAAAGGTAGATGATGTAACCTATTATTACCGCCGCTAGAACACCTTTTCTATCTAGGAAGCGGCCAATCAGAGCAATTACTCCCACGGCGGCGATAACCGCCGTAGCCTCTGCAAAGGAGGAGAGCAGACCCATTCACTTCCCGCCGATTAGTGACACCGCCTCATCAATCCCTGATGTAGTCTGTTTCCTCTCCTCCAAATCCCTCACGGTCAGCTTCCTCTCCTTCATCTCCTGAACACCTATGACGACTAGGTACCGGAAACCTTTCTTGGAGGCGGCCTCTATCGCGTCGCTAAGCTTTTTTCGTGTTACGTCAACATAGACCGGCACGCCCGCAGCTCGGAGGCTGTTGCTAACATGCAGTGCATAACCCCTAACCTCGTCGGACAGAAAAGATAGAAAGGCGCCATGCAGCTTTGTCTCAACGGTTTGCACCTTAAGGAGGTATGATTGAATTCTTGTGATGCCTATGGCGCAACCGACAGCCGGTATATGGCCTCCGCCAAAAAGCTCTACCAAGCCGTCGTAACGCCCCCCACCGTTAAAAGACAGCTCCTCGCCCGGAACTTTTTGTTCAAAAATCATACCCGTATAGTATTCTAGGCCTCGGGCGAATCCGAGGTTCACTTCCAGCCTTATATCTGGGTCAACAGCCCTCAATATCTCAACTATCGCCGTCATATTTGAAAGAGATTCGGAAGCAGCTTTCCAAGGTGAGACGATATCTGTTGCGTGTTTTAAAACCTCGGCCGAGCCCTCTAAGTTCATAAGCCTGTTTAACGCCGTCAACGCCTCCGGCTCCACTTTATCTTTGATGGCTTCAAATGCCTCCGTCCTCAAGCCCCTGTCAAGCATTGTCAAAAACATGTCTTGTGTACGAGGCTCAACCCTTTCCATAAGCCCACGCATGACGCCTACATGTCCAAGTTTGAAGTAGCTGTTTCTTATCCCCAGCCTTTCGAAGACATCCCTGCTGGCTAAAATTATCTCGGCATCACTTGAAGGGTCCTTGCTTCCAAAAAGCTCGAAACCACCATGCCAGAACCTACGCCTCCTACCCCATTGTGGCTCATCGTACCTATAGCAGTCTGCAATATAGCCAAGCCTCAGCGGCATCGGACGTTTTGAGAGCTTTGTTGCCACGAGCCTCGCCACCGATGCGGTGACCTCGGGCCTTAGCACAAGCCTCCTCCCGTGCAGGTCCGTGAAAATAAACATCCTATGCCTAATCTCCTCACCGGACTTAGCCTCAAACAGCTCAAGATACTCGAGTGTGGGGGTTTCGACCTCCTCGTAGCAATATAGCCTGTAAACCTCACGTATCACATCGACTATCCTTTGTTTGACAGCGAATTCCTCGGGGAGAAGGTCGTCCATACCCCTCGGGGTCTCGAAATCCAACCTTTACACCGACAGAAACACACATGATTTCTATAAAAAGTTGACATAATAGATTTATCATGAGTTATCCTTTTAAAATCCAAGGTGTTTTTCACATCTGAAATGTCTTCGAGGGCTTCGACGGCTTTAACAATCGCGGTCCTGTTCCTTGTGGCTTTTAGCCTCTACCAGACAGTTTTTCTCCAGCAGGAGGTTGACAGGCTGAGACAGTCACTAACGTGGAGGACTACAACCGTTGAAAAGCAGACAACCGTGACCGAGTTTAGGACAGTAACGCAGCAGCTCTACGTCGGTGGTTTAAACTACACAGCCATCTACGAGTTGGTTAAGGACTCTGTTGTGATGATTAGGGTCCTGTCTTCCTCAGGCGGCGCCATAGGGTCTGGCTTCGTCTACGATAAAATGGGCCATGTTGTTACAAACCACCATGTAGTCCAAGCGGGAAACGTTTTCAGGATTATTTTCAGTGACGGCTCTATGTATGGTGCAAACTTAGTGGGGTTCGATGTTGACAGTGACTTAGCTGTGTTGAGGATTGTAAATCCCCCACAGAATTTGAGGCCTCTTAAGCTTGGTGACTCTAGGGCGTTGAAAATCGGGGAGGAGGTCATAGCGATCGGTAACCCCTTCGGGCTGGAGGGAACACTTACCGTAGGGGTTGTGAGTCAGAAAGACAGACTATTGCCTACAGGCCGCGGATACAGCATACCCGGAGTTATACAGACCGATGCCGCAATCAATCCCGGGAACAGCGGAGGCCCCCTGCTAAACAGGCGTGGTGAAGTTGTAGGGGTTAACACCGCCATAGAGCCATCGGGAGTTGGCATTGGGTATGCTGTCCCATCCTCAATAGTTGCCCGCGTCGTCCCCAAGCTGATAGAGACTGGCAAATATGAGCGTAGCTGGCTTGGAATACAGAGCACAACACTCGACATGGATATCGCGTCCGTGATGAAGGCGCCGGTGCAGAAGGGTGTTTTGATAGTTGATGTTGTACCCAATAGCCCGGCTCAGAGGGCTGGTTTAAGAGGCGGGGACAGAACTGTAACGGTTTTTAACACTGTTGTAAAGGTTGGTGGGGATATAATAGTGGCCGTTAACGATAGGCCGATTAACTCGCTGGACGAACTACTTCTATACATGGAGGAGAACACATCTCCTGGCCAAACAGTGGTTTTCACCGTTATCCGGGGAGGAGAAACCCTTAGGCTGAACGTAACACTCGGCGTCAGGCCGTAGTTTTCAGAGAGGTGTATGGTCTTCACGGAGCACGCGGCTCTCAGAACAGGTCAGTCTCATCACGGATATAGATTGTTCTGGAACTATTAAGGGGTTACCGTGAAATAGAGTCTCCTATTTATCCTTCCCTTGTTCTCCAGCTTAGTCACAACAACACGGCCTACCTCGGAGGTGTTTTTTACATGCGGTCCGCCGTCAGCCTGGACATCTACATCCCCTATCTCCACTATTCTCAGTATAGGTATGTCAGGCGGCAGGCGGCCGGCTAGCTTGACGAGACCAGGTGTTGAGAGGACCTTCTCCCTCTCCATGTAGTATGTTTTAACGGGGTGGGATGCCGCCAGCCTCCTGTTCGCCTCCTCTACACACTCCTCGATCAATGCCCTGTCAAAACTCTCGAGACTAAAGTCAACCCGGCCGCTATCAGGCGCTATGTTATTACCAGTTATAAGGGCTCCTGTTTTCTCAACCATCGTTGCCGCCAGAACATGGAGCCCAGTATGCATCCGCATAATCCTGTAGCGCCTCTCCCAATCAAGCATGCAGTAAACCACAGAACCCTCGGAGGGCTTTGCGCCGTCCAATACATGTAGGACTCCCTCCTCGGCAAAAGAAGTGTCCGAAACCTTAACCAGAACCCCTGAGTGTCTCAGCACACCAGTGTCGGAAACCAAGCCCCCGCCACGTGGGTGGAAGCATGTCTTGTCTAAAACAACCCCTTGGTCCAGTACCTTGACGACAACGGCCTCACATTCCTTTAGGTAGCTGTCGTCGAGGTAGAGTAGCTCGGTTCTGCCGTGTTTCACGGAATAGGTGGCGGGTTTAAATTTTTAAACTTTCCTCAAGAATACAAAGGTCATCTCTGAATCGAAGGCCACCGAGCCCTTGGTAAGGTTTTGACAGACAATTTCAAGCCTTACGACACCCCTTTCAGGGTTTTTTGTCTCCTTTTTATCAACCACCCTTGCTTTCACCTTTATCACATCACTTGGGGATGTTGGGGACTTGAAGGAAAGTCTGTCTATGCTGGCTAGGGCTGTAAGATTTTCGAAAAGACCCAGCTGGTAGAGTAGGCCGATGGCGTAGGAGATGACCAGCGCACCTGGTGCAATCCTGTTGGAAAAGCCTCTCTGCCTTGCGAAATCGTCGCTGAGGAAAAGGGGGTTGACCGCCCACGTTAGTGATGCAAAGAGGTCGATATCGGTGCCCGTGATGGTTCTTGTGTTTGTGTTAAACTCCTGTCCAACAAAAAAATCCTCGTAAAACATGGTTATACGGAGAAGTTTCTGTCAAACTCCTTCTCAGCCCTTTCGACGGCCGTCTCCACGTCGACGCTCTTCCCGAGAGAGTTTAAGACCTTCCCCAAGGCAAACACTGTGTTAACGATTTTTTCACGCGATATCAGTCCTATGTTTGCAATCCTGAACATTTTTCCCTTGTAGTGGGCTAGGCCACCAGCTATCAATATACCGTACTGTTTTTTCATTGCCTCTCTGATGGCTGTGTCGGTCATGCCCGGCGGTATGTGCATGGCTGCTACGATAGGTGATTCGAAACCATTGGCTGCGTAGAACTCAAGCCCGTAAGTCCTGAGTCCGGCGTACAGGCCAGAAGCCCCGGCTGCGTGACGTGAAAGCCATTTCTCATAACCATATTCGAGGATAATTTTCAAAGCCTCATCGAGGGCCCAGAAAAGCGTAACAGCGGGTGTGAAAGGTGTCTCCCACCTCTCTAGGAAATGCTTATACTTCATCATGTCAAAGTATGGCGGCCGGATTTTCTTCTTCTCTATTTTTTCCCAAGCCCTTTCACTTACCGAGACCAAGGCGACTCCCGGAGGTGCTGCGAGGCATTTCTGGGGGCCGGCAACGCAGAAATCTATGCCGGTTTCATCGACAGCCACCCTAACGCCTCCAAGGGCTGTGACGGCGTCGACAACCACTACCGCCCCCCTATCATGACATATGCGTGCGATTTCTTTGACGCTTCGTGAGATGATGCCTGTTGATGTCTCGTTGTAGGGAAAAGCCACGATGTCTACGTCTCCATGTTCGTCTAGGAGTTTTTTGACAGCCTCCGGGTTTGGTCCTTGGCCGTTATCAAGCCTAGCCCTTATAACGTGTCCACCGTATGCCTCGAACGCGTCGGCCATTCTCTCCCCGAAAAGACCGCATATTGGCACCAAGATTTTGTCTCCTGCCTGTGTAAGGTTTGAGGCCGCAGCCTCAACGCCACCCGTACCGGAAGCGGTCAATACGAATACATCAGACTTTGTCTCAAAAATTTTCTTAGCATTCTCGATAATGCTTTTCATAAGTGTTCTAAACTCATCAGACCTATGGTCAATCATTTGACGAGCCATCGCGCGGATAACACGTTCATCAATTTCTGTCGGGCCAGGTATCATCAATAACAGAACACAACACCTCAGGTAGAGTTAACATAGGCATTAATTAAGGATGACCTCAAGAAAACTGAGGGCCGATTTCTTCAGTCTTTTGCAAGGGTCTGGGAAAACGGTTGTGATGGTTACGCATAAACTTGACGAGGCTCTCGAGAGCGTGGATAGAATCGTTGTTTTCGGAAAGCCATCCAAAGTTCTGGGGGATTTTAAGGTAGGCGACTATGATGTGCAGAGGCTCAAAGCCATGATACAGCTACTCATCGAACATAACCTCCCTCTAGAGGAGGCTCAAGCAAGGTTTAAACCGTAGATGCATTAGAAATTCTGGCGTGCTCTCTTTCGCGGAAAAATACAATGTGGTGGGTAAGTCTATTCCGAAAATTGACGGCGGGTTAAAGGTTACGGGGTTGGCAAGGTATGTTGACGATATAGAGCTGCCTAACATGCTTTACGGAAAAATTTTAAGAAGCAGGTATCCCCACGCCAAAATACTGCGGATTAACACCGAGAAGGCTTGGAGGGTTCCCGGGGTCAGAGCTGTTATCACGGGGCTGGACACACCATTTAACAAGATGGGTATATTGAAGGACCAGCCACCGCTTAAGTTTGACAAAGTTAGGTCGGTTAGGGATGAGGTTGCCGCCGTGGCCGCCGAAACCCCGGAGGCCGCGGAGAGGGCGTTAGAGGAGGTCGAGGTAGAGTACCAGCCTCTAGAGGGAGTTTTCGACCCTGAAGAAGCGATGAAGGAAGGAGCTCCCCTGGTGCATGAGGAGAACGGGAGCAACATAGTTAACCTCGGCTTCAACTTTTCAACATCAGAAGCATCACATTTGGAGAAGATTTTCGAGACGGCCTACGCAGTCGTAGAAGACAGGTATCAGACACATTACATGAATGCTTCACCGATGGGGACCATGGGCTGTGTTGCCTATTACAACAAACTCGGTGAGCTAACAGTCTACACCAACACCCAGGCCCCTTTTCTTTACAGGCATGAGCTGGCGAAGACCTTGGGCATCGACCCCGCAAAAATACGGGTGATACAGCCCGAGATAGGTGGGGCCTTCGGGAGGGGGATGGACATATATCCGCTGGACCCCATCACAGCGGCTCTCTCGATAAAGACGCGCAGGCCTGTCAAGGTTGTCTTCACACGGGAGGAGGAGCTTCAGTACGCCCCTCCACGCCAGCCGGCCATATTCTACATGAGGACGGCGGCCGGTAAGGACGGTAAACTACTCGCCAGGGACGTAAGGGTCGTGCTTGATGCGGGGGCCTACGTTTCATGGGGGCCGTTCGACGGCAGAGTTATGATGGTTACAGCCACCGGCCTTTACGAGGTCCCCGAGGTAGCTTTTAACGCGACGGTTGTCTACACAAACAACCCTTACACCGGGACACAGAGGGGTGCGGGGAACCCGCAGATCACGTTCGCGATAGAGCAGCAGATGGATGCTTTATCGGAGCAGCTTGGCATGGACCCTGTCGAGTTTAGACTGCTTAACGCAAATAGACCGAACACGGTGACGCCGCAGGGAATTCAAATAACTACGTGCGAGCTCAGGGAATGTTTGAGGAGGGCTGCGCAGGAAATAGGGTGGAAGGGGAGGAGAACAGCGGGCCGTAACAGGGGCATAGGTTTCGCCGCATTCTTCCATGTGGGAGGGGGTGCGAGGGTCTACAGGTCCGACGGCTGCGGCACAATACTTACGGTTGACGACTTCGGCCTGGTTACCGTAATCACGGGTTCCACGGACCTGGGCACAGGCTCTGATACCGCCATAGCCCAGATCGTTGCTGAGGAACTCGGCATCCAGGTCGAAAACGTGAGGGTTGTGAATGACGACGCCTCGATAAGGCCTTGGGATGTTGGAACCCATGCAAGCCGTGCAACATTTATTGCGGGAAACTCCGCCCTTCTAGCTGCGAAGAAAGCTAAAGAGATAATTTTAAACGCGGCCGCTGAAGCACTGAACTCGGAAGCAAACACTCTTGTTATCGAAAACGGAGTGGTATACGTTAAGGATAATCCATCAAAGCGCATCGAGTTCGATAAACTAATCAGACGCATCCATTTCAGGGAAGGGGGGACCAACATCGTCGTCTCAGCCTTCTACGACCCGCCGACGGTGATGCAGGACGAAAACTGGCGTGGCAATCTTTCGGCGGCATATGTCTTCGGGGCTCAGGCTGCCTTGGTTGAGGTGGACCCGGAGACAGGTGAGGTCAAGGTGTTGAAGGTTGTCTCAGTCCATGACAGCGGCAGGATAATAAACCCGATTGCTGCGGAGGGCCAAGTCCACGGCGGGGTTCACATGGGTCTAGGCTACACCCTATATGAGGAGCTTGTCCTCGACCAGGGGAGAGTCGTCAACGCCTCCTTCGCTGACTACCATGTTCCAACGGCTTTGGAAACACCCGTGGTGAAGGCTGTTTTTGTGGAGAAGCCGGACCCGGCGGGGCCTTTCGGCGCGAAGGGTATTGGGGAGACCGCCTGTATTCCGACGGCCGCGGCGATAGCTAACGCAGTTTATGATGCGACGGGGCGGCGGGTTAAAAAGCTGCCCATAAAGTATCATGACATACTTGTCTAAATGTGTGTTGTTGTGGAACATATATATCAGAGCATAACGGCGTTATATTGACATGGCGGAAAAACAGATGCTAGAAATAGATTACAGCAAATACGACTTTAAGGACCCCGAGCTTTACGTCTACAAGTCTAGGCCGGGTCTGTCGGAGAAAGTTGTTGAGGAGATCGCGACCATGAAAAACGAGCCCGAATGGCTTCGGAAGTTCAGGCTGAAAGCGCTTAAAATATTCTATGAGAAGCCTATGCCGTTATGGGGGGCAGACCTCAGCTGGGTTGACTTTGACAGAATTCACTACTACATTAAGCCCAGCGAGAGGGCGGCACGTAGCTGGGACGATGTCCCCGAATACATCAAAAAGACTTTTGACAGGCTCGGCATACCCGAGGCGGAGCGTAAGTTCCTTGCCGGTGTTGGGGCCCAGTATGAGTCTGAGGTGGTTTACCACAACCTACAGAAAGATTTGGAGAAGAAGGGTGTTATCTTCGTGGACCCTGACACTGCTTTCAGGGAGTACGCCGACATATTCAAGCCCTACTTCGGTAAGGTTGTCCCACCCGAGGACAACAAGTTCGCGGCTCTGAACAGCGCCGTCTTCAGCGGCGGGAGCTTCATATACGTCCCGGAAGGCGTCGAGATACAGTACCCACTCCAGGCATACTTCAGGATAAACGCCGCAAACGTGGGGCAGTTCGAGAGAACATTAATCATAGCGGAGCCCTACAGCAGGGTACACTATATCGAAGGCTGTACTGCCCCAATTTACTCCACCTTCTCTCTTCATACTGCCGTGGTTGAGATTATTGCGAAAAAGGGTGCCTATGTGCGGTATACTACGCTGCAGAACTGGAGCAGCGATGTATACAACCTCGTGACGAAGAGGGCCCACGCATACGAGGATGCGACCGTTGAATGGGTTGACGCCAATATAGGCAGCAAAGTCACGATGAAGTATCCGAGCGTCTATTTGCTTGGCAGGGGTGCGAAGGCCGATATTCTCTCGGTTGCGTTCGCGGGTAGGGGTCAGCACCAGGATACGGGCGCCAAGGCCGTCCACCTCGCACCCGACACCACGAGCCGGATTACCAGCAAGTCCGTGTGTAAGGACGGCGGCAGGACATCTTACCGCGGGCTTCTCCATGTGGCGAAGGGGGCTAAACGGGTAAAGTCGAGTGTGCGATGCGACGCTCTTATACTTGACGACATATCGAGAACCGACACTTATCCATACAACGAGATAAACGAGGAGGACACGACTGCTACGCACGAGGCTACGGTCGGTAAGATAGGTGAAGAGCAGCTCTTCTACCTGATGAGCAGAGGTCTCTCTGAGCAGGAGGCCCTCAACATGATTGTGCTGGGCTTTCTCGAGCCTTTCACAAAGACCCTTCCGATGGAGTATGCGGTCGAGTTTAACAGGCTTATCGAGCTTGAGATGAGCGGTAGTGTCGGCTAGGACAGCCCCACTATCTCCACCTTATCTCCAACCATCACCCCATGTGATTTGACGAACCCAGCGTTGACCTCTAGGACATATAGTGCGTCGGCAGGGGGCTCATAGGTCTCGCAGACGTTTACGCAGGGCTGGACGTTTTCAACAAAGTAAACAACCCTCAATCCCTCGTCTATCCAGATTATGTCCAGCGGAAATCTCATCCTGTACATCCAGAACCCGTGTTTCCCAGGTGTCTCGAAGACAAAGAGCATCGCCGCATCCTTGGGGAGCATGTCTCTGTCCGAGAGCCCACGTCCCCTCTCATCCGGGGTGTCGGCGACCTCCACCAACAGCTTCACCCCTCTGACTACGACGTAAGGGCCTTTAACTGAAGTGGTTGTTGTATCGGTCAGTGTTTTTGTGTATTTTTGGGTGGGTTCCTGTTTTTCAAAAAGCTGTGTCGATACGTATGTTGAAAGGGCTGCGGCTATAAGCAGCCCTGTGATGAAAAAAGCCGTGGTTTTATTCAAGGGCTAGGCTAGTTTTGCAACTACCTTTATCTCTAGATTCCCTTTGAGGGCCTTGGATACTGGGCAGCCCTCACCCGCCGCGGCTGCAGCCTTTTCGAAGGACTGCTGGTCCATGCCGGGTACCTTTCCTACAACGGTCAAGACAGATGATGAAATCCTTACGCCGCCGTCAATTGTGAATGTTACCTCAGCTGTTACATCGAGCTGCTGCGCCGGCTTTCCCTCTTTCGCAAGTATGTTTGAGAGTGCCATGGCGAAGCATGATGCGTGGGCTGCTGCGATAAGCTCCTCGGGGCTTGTCATGCCTGATACCTTTGAAGACCTCGCGGCCCAGGTTACTTGGGTTGGCTGGAAGGCGCCGCTGTCGAAGCTGACGACACCCTTGCCGTGGAAGAGGTCTCCCTCCCAGACGGCCTTAGCCTTACTCACAACAGATGGCATGGCAAACCAGCAGAGGGTCTATTTTTAAACGTTATGCGATTACGCAACTGCTCCATCCGCAGAGGGGGCATGTTACGCAGCCTTCCTGGTAGAGTAGGTGTTTTCCGCCGCAAATGGGACATGTCTCATATCTTGGTGGGGCCGCCGCAGGTATCTCTAGTCGGGGCCCCTCAACCTCAACCCCCAGCTCCCTCAGCAGCTCTGGTGTTTTGTTGCTGACGGCTGCGGCATATCTGCCGAGACGCTGCGTGGGTGTGACGAGGACTTGTGCGGCCTTCGAACCATCCCTGTAAACTGTAACCCCCTTCAACCCAAGCCTATGAGCCGCTATGAAGACCTTCAAAACATCCTCAACCGAAACCCATGAGGGCATGTTGATAGTCTTGCTGACGGATGCGTCAACCCACATCTGGACCTCATGCTGGGCCCGCAAATGGTCCCACCAAGGAATATCCAAGGCCGTGACAAACACACGCCTCCACCAGTCAGGCACATCCCCAACCCCCTGCAGGGACCCCCCGTTCTCAGCAACCTTCCTCAAAACAACGTCCCGCGGAAGCCCCGACTCAAACAAACACCTCTCAAACTCGGGGTCAACGTAGTAGAAGACCCCCGCCGTAACCTCCTTACGGTACACGAGGGCGAACTGCGGCTCCAAGCCGGAGGAAACATCCGCAATCATGGAGATGCTGCCGGTGGGCGCCACAGTCAGCAGGTAGCTGTTCCTCATACCGCGCGACGCCACCTTCGCCAGCCCCTCCCAGTCAAGCCTCCCCCGTTTACCGTAAACACCTTGGAAAGGAAGCCGCCCCTTCGCCCACCCCGACCCACTAAAGACTGGGAAAGGCCCACGCTCAACCGCAAGCTCAGCCGAAGCCCCGACAGCGTGATAGGCGATAAACTCCATAACCGAGGAAATCGTCTCAAATCCTTCCTCGCTGTTGTAGGGTATCCGTAAGGCGTAAAGCATGTCGGCCAAACCCATAACACCAAGCCCAACCCTCCTAGTCTTCAAAGTCATATCCTCAATTTCGGGAGTGGGATGCTTCGTAAGGTCCACCACGTTGTCGAGAAATCTCACAGCCAGCCTAACCGTCTCAGCCAACCCGCTCCAGTCAATTTTGCCGTTGGAGACAAAGGCGTAGAGGTTTATCGAGCCAAGGTTGCAGGACTCATGTGGGTAGAGGGGCTGCTCACCACACGGGTTGACACAGTTGACCTCTCCGAAGACATCACGGAGGATGTTAAGCCTGTTTATATTGTCGTGGTACAGGAGGCCGGGGTCTGCGGTCTTCCAAGCCGTCTCGGCGGCAAGCCGTAGAAGACGCCGGGGGTCGACTAACCTCCACACAGACCCATCCCTTGGGTTGACGAGCGGGAATGGCTCACCCCTCCCATAATACTCCCAGAAATGGGGCTTTACCATAACCGAGATGTTAAAGTTCTCAAACACGCCGGGTGTAAGCTTCGCCGTGATAAACTTCTCGACGTCGGGATGGTCTACATCAAGGACGCCTATGTTAGCCCCACGCCTCCTCCCACCCTGCTTGACAACGTCCGTAACTGTATCAACAATGCGCATGAAGGAGACAGGCCCCGAGGCAACACCACCAGTCGAAGCAACAACATCGCCCTCAGGCCTCAGCTTAGAATAATTAATCCCAACACCCCCACCGGTCTTAAAGATGATGGCGGCCTCCCGCGCCGCATCCATAATAGAGACAATGTCGTCCTCCACATCAAGGACAAAGCATGCACTCAGCTGTCCGAGCACGGTCCCAGCGTTAAATAGGGTGGGGCTGTTGGGTAGAAACCTCCTCTCAACCATTAGGTCATAGTACCGCCGGTACATGGGATAGTACTCGGACGGGTTTGAGCGGAGGAATTCGAGGACCTCGCGCAGAGGCTTCTTCATCCTCCCAATCCTGTTCAAGCGATTGTAAAGGTGCTGAAACCTCTCAAGGTGGTGGATGTTCCACCTGACCTCGACCTGGTCGGGTGAAGGCCCCAGACCAAGCACGCCCGCATACTGTGATAGGCCGACATCCTCCTCGGGCCAAGGCTGCAACACGGCGTCACGGCTGTAGAAACGTAGGTCGTACAGGATGTCGGCCAAAACTATGAGTGCTGCAACTCTTTGAAACATCTGCTTAGGCCTCTCAAGCAGACGCCCTTGGCTGTCCCTGAGCAGGTAGCGTGAAGCCATAAGTCTTATCGCGTTGACGGAGAACTTCTTATCAACCTCGTCAACGTAGTCCGTCCCAAGTATCCTCATCTTCTCCTCCCTAATCCTCGTCCTTTCATGCCTGTACAGTATGTAGGCCTTAGCCACCTCCTTCAGGCCATGCTCCATCAAAGAGGCCTCGACAAGGTCCTGTATCTCCTCCACGTGGGGTATCCTCTCAGCTCCAAACCTCTCCGAAAGCTTGTTTAAAACGGATGCAACAACCCCCTCCAGCTTAGCAGCATCCACGACACCCTGAGAAAGCATCGCCTTACGTACCGCCTCCCTAATCCTGCCAGCGTCAAAATCAACAACCCTGCCATCACGTTTGACAACTTTTAGAGGCAGCGACAAACCCGCATCAAAAATAGACCCCCACCATATAAGCAAATCCGTTTAAGTTAGACAAACCTTTAAAGACAGACGATCAATACATTTACCGATGAATAGAAGGCTGCTCATAATATTCGCCGTGGCCGCAGTAGCCGGGGTTGCGGCCGGAGCATTTGCGGCCACGATGAGTGGGGGACTGTTTCAGGGCTATAGGCCGGCCATAGAAATCCCGGGTGAGCGCGTGTTGCCTGACTTCATGCTGGTGGACCAGAACGGAAACACCTTCTCACTTGCCTCGCTCAAAGGCAAGGCCGTACTCATCTATTTCGGCTACACCCACTGCCCCGACGTCTGCCCACTGGTCCTGTCAAAATACAAACAAACGATAGAGCAGCTCGGCCCCGACGCAGACAAAGTAGCCTTCATCTTCGTAACCGTAGACCCGGAGAGAGACACACCGGAGGTTATGAAAAAATACCTCAGCTACTTCCATGAGAAGATAATAGGACTTTCTGGTACCCCGGAGCAAGTCTACGCTGTTTTAAAGCTCTACAACATATTCGCGGTCAAAAACCCGCCGGATGAGAAGGGGAACTACCTTGTGGACCATTATGCGCTGGTTATGGGGGCGGACCGAAACCACGTCCTACGCATAGCCTTTACACCCGACATGAAGGCTGAGGAGTACGTGCAGGGGACGAAATGGCTCCTCGCAAAGTAGCTGTTGGACATGAATTCGGCGTCTCCGCGGGCCTCGCAGCCGTAGCCTACCTAGTCTTCTACCTCTTCTTCACCGGAGCCCTCCAATATACCTCAACAACCCCCTTAGGCATAGAGGGCATACACCTCATATACACATACGTCGAAACAACCCTCTACACAGGCCCCCTCATCCAAGTTGTGGGCGACGGCTACATCCTAAACATCAGACTTATCCCCCTGCCCCTTGCGGCGATCCTATCCACCCTCGTAGGGGTAAACACCGGACTAATCTGGACACTGTACAGGAAAAAGCTCCTGAAGGCATGTCTGCTGGGAGGGGCTTGGGGCGGCCTCGGCGGCCTACTCGCCAGCATCATTAGCTTCGGATACGTATGCTGTGGATGGCCCGCCTCCCTAGCCATCTTCGGCGTCAGCCTAATAGCATCCCTCAGCCCATACCTAACAGCCCTAGCCATCGCCCTCCTTACAGCAAACGCCTACACACTCAACAGAAGGCTTAAACATTTAACCACAAACATGCGACTACCGACACACCAGCAGTAACATCTTGCCAGTAGGCTGACAGAACAAGAAACACAGCAAACCCGCCGCCCTCTATTTGCAATAGGCCCCTTGCCAGCAGCCGCACTACACGATAATCTTTCACCATTCTACCCTCTGATACAGGTCATATAGCTGCGATATGTTTGACCACAAGGACGAGAATGAGGTGAATAATGCCCGTCACATAGAGTGCGCCAGAGACGGTTACGTGGAAAACCAGCCAGCTTCTGAAAAGTTTGAACGGCCCTGTAGGCGGCCGCCTGCCGTATAAATACTTGCCGTAGACTCCGCCGACAACAAGAATCATTACGAGCCATGCGGCTACCCACTGGACGCCGAAGAGGCCTTCTAAACCTCTCCCGGGATGTATGTTGGCGAAGGGGTTTATGGTGAGTCCTGGGATGGGGAAGCCTGAGTGAACCAACACCATTAAACCACCTGCAGTGCTTAGGTAGCAGTGTAGGTCTAGGATGGCTTTCGCGGATATTTTCGAGTTAAGTCGGTGGAGTTTAAGGCTGTAAACCATGGAGACGAGAAGCAGGACGGAGCCGGCGAACCCAAGCCTGTAGCCGAGCCATCCACCGCCCCTTATGTCGAGATAGAATGTCGTCTGCTTTATTGGTGTGAATAAGGCGGGAACAGCCAGTGATAAAAGCCATCCAGCGATAAAAACAAGCACCGCAACGTTTAAAATCCTTACCACATAAGCCATACCTACCTCAACACACCGACAGGCATCACGTAAACAGGTGTTTCATCAGCGGGCAGGGAGAGCAGCTCCTGAATCATCGACTCGATGAAAGCCCCTATAACTGTGCCGCCCAACCCCATCGCCGTTGCCTGAAGATAGATGTTCTGTGCAGCATGCCCCGTCTCTTGGAAAACATACTGCCACGCCCGGCCACCATATTTAACGCTGCTTCTCTCAAACACAGCTGTAAAAACGAAGTTGACAGGGGCTGCGCCAACCCACTCCTGGTCTACGCAGGCCGCCATCAACTCCCTGCTGACATCTCCCCTAACCACGAGCTTAAGCGCATGCTCATGCGGAAGGTAATGGTAGCCTCCGGCCTCGAGGCCTTCAACACCACCGTTCTTAACAACAGCGTACAACTCCAGAGGGTAGAGCCCACCAGCCGACGGCGCGCTCCGCAGCCCAACCCAGAGGGATGGCTCCGTGATACCCTGAGCCGCCCACAGCAGTTGGGAGAGCTGCTCCAAAGTTAGCGGCCTGTCCAAATACTCCCGCACCGACCGCCTTTTCAGGATGGCTTCCTCCACAGACATCACACCCTTGAGACGCGGGGGCGGCAGCTTAACGTAGCCATCCGCCACCCCCTCTCTGGCCCCGGCTCTGCGAGAAGGCCAGATTGCGGTCAGCCCAAGGAAACCGGCAAGACCAGCCCCCACTATGAGGGAAAGAAAAACCCCACTTCTCAAGAACCGCCTCCTACGGGCCTTCAACACCCTGTTTAATGTCGGCGAAGATAAAAAATCTATAGGCTCAAACCACCAATGTACATGTTCGCAGCCTTGCCTAAAAATTCAACATGTTTTGAGGACCTAAGACCTGAGCTCTATGACGTGCCAAACTTCACAACATTGTATGGATCTGCAGACTATTACAGCGTCCATTACAGCCACACCTTCCCCCACCTGCGAACGCTAATCCTCTCAAACTTCTTAACAATACCCGTTAAAGACATCCACCAAGTGCTTGAGACATGGCTGAGCATATTCGC
>OGCH01000419.1_pt1 | contig 22216 bp, 21 predicted proteins | sample 1570111 | NCBI WGS metagenome assembly OGCH01 (sample SAMN03436243, study PRJEB24508) | hot springs metagenome | biome: Desert Springs; feature: Hot Springs; material: Water | place: USA: Great Boiling Spring, Nevada | collected 2008-12-01 | depth 0 m m | reverse complement strand
ATAAAATTAAAATTAAATAGAGGGGTATGGGACATAACGTTTTTGGAAATACGGTAGGGTTAAAACCAAGTGAATTAAAAAACTTAGAGAGATTATATAGAAGAAGGGTGCCTCCTGCTTCTATCATTTCTCATGAACTGGCAAGAGAACTTGCACGGATATCAGCAGAGATAAACCGTCAAGTAGGCTTGCTTATCAACCGAAAAGGAGAAATAGACTACGTAGTAGTAGGTACCTTTAACCGTATTGAAATACCTGAGCTTAGAGGGTATCGTGACCATATCGCCAGATTAAAAGGATTACGTTTTATCCATACTCATCTTTTAACTTCTAAATCTAATCAATCTGAACTCGACCAAGACGACCTGATAGACCTTGCTCTTTTAAGGCTTGATTTGGTTGGTGCCTTAGAGGTGAACCCCAACGGAGAGCCTGGTAAAATTCACATAGCCCACATTATCCCTGACCCAGAGTTTTTTACAGGAGGTCCTTTTTCAGAAAAAGAAAACCAGTTTTTTTATTTTTTAAAGCCCTGTTATGTCTGGGAATTAAGAGAAAACTTTTTAGAACTTATTAAAAACTTAGAGGATGAGCTTGAAAGGATAAAACCCCTTAAAGAAGTAGACGAGCAAAAGGATAGGGCTATTCTCATTTTCTTAAAAGAGTCTAACGAACCTTATTTAGAGGAAAGGATTTTTGAGTTAAAGGAATTGGCAAGGACTGCAGGGGTAACCGTAGTAGGGGAGGTGGTTCAGAAAAAGACAAGTCCAGACCCAAGGTATGTAATAGGTAAAGGAAAACTGCTTGAGGTGATGGTGCTTGCCTTAAGGACCCGGGCTAATCTTTTAATCTTTGATCGCGAGCTTACCCCATCTCAAGTAAGAGCCCTTACTGAAAATACAGACTTAAGGGTTATAGACCGTACCCAGCTTATTTTAGACATCTTTGCCCAACGTGCTAAGTCTAAAGAAGGAAAAATTCAGGTTGAAATCGCCCAGTTAAAATATACCCTTCCCAGGCTTAGGGCTAAAGACGATGCCTTCTCCAGGCTTACCGGAGGTATAGGAGGAAGAGGACCCGGAGAAACCAAGCTAGAAATAGACAGAAGAAGGATAAAAGACCGTATCGCTAAGCTGGAAAGAGAGTTAGAACAAATCTCTCAAGAAAGAGACCTGAGAAGAAAACGTAGAAAAAAGTTAGAATTTAAAACGGTTGCTTTGATAGGTTATACTAACGCAGGTAAAACCACTTTGTTTAACACTTTGGCTAAAAGCCAATACTTAGCAGAGGATAAACTTTTTGCAACCCTTGACCCTGTAACCAAGGCTATTAGAACCCCAAACAATAGGGTATTTCTTATTACAGATACCGTAGGTTTTATAAGAAACCTTCCAGAAGAATTAAAAAAGGCCTTTAAAGCTACCTTAGAAGAACTTTATTCGGCAGACCTACTTCTTCACATCGTAGATATAAGCCATCCAGAATTTGAAACCCAGATAGAAGCAGTAAATCAAATTTTAGAAGAAATGGGGCTTTTGCATTATCCTATGCTGATGGTTTTTAATAAAATAGACCTTTTATCCCCCTCAGAACTGCAGGCTATAAAACTACTTTCCAGTCGTTATCAAGCCATTCCTATTTCAGCCAAAAAAGGAGAAAACCTTGACCTACTCTTAAATAAAATCGAAGAAAAACTTTTTACTCCTCTTGGGTCTCTTGAAAAACCTCTTTTTGAGGTTGAGCCTGCTTTCGCGGAGGAGGAAAGTCTAACCAAAGTTCCTCCAGCGCATACATCTGACGTATAGGTTCATAGAAAAGATGTACGATCACAGAATCATAATCAAGGACTATCCATTGCCCAAGTTCAAAACCTTCTATTCCTAAGGGCTTAATCCCTATCTTTTCCAATTCGAACATCAAATGTTCAGATAGCCCTTGAGTATGTTTAGTAGAATGGGCACTGCATATGATAAAATAGTCGGCATAGTCTACCTTATCTCTTACATCAATAAGCAGTATGTCCTCTGCTTTTTTATCTTCAAGCAAAGTTAAAATCTCTTCTGCTAACACTTTGCTTTCCATATCTTATATTTTTCCCTCCGTTACCAACTTGGCAAAAAGTTCGAAGCTCCTGTTATAAGTTTTTTCATATTCTGGTGGGAAAAAGCACGCAGGTAGTTGTCTCATTTTTCTATGATAATGCAGACATTCGCAGCAAATCCCCTTTTTAGGACAAGGTTCATAAGTGCAGTTACAGTTTTTAAGGTTTTTATCCCTTTTACACTCCATAGGTTTACTCCTCCTTGTAGTTTTTACTTAACCATTACTTATTCAACCGTTACACTTTTGGCTAAATTTCTTGGTTTATCTACGTCACATCCTCTTAAAGTAGCTATCTCATAAGCTAAAAGCTGAAGAGGCACGACATAAAAAATAGGTAAAAATTCATAAAAAGTCAAGGGTACCTCTATATATTCATCAGAAATTTTTTGAAATTCTTCTGCCCCTTCAGTTATCAAAGAAATGATAGGACCTCTGCGAGACTTAACCTCCTCAGCATTTGAGAGAGTTTTTTCGTAAACAATCCCGGTTTCTTTGGCTGCAAGGATTATGGTGGGCACTTTTTCTTCTATTAAGGCTATAGGACCATGTTTCATCTCGCCTGCTGCATAACCCTCTGCATGAATATAGGAGATTTCTTTGAGTTTTAAAGCCCCTTCTAAGGCTATAGGATAAAGGATGTTTCTTCCAAGATAAAGGGCGTTTGAGGCTTGATAATAATTTTGGGCCAAAAGTTTGATTTTAGGATGGACTTTTTCTATAAAAAGTTTAAGCTGAGAGGGCAACTTGATCAAGGATTCTATCTTTTTTCCTTTCTCGTTTTCTTTAAAAAGGATTTGTTTTAGGTAAATGGTAAGAAGCACAAAAATTAAAACCTGGGTAGAAAAAGCCTTGGTAGAGGCAACGCTTATTTCTGGACCTGCTTTGGTATAAAGTACTATCTTGCTTTCTCTGGCTATGGTGCTTCCCACTACATTACAGATAGAAAGGGTTTTAGCCCCCTTGCTTTTAGCTAACCGTAAGCTCGCAAGCGTGTCTGCTGTTTCCCCTGACTGAGAAATTCCTATAAAAAGGGTTTTTTCGTTTATTACCGGGTCTCTATACCTAAATTCAGAGGCTATATCTACCTCTACAGGAATCTTTAGTTCTCGTTCTATAAGATATTTAGCCACCAAACCAGCATGATAAGAGGTACCGCAGGCAACAAGGTAAAACCTTTGAATATCTTTAAAGAAATCTGCGGTCAATCCTTCTTTAGAAAAATCTACTTGATTTTTGTCTAAGTCAATCCTTTCAAGCATCGTATTTTTTACAGCGTCAGGTTGTTCGTAAATCTCCTTAAGCATGAAATGGGCAAAACCCCCTTTTTCAGCCGAGGCTATGTCCCAGGTAACATGATAAGGCTCTCTTAAAACCGGATTTTCTGATAGGTCGTATATTTCTACTTTATCCTTGCTAACTATCGCTACCTCACCATCGTTTAAAAACAACACCTCTTTAGTAAACGGCAAAAGGGCAGGGATGTCAGAGGCTATAAAATTTTCCTGATTCCCTAAACCTATGACTACAGGACTTTGGTTTCTACCGACTAAGATTAAATCAGGGTGGTTTTTATGGATTAAGGCTACTGCATAAGCTCCCTTAAGCGTTCTTAAAGCTTTAAAAAAGGCCTGTTTAAGAGATAGACCCTGGTTTAGAAAATCTTCTATCAAATGAACGATAACCTCGGTATCTGTAGCTGAAACAAACCTATGACCTTTGGCTAAAAGCTTGGTTTTTAGTTCATAATAGTTTTCTATGATCCCGTTGTGAACCAAGGCAAAAGATTTATGGCAATCAAAATGGGGATGAGCGTTTTCGTCAGAAGGTTCTCCGTGGGTTGCCCAACGGGTGTGTCCAAGACCAGGGGCCTTAGCTTTAGAAGGAAAAGGTTTAAAAAGTTTTTCCTCTAAGTTTAGAATTTTTCCTTTGGTTTTAATGACTTTTATTTCGTTTTTCTCAAAAAAAACTACCCCTGCTGAATCATACCCTCTGTATTCAAGCCTTCTTAAACCTTCTAATAACACAGGAATAACCTGTCTATCCCCTATATATCCTATTATCCCACACATCTTATCCCTCTTCTACATTAGTAATTTTAAGTCTTTTAACGTACTCCTCCCATTCCCAGGGTAACAAGTATTTTTTCTTGTTATTACACTCCTTACAACAAGGAACGATGTTAATCCTGTCTGAGGTTCCCCATCTTGAAAGAGGGATTTTATGGTCCATCGTAAGGTTTTTGGCACCTACCTCTTTTCCGCAGTAATAACATACCCCTTTTTCTAATTGACGTCTCCACCATCTGGTTTGTCTAAGTTTGCGGGCTTTTTCCTTTTCTTTTTTTATAAACTCTTCTAAGCTTAAAAACTTTTCTTTCATGCTTTCTCTAAATTCTCTAAATGGCTAAGAATTTTTTGTAAAACCTCTTCAGGGGAAAGGTTAGAGGTGTCTAAAACCAGAGCCTCTTCTGGTATGGTTAAGGGAGCAACTTTTCTTGTACTATCAAGCTGGTCTCTTTTTTTAAGGTTATCTATAACCGTTCCGTAGTGCAGAACTTCTTTTTCAACTTTTTCTTTATATCTTCTTTCAGCCCTAACCTGTTCATCTGCCGTAAGAAAAACTTTCAGTTCTGCTTCTTTAAAAACTACACTTCCCATGTCTCTTCCTTCAGCCACCACTAAACGATGGTCAACAAGCCTCCTTAAAAAACCGGTGATAAACTCTCTTACTTCAGGTATGGCAGCTACTACTGAAACCCTTTCTTCTACCTGAATTTCTCTAAGTTCGTGATTAATCTCTTTTCCTTCATAAAAAATCTGGGTAGCCTCTGGGGTAAGTTTTACCGTAACCGAAGAGAAAATTTTTTCTAAGGTATCTTTGGGGTCCAATTTTTTTGAGATAAAATCTTCGTAAAAGTTATGTTTTAAAAGCAAACAAGTAACCAACCTATAAAAAGCCCCTGATTCTAAAAGGGAATATCCAAGGGTTTTAGCCAAAAGTCTGGCAACGGTAGTTTTCCCAGAGGCTGCAGGTCCGTCTATGGTGATTACCTTAGGCTTTTTCATCTTTGCGTACCTTTATTTCCTTTTTATAGATGCTGTCTAATACCCCGTTTACAAAAGCAGGAGAATCGTCTGTGCCGTAAAGTTTGGCAAGCTCAACAGCTTCGTTGATAGAAACCACTTCAGGAATGTCAGGCCTAAAAAACATTTCATAAACCGCTATCCTAAGAATGTTTTTATCTGTGATGTTTATTCGGTCTAAAGGCCAGGAAGGGGTATATTTTTGGATAATACCATCTATAAACTCTAAGTTTTCTGAGATTCCCCTCACCAATTCTTCGCCAAAACTTAAAGCCTCAAGGCTGTTTATGTTAAGAAATTTTTTATACAAATTAATAGCTTCTTCGGTAGAGGCCTTAGATAGCTCTTTTTGGTACAAAATCTGTAAAGCTATTTCTCTACCTTTTCTTCTAATCATATCCTACTTATCTACCTATATCATCTTTTCTGCTATGTAGACTGTAAGGTCTCCTAACATATTAGTATATGACCCAAGCTCGTTGTCATACCATCCATAAACTACTACCTGAGTAATAGGAATTTCTACGTGGGTGCAGACTGTGCCTACTTCTGGTAGTGCTTTGCAGATGTCAACTTTGGCGGTGGCTGTCCTGGTATGGGTTTCGCTTCCTTCTATGATGGCTGCAGCCTTAGGATAGCCTATGACATCTGAAGAAACGTTTTGTTCTGTAGTAAAAATTAGAAAGTCTTTGTACTTAGTAGCGGCAGCTTCTTTGTAGATGTTATTGATAAGTTCTCTGTCTATATGGTTTTCTATGCTTTCATCCTGAATGTTTATCGTGAGTATGATTAAACTTCCTGTGGTTAAAGGAACTCTCACGCTTTCTGCCATAAAACCTACTTTTTTCATCTCAGGTATAACCAAGCTAAGGGCCTCTGCTGCACCGGTAGTTGTAAGTATGATGTTATTAAAAACGCTTCTCATTCTTCTAAGGTCTTTAGTGCCTTCCTTAGGTAGACGGTCAAGCACTACTTGTGAACTAGTAGCAGCATGCACGGTAACCATCGAGGCTGAAAGTATACGGTCTACTCCAAAATAATCTAAAAGTGGTTTGACCATAAAAGCCAAACAGGTGGTAGTACAAGAAGCGGCGGAGATAAGGTTATGTTTGTTAGGTTGATAAACCTCTTCGTTTATCCCATAAACTACTGTAACCGCATCCTCTGGAATACCTTTTTCTTTTTCTTTAACCTTAAACGGTGCGGAAACGATTACTTTTTCAGCACCTCCCAAAAAATGTCCTCTAACAGCACCTTTAGAACCTTCTGGGTCTGCGTTTGGGTCTCTAAACTTTCCGGTGCAATCAATCACCAACTTAACCCCTTCTTCTCTCCAGTTTATTTCCTTAGGATTCCTACTGGTTCTCAAGATTTTTACCTTTACCCCGTCTATATACATCGTTCCTTCTTTTTCGTCTAAATTTTCAATAACCCTTTTTCCTTTATGTCCGTAAAGATAAACAGGAAGCCATCCATAGGTGCTGTCTTTTTCTAAGTAGCTTGCTATATCTGAAAAAGAAGTTCCCACTTCTCTTCCAACATTTACTACAATTTCATCAAAATACTTTCTTGCTATATGATGCCACAAAGTAAGTTTACCAATTCTTCCTAAACCGTTTATGCCTAACTTCATAATACACCTCCTATATGGTTATATTTTGAAGCCTTGGTTAAAAGGTCGATTTTTCCTTTGAAAACTTGACCGGTTATTCCGTTTAAGGTGATCCAATCCCCTAACCTAAGGACATGTCCGTTAATTTTGGCTTCTTTCTTTACTTCGTCTATACTTAAGTTTTCACAACCAACCACACAGATCTTCCCCAGTCTTGAAGCTACTATGGCAGCATGTGAGGTTTGTCCGCCTCTTGCCGTAAGAATACCATCTACTCTGTGGATTTCTCGTATGTTGTCTGGCACTGTATCGTATCTTACCAATATCAAGGGTTCTCCTGTATCCATGCTTAAAATATCTTCCCATCCAAAAGCTATCTTACCTGAAATCAACCCACCGGTAACACCTATACCTTTACCTATGTATTCTAAGTTTTTAAGTAATTCTTTGCTAAAGAAGGGTATTTCTCTTTCTTCTCTAAGAATTATATCCCTTACTTGTAAAATATAAAGGGAATTTGGGTCATTTCCTTCAAAAGTAAACTCAATTTCTTGGTGGCCCCATCCTTTTTCATACACTAAATAATAGGCTAAATCAAGTAAAGCTTTATAAACATCAGGAAAAGCTTCTTGTAAAGAAGGTCCTTCTCTTTCTTCTATCTTCTTTTGTTCTATAGAAATAGGATAGGCATTTACCAGCCCTGAGACGATGTCTTCTCCTTGGTTATAAGAGGTGTAGTCTCCCCAGAGGATAATCCTCGGAAATTTTCCTACCGGAGAGGTGGTTAACGTAACCCCTGTTCCTGTTAGGTCTCCCATGTTTCCAAAAACCATCTGCTGAACGATGACCGCTGTACCCCATTCGTCAGAAAGCTGCATTATTTCACGATAAGACCTTGCCTTTTCATTAAACCAAGAGGTTAAAATAAGTTCAATACCTTTAAAAAGCTGTTCCCAAGGGTCATCTAAAACAGGAATTCCTAATTCTTGAACACTTTTTCTGTATAACAACGCAAGTTCTTTCATCTGTTCTCCGCTAAACTCCCTTTTTTTCTTTACCTTATACTTTCTTTTATGCTCCCGCATAAGATGGTTGAAAAAATCCCTCTGTACCCCAAAAGCCATCGCCCAGCTTTGGATAAACCTTCTATAAGTATCCCATGCAAACCATAGATTTCCAGAAACCTTAGCCAACCCTTCTACCGTCTCAAGGTTTAACCCTACGTTTAAGATAGAGTTCATCATCCCAGGCATAGAAAGAGCAGCCCCACTTCTTATACTGACTACTAAAGGATTTTCTTTTCCTCCAAAAACTTTTTGAGAAATGTTTTCTAACAGATTGATATTATATTTAATTTTTTCTGTATAATCATTCCACAGCTCTGGATATTTTTGGATAAGGGGATAACATCTAAAAACTTCGGTGGTTAAGATAAATCCTGGAGGGATTTTATTTTTTATTCCTTCTTCTTGGGCTAATATAGTAAGGATATAACCTTTATTACCGAGATAGATTAGGTCGGTTACTAAGGAGTTAGGTTTATGGATAAAAGAAACCGTTCTCCTTGGGTCATAACTCATAAGCAAGTTTAGGTCCTGTTTAGCTATTTTTTCTAAGTAAGAAGAAAGGATGTCGTAGATTTTTTTGAGAAACCGGTCTAAATGGGTTAAGCCAAAGGCCTCCCCTATGATATCTTTTATAACCACCTCACTTATACAAAAATAAATTTGTTCTCGTTCTAATCCACAAAAACATTTTTTATATTTTGATAAAATCTCTTCCTCGTTTAAGGTTTGAAAAACTAAAGGAAAAACCTTAAGATAGGGGTTAACATAGTAAACTTTAACTATATGCTGAACGCCCTCTAAAAGTCCTCTAAAGATATCTAAGTATTGATTGTAAGTGAGAGGATAACTTTTTAGCGAATATTCTAAAAGGTTTAGGGAGGATTCAAACTTTTGCGAAAAAATTCCGTCTATTTCAAGGGCTTTTTTGAAAAGTTTTAAAATTTTTAGGATTTTAAAGAAAGATGCCCTGGTAATAAACTGTAAATCAAAGCCCTCTATTAGTTTTTCAAATAAAAGGTTGGCTAAGTATTCAAGACGAAAGGTGAGACCTAAGGCGTCAAACTTTTTTTCTTTATACCTTCCATACATAGAGGGGATGTCTGCAGCTATGTGCCTTTTTTGCAAAATTTCTTCTAAAGGAGGATAGGTTTGTTGAGATAAAATGACCCCTTTAAGCTCTTCCATCCAGCCTAAAATCTTTTCTAAGAGCAAATACAAATCCTTGGTTTCTTCTTGAAGCAGTGTCTTTAGTTCTTTGATAAAAGGATATTCTCTTTCATCATACTGCATCAACAAAAGGTTTACATCTTTTAGAACCCCAAAATATTTTTGATACTCTAAATGGTATAAATAAACGGTAAGATAAAACTTTTTCTTATAGCTTTCGTCAAAATCTATGTTTTTAAGGGCTTTTTCCAAAGAATAAAGGTCTATATTTAAAAGGTCTTCAAAGTCCTTTAGGTTTGCTTCCTGAAAAACCTTTTGGATTAATTTTTGCATTTGAACATGTAATTCTATTTCTTCATTTTTTATTTTATTATGAACTGTTTCCGGAACATATTTAATAATATGTGTATCATCTAAGGTAAACCAGAATTTAAGTATATTTTGGATAAACTCAACGGCTAAGCTTGAGTTTTCGATGTGGATAAATTTTCTTAAAAAGTGGATTAAGGTGTCTCTTCTTTTGAAAAGCTCGTCAAGTTCGGTTGAAAGGTCTCTTATAAGGCCTTCAGCTCCGATTTCGTTGTAATAGACAGGCAATAGTTTACAAAACTGTTTTGTAAGGTTATATACCGGTTTGATAGGTGCATTAAGTAGATGAGTAATCTCTTTTTGAAAAAGGTCGGTATCTTTGATAGAAATGCCGTAAAGTTTTAGGTTAAGTATCATCGCAGCAAGAAGACTGCTACACCATTCAGGATTAACCTTAAAGATCTCAAGCCAAGTTTTTATGTTAATAAGATGATGAGGATTTTGGATTATCTTCCAGTTAAGACCAATTCCCCTGATTTGGGGAGGTTGAAAACCAAACTTAATGATTTCGTTTATTAACACCTCTATAAGATAGACTTCTTTTTTGTTTAAAATACAAATTCCGATGTTTTTTATGCATTCAAGGGCAGTTCGAGGATAAAGATTAAGTTTTTCTTTAAGGATACCAAAAAATTTTATGATAAACTCATCTAAGTTTTGAGAAGGTTTGGAGTTTATAAGTAAAATCAAGTTTCGGTTTACTTCTTTGATCAGTTCTTCATGGATAAGCCTAAGTAGAGGAGCTTTTATCAAATCAAAAAGAAAATTAATCTTTAATTCATCTGAGATATGATGTTGGTTTAGTTGATTGATAGAAGATATAAAATTTTTTAGCTTTTTAAGTAGGTCTAAATGGTCTGGAAAGGACAAAAGTTGAGACAAATTAACCGTTTCTTCGTTTAAACATTTAAGAAGGTCGTTAAAATAACTTGGGGTTAAAAAGTATTCTTTTATATTACTTTCAGAAAGTTTTTGAATAAGATTAACCTCACAGGTTTCTGCTAATTTTTCCCACAAAGTATAGGTTAAAATATAGGCTTTTTTAAAAAGGTCTATGTAAACTAACTCAAGTTCTCGCGAAAGGGAAAGTTTGGTTAATTTTTGTATTAAACGTTTAAAAGAGTAATAGTTTTCTAAAAAATTTAAAAAATATTCTTCTGGAAGATTGGTTATGGCCTTTAAAATTTCCTTAAAAACCGGGATTAATTCATAAAAACTTTCCTGGTCTATAAGGTCAGCCGTTTTGTCAAGGATAGAAAAGATAGTTTCTGCGGTCTTGATGTTAACGTCCTGGTCCTTACCAAAAAACTTAAACAAAAGGTCAAAAATCAACCAATAAGCTCTGTTTCTGTAAGGATGTTTGATTAATAAAGAAAGATTGGCTAAAAAGAAACTTCTTAGTTCTTCTAAAACAAGAGCACTGTTTTTATAAGGGTGAAAGCTTTCTTTTAAAAGATGTTCTATTTGCTGCCTAAGTCCCGGAAATTTCGCATAAATTTCTAAAAAAACATTATATTTAGGTTCATATTGGACGTCTTCTACGAAAGTATAGGCTAAGTTGGCTAATAGAGCTTTAGACGTAAACTTTTCCATCATTTTATCATGATTTCAAAGGGTTTTAGTCATTACTAAAGCGTCTGTATTTTGATAGTATCCTTTCCTAAGATAAACCTCTTGAAAACCCATTTTTTGATATAGTTTAAGTGCAGGTTGATTGTCTACCCTTAATTCTAAATGGATTTTTTTTAGCCCATTAGTTTTTAAATATCTCAAAAACTCATTTAAAAGAAAGGTTCCTAACCCCTTTTTTTGATGCTCTTTTTTTATACCTATTCTTAAAATTTCTGCCTCATCTAAAATTTGTCTAAAAATAAGATAACCGAGCTTTTCTTCTTGATGTTTAAGGATCCAGATTTTAGAAAAGGGGTTTTTAAACTCAGCCCAAAGAGTTTGGTAATCCCAAGGTTCTTCAAAAAGCTCTTTTTCTAACCAAGCTATAAATTTAAGGTCTTCTTCTTGTTGTAACTCCTCTATCTTACTCATCTTTATTTATGTCTCTGTGAGATACAATAATTTCTACATCCGATGAAAAATTCTTTAATTCATCTTTTAAATGGTCTATCAAAGCTACGGAACGGTGCCTTCCACCTGTACAGCCTATGGCTAAACTAAGATAGCGTTTGTTGCTGTTAGAATAAACAGGGATTAACCAGTTTAAAAAATTTTTTAAATAATCTAAAAATTGTTGGGTAACCTCAGATTTTAACAAATATTCTTTAATGAGTCGATTTTCTCCGGTAAGAGGTTTTAGTTCAGGGTCAAAATAAGGGTTAGGAAGCATCCTCGCATCAAATACGTAGTCTGCTTCAGGTGGAAGCCCATATTTATATCCAAAAGAAATAAAGTGCAACACAAGGTTTTTAAAATCGGTCCTTTTTCTATATCTGTTAAAAATTTCGTTTCGTAGTTGATGGATGTTATAATTAGAGGTATCGATGAAAAGAGTAGCCAGTTGTCTGATCTCTGCAAGAAGTTTTTTTTCAAGTTCTATTGCCTCTTCTAATCCTAATTCTTTTTCTTTTAAAAGGGGATGTAACCTTCTTGTAAGGTTAAACCTTGAGATGATAACCTTAGTTCGGGCGTCAAGAAAGACGAGTTCCCAGAAATAACCTAAGCTTTTTATTTGAGTAAGCACATATTTAAACTCAGATAAAAAATATTTATCCCTTATGTCCATTACCAAGGCTACCTTGTCTGCAGACAAACTCTCCTTAACCTCTTTTAAAAAAGAAACCAAAAGTCTGGTAGGAAAGTTGTCTATGGCAAGGTAGCCTAAGTCTTCAAAAGCTTTTAAGGCTGTGCTTTTCCCGGAACCAGAGGTTCCGCTTATGATGATTAAATTAGGCATCTTTTAAGCAAACTCTGGAACAAGAACCACAGGTTTATCGTCTTTTATATAGGCTACGCATAGTTTATCATAGTCGGTATTATAAAAAATTAAGAAACTCTCTTTATGGTTTTTCTGAAGCCATTTAATAGCTTCTGTGGTAGATAGATGATTGACCTCAATTTTTTTGATTTCGTAGTTTGGACTAGAAGCTTCTTCAGATATTTCAACAGTTTTTCCTTTCCTAAATTCTTTACGTTTTTCTTTTAACTTTTTAACCTGTTTTTCTAAGGTTTCATAAGCAAGGTCTATAGCTTCATAAATGTCTGAAGTTTCCTCTTTTGCTACTAATACTTCTCCATCTCCTTTAAGAATTATTTCAACAATTTCTCTAAATTTTTCTCTTCTAAACACTATCTGTACGTTTACCGGACCTTCAAAATACTTTTCAAATTTACTGATTTTTTTTTCTGCATACTGTTTGATAGCTTCTGATGTATCAAGACCCTTAAAAGTGAAATTAAAATCCATCATTCAAAAACCTCCTTGAATAAAATTTTATTATCTTTTATGATAAAGTTTACCAATTTTCATATAAAATTCAATCCCTATCCCTTATACCTTTTTCTTAAAAATAGGTATAAGAGATAGGGTAAGGAGGAGGATTAATGAAGCGGTTGTTTTTTGAATTCAAATTCTCCAAGTTCGTTTACATCAACGATAATCTTATCACCTTCTTCGAAGGTACCATCAAGGATTTTTAAGGCCAAGGGGTTTTCGATATAACGCTGGATAGCCCTTTTGAGAGGTCTTGCTCCAAACATCGGGTCGTATCCATAAGAAGCTATCAGTTCTTTTGCTTTTTCTGTAAGTTCTAAACTCATATTCTTTTCTGTCAACCTCTCGTTTAAGTACTTAATCTGGATGTCAACTATTTTTATGATATGTTCTCTCTGCAGGTTGTTAAAGATAATGATTTCATCTATTCTGTTTAAAAATTCAGGTCTAAATGTAGCCTTTAGAAGTTCGTTTATCTTTGTTTCTATTTCAGTATGGTTTAAAGAAAGGTCTTGGAAGTAGAAACTACCTACGTTTGAGGTCATGATGATGATAGTGTTTCTAAAATCAACAGTTCTGCCTTTTCCGTCAGTAAGTCTTCCGTCGTCAAGCACTTGTAAAAGGATGTTAAAAACATCTGGATGGGCCTTTTCTATTTCATCAAAAAGTATTACCGAATAGGGCCTTCTTCTTACTGCTTCTGTAAGCTGGCCACCTTCTTCATAACCTACATAGCCCGGAGGAGCACCTATCAACCTTGAGACAGAATGTTTTTCCATGTATTCGGTCATGTCTATTCTAATCATTGCATCCTCAGTATCAAACATAAACTCAGCCAACGCCTTGGCAAGCTCGGTTTTACCTACCCCTGTAGGTCCTATAAACATAAAGGAACCGATAGGTCTATTGGGGTCTTTTAGGCCAGCTCTTGCCCTTCTTAAGGCATTAGCAATCACCGTTATCGCATGGTCTTGCCCAACCACACGTTCCTTTAGTTTTTCTTCTATTTTTAAGAGTTTTTCTCTCTCGCTTTCAAGAAGTTTGCTTACCGGGATCCCTGTCCACTTAGAGATGATTTGCGCTATGTCTTCTGCGTCTACTTCTTCTTTTAAAAACTTATGTTCTGTTTGAAGCTCGGCAAGTTTACGATTTTCTTCATCAAGTTCTTTTTGGAGCTGAGGTATGATACCATAGATAATCTCTGCTACCCGGTTTAAGTCGCCCTTTCGCTCAGCCTGTTGAGCTTCTACCTTTAATTGGTCTATTCTTTCTTTAAGTTTTCTTATTTTTTGAATAATTTCCTTTTCTTTAAGCCATTGTTCTTTTAAAGTAGCTACCTTGTTTTTAAGTTCTTGAAGCTGCTCTAAAATTTTAGCAAGTCTTTCCTGTGCTTTGGGGTCTGTTTCTTTTTCCAAAGCAACTTTTTCTATTTCTAACTGTTTAATTTTTCTTTCTATTTCGTCTATTTCTGTAGGCATAGAGTCTATTTCAATCCTAAGTTTGGCAGCTGCTTCATCTATAAGGTCTATAGCCTTATCAGGTAAAAATCTATCAGTAATATAACGATGAGAAAGCATTACAGCAGCTACGATAGCATTATCGGTAATTTTTACTCCGTGATGGACCTCGTATTTTTCTTTTAGACCTCTTAAGATGGCTATAGCCTCTTCGGGAGAAGGTTCATCTACATATACAGGTTGAAAACGTCTTTCTAAGGCTGGGTCTTTTTCTATGTATTTACGATACTCGTCGATGGTGGTGGCTCCGATACATCTCAGCTCGCCTCTGGCTAAAGCAGGTTTTAACATATTGGCTGCATCCATCGCCCCTTCAGCCGCACCAGCCCCAACTAAGGTGTGGATTTCATCTATGAAAAGGATGATTTCTCCCTCACTTGCCTGAACCTCTCTTAACACCGCCTTTAATCTTTCCTCAAACTCTCCCCTAAACTTAGTACCTGCTATCAAGGCACCCAGGTCTAACTGAATGATTCTTTTATTTTTTAATATTTCAGGTACATCTCCTGCTACTATCCTTTGAGCTAAACCTTCTACTATAGCTGTTTTTCCTACTCCTGGCTCTCCAACCAACACAGGATTGTTTTTAGTTCTTCTGCTTAAGATATGCATAACCCTTCTTATCTCTTCATCTCTACCTATTACAGGGTCGAGTTTACCGGCTTTAGCAAGGGCAGTAAGGTCTCTTCCAAACTTCTCTAATGACTGATACTTTTCTTCTGGGTTTTGATCTGTAATCCTTTGTCCTTTTCTTATTTTATTAATAACATCTTTGGTATTGCTAAAACTTACTCCCCTTTTTCTTAAGATTTCTCCTGCTTTGGTTGGACTATCTATGATAGCCAGGAAAAGATGTTCGGTTGAAATGTATTCATCTCTCATTTCTCGGGCTAATGCCTCGGCTTTGTCTAAAATTTGCTTAAGGTTTAAAGAAAGATATAACTGATAAGCCCCTTGAGTAAGTTTAGGAAACTTATCTATAATTTCTTCAAGCTCTGTAGCTATAATTTTTGAGTTTACACCCAACCGATCAAGTATGGTTGGGATAATGCCCCCTTCTTGGGTGACCAAAGCTAATAGAAGATGCTCGGGTTCTAATTGAGGGTTATTTCTTGCTTCAGCTAATTTTTGGGCTTCTTGTAAAGCTTCTTGCGCTTTAAACGTATACCTATCAAGCTTCATTTTTTTACCTCCACATATTTTATAATTAATTTAAAAGTTAAATACAATATTGAGAGTTTCAATAGATATAATCCCTAAAATTTCACAATAAAATTTTGATATTTTTGTGTCAAAAAGAACTTGAAATTTTTTTCTACATACTTATTTTGTTATCAAAAAATATAATCAAAAAATTATAAAAGGAGGTGATTAATATGGCAGACATAATCCTTTGGCGTCCATTACAAGAATTAAAAAAAGAAATGGACCGTATATGGCAGGATTTTTTTGGTAAAGAAGTGATACCAGAAAGATGGGAAGGTATAAGTTGGGTTCCTGCCGTAGATATTTCGGAAACAGAAGATAATGTTATCGTAAAAGTTGATGTACCAGGTGTAAATCCTGAGGATATGGAAATTAGCATTGTAGACAATGTTTTACTTATTAAAGGTGAAAAGAAAAAAGAAGAAGAGGAAAAGAAGGAAAATTTCTATAGGGTAGAAAGGTTTTATGGAAGTTTTATGAGGTCTATTCCTATTCCCTGTGAAGTTGACGTTGAAAAGATTGAGGCTACTTATAAAGATGGTGTATTGAAAATAGTTTTACCTAAAAAACCAGAAGAGAAGAAAAAAGTTATTAAAATTAATGTAGAAAAGTAGGTCGTTAAACCGAAGATAGGTGTTTAGGGTTTAGCCCCGGGAAAACCTTTCCGGGGCTTATTTTTTAAAATGGTCAAAACCTTCAGGTTTAATTTTTATCTTTTTTCCTTCTGAGGTAATAAGATAAAGATTTTTTTCAGATAAAACCCTTCCTATGCAAAAAATTTTTCGTTTAAGCTTTTTTTCAACCTTATCTATTTGATTTACTTTAGAAGGTGAAACTGTAAAAAGAAGGGCGTAGTCTTCTCCTCCTGAAAGAGCTTCTTCAAAAGTGGCGCCTTTTTCTACAGGGATGGCCTCTTGGTTCAATTCAGCTCCTACACCGTTTTCTTCGCATATACGCCAAAGGTCAATCAACAGTCCATCAGAAAGGTCTATGGCTGAAGTGGCTAAAGCTTCGTTAGAAAGTGCTTTTCCTAAAGCTATTTCTGGCTCAGGATAAAGATGAGCTGTCTTTAAGTTTTCTGGAATGTCTTTTAAAGGATAGGTTTTAATCATTCTTAAAAAAGCTGAGCTTCCTCCTAATGGCCTTGATACAAAGATAAAATCCCCTTCTTTGGCCCCTTTACGTAAAAGAGGATTTTTGGTTTTACCAAACAAAGTAAGGCTAAAAAAGAAAAAGGGGCTTCTAACCGTATCCCCTCCTACCAAAAAGGCACCAAATTTGGCTAAACTTTGGGTAAGTCCTTGGATAAAAGGTTCAGCCCAGGTGAGGTCTATAGGGATAGGACTTCCTAAGGTAAGGAGAGCCCATTCGGGCTTCCCTCCACAAGCGGCTATGTCGCTTAAGTTGGAGTTGGCTAACTTAACCCCTAAATCAAAAAAAGAATAATAATCAAGCTTAAAATGAACACCTTCTACTAAAGCATCGGTGGTAAAAAGTAAAAATTCCCTTTTCCCTTTTTGAATAACCGTGCAGTCCTCATTATAGGTTTTAACTACCGGAGGTTTTTCAAAAAGATATTTCTTTAAGTAGTTTATCCATTCTTTTTCGGTCATTATTCAGCAGAAAGGAGTTCGTAGTCGCTAAAGAAAAAGGGTATTTCTTTAGCGGCTGATTCAGGGCTATCTGAACCATGCACCGTGTTTTTTTCTTTGTCTATAGCAAAAAGTTTTCTTATAGTTCCTTCCTTAGCCTCTTTGGGGTCGGTTGCTCCCATGATTTCGCGAACTCTGGTGATGGCGTTTTCTCCTTCTAAAACCATAGCAACCACAGGACCAGAACTCATGTAGTCGGTTAGACTTTCAAAAAAGGGACGTTCTTTGTGAACCGCATAGAATTGCTTCGCCTGCTCCTTAGAAAGTTTAACCTTTTTTAAAGCCACAACCTTAATCCCGTTTTCTTCAAAAAGGCTGATAACCTTTCCTATAAGGTTTCTTTGAACCCCATCTGGTTTGATCATAACTAAAGTCCTTTCCATATGCTCCTCCCTCCTAAAAAATTTTTCTCAATTATAAAACTTTTTTGCTTTTTTCCAACAGAGAGGAAACAGTTTAGTTTTTGTAAAATGTTTTTTGTAGAATTAAAAAGTTAGATTATAATTAAAACTTAACTTCTTTAAAAGTCGATAAAAGAGTTGATAAAAATTAGAGAGGAGTATAGGGATGGGCAAGGATAAAGTGATTTTTGTTTACATAACTTTTCCTAACTCTGAAGAAGCCTTAAAAATAGGAAAACTTCTACTTGAAAAGAGACTTTGTGGATGTATCAACCTTTTGTCCAACATCACTTCTATGTACTGGTGGGAAGGGAAAATAGAGTCTTCTCAAGAAGCGGTTTTAATCGTGAAAACCAGAGAATCTCTTTATTCAGAGGTAGAAAAAGAGGTGCTTAAACATCATTCTTATTCTTGTCCTTGTATTGCTAAAATCGAGGTTTCTGAAGTTACTCCTTGTTTTTTAAAATGGCTTTTTAAAGAAACAGGGCTTGAAATTTAAAAAATCTTTATTATTTTACTACGAAGCTAAATTTAAGGATAAAGGGAGGAGAATGGTTATGCCTATTTATGAGTTTAGGTGTTATGATTGTGGAAGGATTTTTGAAAAACTTGTGTTTGCCAAAGAGGATGAAAAAGAGGTTAAATGTCCTTTTTGTAGCTCAGAAAAGGTTGAAAGGGTGGTTTCTAATGTATGTTCTATAACCAAGGGCTTAGGAGATTATAAAAAGAATTCTTGTGGAGGAGGTTTTGGTTTTAGCTGATGTTAAAAAATTAAAAGGCAGGTTGCCTTTTAAAATGTTTGGGTTAGAAATACCTTTGTTTAGAAATCCTAAAAAGGGGTTTTAGATGTTAAGTAAAAGGATTATCGTATGTCTGGATGTAAAAGATGGGAAAACCACGAAAGGGGTTAAGTTTAAAGATAATGTTGAGGTAGGCGATCCGGTAAAAATGGCAGAAAAATATTATCAAGAAGGGGCAGATGAGGTAGTGTTTTATGACATCACCGCTAGTGCCGAGCATCGGGGTATTATGATAGAGGTGGTTAGAAAGACCGCGGAAAGGATTTTTATTCCTTTTTCAGTGGGGGGAGGTATTAAATCTGTAGAGGATATGAGAGAGGTTTTATTGGCAGGGGCTGAAAAAGTCTCAGTAAACACTGCGGCTGTGCTTAATCCTAAACTGATTTATGAAGGGGCTAAGGCTTTTGGGTCTCAGTGTATCGTTCTTGGTATGGATGTTAAAAAGGTAGAACCTTCTTCTAAAATACCTTCTGGATATGAAGTATGGATAAAAGGTGGAAGACAGCCGATGGGGATTGATGCTGTTTGGTGGGCAAAAGAGGCAGAAAATTTAGGGGCTGGAGAAATCTGTCTTAATTCTATAGACGCTGACGGAACCAAAGAAGGCTATGAGCTCACCATTACTAGGATGATAGCAGAGGCGGTTAATATCCCAGTTATTGCCTCAGGCGGGGCAGGGCACCCAGAACATTTATATCAAGTCCTTACCGAAGGTAAGGCAGACGCAGCCCTTATAGCCTCTATGGTCCACTATGGAATGTATACCATTAAAGAAATCAAAGATTATTTAGCCCAAAAAGGAGTAAAAGTAAGGACTAAATGGTAGGGTCTTTTTCTAACCAATTTTCTATCCTCTTTTTTATTAACAAAAAAATTAGAAAAACGATAGCAAAAACTAAGGTTACTATGGTTATTTTTTGAGGGTGACCTCCAAACACTACGTCTCCTTGCAAAGAAAGGGCAAAAGTCCCAGGTATCCTTCCTAAAAAACAAACTACCATAAATCCTTTTATAGAAACAGGCATAAAACCGAGTAAATAGTTGAGAAAATCTTTAGGAAAACCAGGAAAAAGGTACAGCAAAAACATACCAGTAAGGCCGTGCTTTTGGAAAACCTTTTTTACTTTTAAATAAGTAGGAGAGTTTTTATATTTTTTAAAAAATTTTTTCCTTAAAAATCTTGCTATATAAAAGGAAACCAAGGAACCTAACATCAAACCTAACATACTTAGCACAAATCCATAGATACCCCCAAAAAGAAAACCAGCCAAAAAACCGGTTAATTCTCCAGGAAGAGGGGCTAATACTACTTGTAAAGCTTGAAGGACTACAAACAAAAAGGCACCAAGCACCGGATGTTTTTCAACAAAAAACCTTATTTCTTCTCTATGGTTCCAGAGGTTTAAAAAGTTTTCAAACATTTTTACCTGAAAAGTTTTTCACAAACCTCTATTAATCTTTTACAAGGGAATATCTCTAAAGAAAGACTGTGATTTGAAAGGTCAATCCTTTCAGGCACAAAGGCTTTTTTAATTCCCTTTTTCTCTGCTTCTTTTAACCTAAGCACTATATCTCTTACCGGTCTTATCTCTCCTGAAAGTCCGACTTCTCCTATGAAAAGGGTTTTAGGAGGAAGAGGTTTTTCTAACAGGCTTGAAACCAAAGAAACCGCTACCGCCATGTCTGCAGAAGGATCGGTAATTTTTAAACCCCCTGAAACCTTTACATAGATGTCTTGATTGGTAAAGTTAAAATGAAATTTTTTTTCTAAAATGGCAACCAATAGAGAAAGCCTTATAGGGTCAAAACCTACCGCTGTTCTTCTTGGTACAGCAAGAAAACTTTTGGCTACCAAAGACTGCACTTCAACCAAAAGAGGTCTTGTGCCTTCTATTACACAAAAGATAGCGGCGTTTTCCTCTCCGGACAAAAAAAGGTCTTCATACTGAGCATGGGGAGCAAGGCCTTTAGAGGTCATCAAAAAAACCCCTATCTCGTTTACCGGACCGAACCGGTTTTTAACCGCCCTTAAAAGCCTAAACCCTGTTTCCTTTTCTCCTTCTAAATACAGGACTACGTCTACTAAATGTTCTAAAACCTTAGGTCCTGCTATAATTCCGCCTTTGGTGATATGTCCTACCACGATGGTTATTACCCCTTGTTCTTTTGCAAAGCGCATAAGAACATTAGCACACTCTCTTATTTGAGAAACCCCTCCCGGAGGACTTTCTAATTCAGGTAAGAAAACCGTCTGTATTGAATCTACTATCAGAAGGTCTGGTTTTAAGGTCTTTAATTCCTCTATCACTGCTGAAAGGTTGTTATCCCCTACAAAAAAGACTTTAGCCCCTAAGCCTAATCTTTCAACCCTTAGTTTTACCTGTTCAGCCGACTCCTCAGCAGAAAGATAGACCACCTTTAATCCCTTTTCTGCAAGAATACCGGCTACCTGCGTAAGCAGGGTTGATTTGCCTATTCCCGGGTCCCCTCCTATAAGAATAAAGGACCCGGGAACGATTCCTCCTCCTAAAACTAAATCAAACTCGCTAATTCCGGTTAAAATCCTTGGTTTTTCTTCATACCTTATGTCTGAAAGTTTTAAAATTTTTATTTCCTTAGTTTCTTGCTTGAGTTTATTCTTTGATTTTATAAGACTTTCTTTTTCTTCGACCAAGGTATTCCAGCTACCACATTCAGGGCAGCGTCCAAGCCACTTAAGGCTCTTGTATCCACACTCTTGACAAAAATAAGCCATTTTTATACTTCTTTATCCCAAATTCCTTTCCAGATATAAAACTCTTTATATGACTTTTCTGATATTTTAACTCGGACTTCTCCAATTTTAACAGGGTTTTTAAGTTTTTTGGGAGGATTAGGGTTTTTTTGAATATAGATAATTTCTTTTCCTATTAAATCAACCTCCTTTCTCCAAAGATGATACTGATTTTCTGGATAAGTTTTTTTTTGGACTACGTAAACTTCTGGATGGGATTTCAAGTAAAAGGCTAAAGATGAGGCTATGTCCCTGTAAGAGACAACGATGGGGGTCTTTCCGTCGTAAAAAGTCTCTACATAAGAAGCAAGTTCTCTCCAACCTAAAAATTTTTTTAAAATCTCTCTGGTAAAGTCAGGAAACCTCTCAGGAAAAGCCCCAAACAAACAGGCTAAAACTAAAAAAACAGCCCCATAAATTAAGTTTAGTCTTAAAAAAATGTTTGCCTTTGAAAAAGAAAGGTTATAAACTACCCATAAAAGCCCAGAGACTACAAAAGGTAATATCCAGTTTGCGTTTATTTCTACCACAAAAGAAAGCCCTAAAAACGCTAAGGAAGGTAAACCAAGAAAATAGATAAAATCTTTGGTTTTAAAGAGTTCTCTTTTTAAGTTTTTAAGAGAAAACCAGATAAAGGCCCAAGCTAAAGGGGTGTAGAGTAATAATACTTCTATTATAAGTTTTATACCTTTAAGAAAGTCTATTCCGGTCCTTGAAAAATGTTCCTCTGTATGTCTAACCATCACAAACCCGTTTATATAGTTCCAATAAAGGTTAGGTAAAAACATTAAAAAAGGTAATCCAAACATCAGGTAGGTAAAAGGATTTTTTAAAAAATCTCTTTTAAAAACCAACAGATAGAAAAAAGCTATCAACACAAAACTTAGCATCGTTTGCTTGGTAAGGACCCCAAGTCCCATAAAAAGACCTGTTAAAAAGGCATGCTTTAGGTTGGATTTTTCTAAATAGTTTAGAAAAAAATAAAGCGAGGCTGTCCAGAAAAGTAAAAGAGGTGGGTCTA
>OGCH01000414.1_pt1 | contig 22491 bp, 30 predicted proteins | sample 1570111 | NCBI WGS metagenome assembly OGCH01 (sample SAMN03436243, study PRJEB24508) | hot springs metagenome | biome: Desert Springs; feature: Hot Springs; material: Water | place: USA: Great Boiling Spring, Nevada | collected 2008-12-01 | depth 0 m m | reverse complement strand
GAGCACGACGTCTCCAACCGTGATGCCATTCGGCTCGATGAGGGTGAGCCTGTGTTCCCAGGGAATCCCCCGCCAGACTTGAGAGCGGAGACGGAGTTCAAACAAGTTTCCCGAAATACCCGGCTGGCTGTGCACAAGCTCCCATTGGCTCTGCTTCTCCGTCGCCGCAATGTACGCGAACAATTCGTTCGGAAGCTCCGCAAATCCCAAAACCGAGGATAATAAAGCAAACAAAAGCCCAAGCACTTTTCCTCCTTCCCCTTCTCTCTCGAATCGTTCGGAGCTATCATACCTATGCGGAGGTCACGATGCGTGGAACGGCGGTAGCGTGTTTGCTCTTGGCCGTGTTTCCCGCATGGGCCATCGATATAAGCGGCGCGTGGAGCTCCTCCCTCTCCCTGAGTAACAACACAGATGTAACCAACACCTTGACCCTGCAGTTTTCGCTAAGCGGCTGGGAGATTCAGTCCTTCTCCAATTTCCGGGGCCTCAACCTTTCCGATCAGGCTTTCCTCTTCCGCGGAAGCTTAGGCAACGTGAATCTTTCCCTGGGACTGCATCTGAAGCCTGCTTCCGAACCGATTTTGGGCACAGTTTTCGCCCAGCCGTTTGCCCTTTCCGAAGGTTTTGCCTCCATTGAGCTTAAGCTTGGGAACTTTACCCTCGGGCTGACCTTAATCTTCGGCCCAGGAAAGTGAGCTTTCTTAAAAAATGGCGGAGGGCGCGCCTGGCCCAGCGCCCTTTCCCTCCGACGTGGGAAAAGTTTCTTCCTACCATTCCCCTCTACCCTTGGCTTTCCCCCGAAGAAAAACGCGAGCTCAAAGGGCACATCCAGGTCTTCCTTTCCGAGAAAAAGTTTGAGGGCGCGGCGGGGTTTTCCGTGGATGACAGAGTCCGGGTGACTGTGGCCGGAAACGCTTGCCTTCTCCTTTTGCACCGGGAAAGCGACTATTTCCCCCTTATGCGCACGGTGGTGGTTTATCCCACCCTCTACGTGGCCCGTTACACGCGGCCGGGCCCGGCGGGCACGCTGGAGGAAGGGATGGAGGTAAGAGCCGGCGAATCCTGGCCCTTGGGAACGGTGGTTTTGGCTTGGGATGCGGTGGCGTCCGCGGGTTTTGGCCTAGGAAAACGCAACGTTGTCATCCACGAATTCGCCCACCAACTGGATTTGGAGGACGGCGCCATGCAGGGCGTCCCTCCACTTCCTCCGGACCTTTTGGAGGATTGGCCAAAAGTTTTCTTTCAAGAATACACAAGGATTTCCTCCGCCTTGGCTTCCACGCCCCTTGCCTACAGCCGGGGAAACCCCGCGGAGTTTTTTGCCGTGGCCGTGGAGCTTTTCTTTTCCGATCCCTGGAGCCTGCGGAGCTACCATCCTGAGCTCTATGCCCTTCTTTCCCGCTTTTTTCGGTGGGATACGGCGGCGCTACTCCTCTAGGCCGCCCGGCTCTTCTTCAGGAAAAGAGATAGCGGCTTCCTCGATCCGCGGAAGGAGGGCCTTGCGGGCGGAGACAAGGTAGCCCGTGAAACCGACCATCCTTTCTAGTGGCCTCACCCCTTCCCGCTCTCGCACCAGCATTTTTCGCTCCAAAATCTCCACAGCCTCGATCCAAACAAAGCCATTTTCCGCAAGGGCTTTCACAGCCTGCTTCAGTTGCTCCGCGGTGGGGACAAGGAGGGCTACGGGCCGTCCGGGCGCGAGGGCCTCCCGCGCCGGGGGTATGGCTTCCCAAGGCGTGGGCAGGTCCAAGAACACCGCGTCGACATCGGAAACCGGAAATGGCTGGCCGGCCTCAAGGATTTGGGCTTCCACCCGCTCGGCATATCCGAGTTTTTTGAGGTTCTGAAGGGCGTTGTAGAGAAAATCCGGCCGGCGGTCGAAGGTGTAGACCTTGCCCGTAGGGCCCACGAGTTGCGCCAAAAGGATGGTGAAGGCCCCGGAACCCGTGCCCATTTCCACCACCCTCGCGCCGGGAAAAAGGTCCAAAGCGAGCACGAGCCACCCCGCATCTTTGGGGTAAACGATCTGAGTTTGCCGGCGGACCTTCATCATCCGGTCGGCCACCCTCGGCCGAAACGCCACGAAGGGATGACCGGTGGAGGAGAGGACTTCGCTTCCTTCTGGCTTTCCTGCTACATCATCGTGGCGAATGATGCCCCGATGGGAATGAAAAACCTCGCCAGGGGTGAGGGTAAGGAGAAAAGTTCGTCCTCTTCCGGTTTCCCAAAGGATCACGGGCTCGCCGTACTCAAGTGGGCGCATAATTTTTCATCCTTTCCCGGATGCGACAGAAACGGCAAGGACCAGAAGCGGCGGTGGGCATGCCGCAAAGAGGGCAATCCCTAAGCTCCGTCTCCTCCGCTTTAGGAAAGATACGATGCGCCCGCAGGAACCCCTTAACGAAGGAAATCTTTGTGGAGGGGGCCTCATCCTCGAGTTCGTTTAGGATTCGCTTCAGAAAAAGGGAGCGGGCGCCCACGCTGTGCGGGCACTCCTCGTAAATGTAGCGAACTCCGGAGATAAGGCAGTAAGCCACCATCTCCCGCTCCGAGACATAGATGAGGGGCTTTACCTTCCGCGCAAGCTTTTTCCCTTCGGGAAGGACGGGATACTGGCGAGCCAGGTACTCCAAATTCCACTGGAGGACGTTTCCCAAAAGGGTAGCGGCCTCATCGTCGAGGTTATGACCGGTGGCGAGCGCCGCATACCCGCCCTCCAGAGCGGAACGGTTCATGAGGTAGCGTTTGATGGCGCCGCAGTGGGCACAGGGCTCGCCCCGGAGAACTTTGGCGATTTCATCCAAGCCGGCACCAAGCTCGTCCGTAAGGTGCACTACCTCAAGGCGAAGCCCTCGTTCGCGCGCAAACTCCTGGCAGAATTCCAAAGAGCGCTGGGAATAGCCCTCGATCCCGAGGTCAATGTATAGCCCATCCGCCTGATACCCGAGCTTGGTGAGGATCTGCCAAAGCCCGAGGGAATCCTTCCCGCCGGAGACGGCCACAAGGATTCTCTCCTCGCGTGTGAACATGCGGAATTCCCGGATGGCTTTTTCCGCTTCCTTTTCCACTCGGACCACCAGGTGCTCGGGGCAGAGGCGCAGATTTGCGTGTCTAAGGCGTATCACTGCTTCCTTTCCGCAAAACGTGCAGCGCATCCTAGCCTCCGGAGATGACATCGATAATCTCGAACTCCTCGCCATCTTTGGGGCGATAGTCCAGGGGCACAATTTTCCCGTTTTGGACAACAAGCACCGTATCCGGGAGGATCCCCAAATCCCGCAGGATCCTCTCAAGATTCTTCCCTTCAGGCACACTGAAGACTTTTTCGCGCCGCCGCAGCGTCACCATAGCCGGCAAAGTATACCCTTGCTCCATCTCCACCATTTCTCCACAACTCTTGCACCCCCCTTCCACCGGGGTGGAAGAAACTAGGAATTGGAGGTGACGGGAAAGCTATGAAGAGGCTCGCGCTAGGTTTGGGAGTGGCGGCTCTTTTGACGTTCGGTGCATTTGGGCAGGTTTTGGGCAGCCGGGTGGGAGGCTTTCTCGGCCGGGAGAACTTGGCGCTTCTTTGGATCAACGTTCTTGAGCTTACCCCGGCACAGATGAAGGAGCTCCTGAAACTCGTGGACGAGCTCCTGCCCCTGAGGGACGAAATCCTCTCTATGCAAGAAAAGCTCCACGAGGACCTCCTCAAGTTCACCGGAACACCTGCGGAACTGCGGGAGCTTTTAGGCACCTACCAAAAGGATCTCCGGGAAAAGCTCCAGGCTCTCGAGGAGAAATTCGTTTCCGGTCTGAAGAAGATCCTCACTGTGGCCCAGTGGGAGCGGCTCACCCGGGGCATTCCTGAGGAAAGGCGGCTTGCACCTTATCCGCGCTTTGCCCCGCGTTTCGGTTGGCGAGGGGCTCCGCAGGCCATGCCCGCGGCTCCCGCTTTCCCCTTGCGGGGCTTGACGCTCGTCCGTTTCCTCCCGGATCTCAGGGACGCCCTGGCCGCAAAAATCGAGGCCCTCGAAAAATAGCAGAAATCCAGCGGAATTCCGTACGAAAAGGGCGGGGAATTCCCGCCCTTTTTTCATTCCACAATGAGGTTTGGGGAATTTCGGTCGGTATCCGCGAGGAGAAAATCGGGGCTAATCCCGAGGGCGCCAACGGGACAGGCATCCACACACTGCGCGCAAAAAGTACAGCGGGCCACATGCATCCGGATCTTTTTCACTTCGGGTTTGAACTCGATCACTTTCGCCGGGCACACCCGGATGCACAGCTGGCACCCGATGCACTTCTCCCGATCGTAGGTGATCTTCCCCCGGAATTTGGGGGGAACCTGAACAGGCGGGTGAATCTGGTCCTTCCCGGCCTGGACGCGCTGCAGGAACTTCGTCACCGATTTGGGCATGTATTTGGCCGGGAATTTGTTCGTGGCCGGACGGGAAAGAAGCTGCGAGATAAGGGTCTTCAGGATCATCCGCGCACCACCTTATCCAAAACGAGGAGGAGAAGGCCGCCCAAGGCCACGGCTGTACCCCAAAGCCAGAAACCGCGAGCGATTTGGTCCACCTTGAGGCGGGCCATCCCCACCCGCACCGTGGTCACCGCCACCACCATCACCAAAAAGAGCTTGAAAAGCCAAAAGAGGAAGTCCAAAGCAGCTCCCGCCGCACCAGAAAGGCCCAATGGCCCGGCGATTCCGTAAGGGATAAAAATGGCTACCACGAGCGCGGCCATAACCACCGTGCGCACTGCATCCGCCAGGTAAAAGAGGGCGAGATACGTTCCCGAATACTCCACCATGAGTCCGCCAGCGATCTCCGTCTCCGCCTCGGGGATGTCAAAAGGAATCTTCGCGAGCTCTGCGGGCGTCACCACCAAAAGGACGAGGAAAAGGACGGCCAGCCCCAATACCCCCAAGGGCCCGACTTGGGTCCAAAGGGGGTGTGCAGCGATGGTGCCCAGGGAAAACGCCGGGGAAATCCCGAGCTCCGCCAGGCGCCAAGCCACGGCCACGAGCACCACAGCCAAGGGGAACTCGTAGGACATGAGCATGACCAGTTCCCTCTGGGCTCCCACAACCCCCATGGGTGATCCGGAGGCAAACCCGCCCAAAGCCATGGCCAACGCCGGCACCGCTAAAAGATAGAGAACGAGGATAGCGTCGCCATATCCCTCGAGGACGGGCCGGAAGGGACCAAGGGGGAGATAAAGGAGAGCGGTGAAGGATGCGAGCAAGGCGAGGAAAGGCGCGGCGGAGAAAAGCCAGGTTACTGCCGTTTTGGGGATTACCGTCTCCTTCACGAGGAGCTTTCCCAAATCGAGGAAGGGCTGGCGGATGGGCGGCCCAATGCGGGCCTGCATGCGCGCAGCAATTTTTCGGTCCAAACCCCGGTAGATAAGCCCCACCACTCCGCCGCCCACAAGGGCTACCACTGCCTGCCCAAAGATCGCCCAGCCACTCATCCTTTTCCTCCGCTTTCTGGGGGCCGCGCGCCGCGTTGGGCGGAAATCTTCCGGGTTTTCTCCCAGGAAAGGCGCAAAAGCTCCTCTTTGGCCACAACCTTCTCCCGGCCTCCCTCCACGATATGGAACCGATCCATGCAGCAAATACAGGGATCGATGGAAGCAGCGATGATGGGGATATCCGCGATCTCCTGGTCCTCGAACATCGGCCGCCAGCTCATGAGGTTGGAATAAGTGGGCGCCTTCACTTTCCACACAAGCGGCGCTTCCTCTCCGGCCACAAGGCGGACGTAATGGATAACTTCGCCCCGCGGGGCCTCATGCCAGCCCAGGCCCTCTCCCTCCGCCTTTTTCAGGTGCGCCAAAAGAGCAGGGATCTTGGGAAAGGAGGTGATTTCGCCCTCGGGCATGTTCTCCAGGGCCTGCTCGATGATCTCGATGGACTGCCGCACCTCCAAAAGCCGTACGACGATTTTGTCATATACGTCGCCCATCGGGGTAAGGCCGTAGTCCTCAGGGGTGATGGCTTTTACCTCGAAATCCGGATACGCGAGGTAGGGCCGATCCTGGCGCACGTCTTTGCGGAGGCCGGAAGCCCGGGCGGTGGGACCCACGGCGCAGAGCTCCTCGGCCTCCTTTGGCTCCAAAACCCCAACCCCGCGGGTACGGGCCATGACCGTGGGCTCGTTTAGAAAAGCGTCCAGAAGCTCTTCCATGAGGCCGCGGTAGTAGCGCAGGGCCTCCCAGACTTTGGGGTACTGCTCGGGCGTGATATCCCGGCGCACGCCGCCAAAAATAGGGATCGCATAATCGATGCGGTTCCCTGTGAGCTCCTCCAAAATATCCAGAACTTTTTCTCGCACCCGCCAAGTGAGATGCAACAGGGTGTCAAACCCAAGCTCATGGGCGGCCACACCGGCCCAAAGAAGGTGGGAGTGGATGCGCTCAAGCTCGGAGATGATGACACGGATGTATTGGGCTCGGGGAGGAACCTCGATCCCCGCCGCCCGCTCCACAGCCTGCGTGAAGGCAATGGGGTGAGAGACAGAACAAATCCCGCAAATCCGCTCGGAAAGGTAGAGGATCTGGATGAGGTTTCGGCCCTGACGCATCCCCATGAACTCGATCCCGCGGTGGGCAAATCCTGTGCGGATCTCCACGCCCACGATGCGCTCGCCCCGCACGCGAAACGTGAGGCGAATGGGCTCTTTGAGGGCCGGATGAATGGGGCCGATGGGGATTTCAAAGGTTTCCCCCAAAGCCCTTTCGGGCCCACCGAACACCAGGGTTTTCTCTTCTACTTCAGGCAGAACCGGATCCCTCTCGCTCATCGCCCTTCTCCCACTCCACCATGCGGTGGAGATATTTTTCAAGCTCTGGCTCATCCCGGCGCCAGGGGTGCACGGGAAGATCGTCGGGCAAAAACACGTGATCTTTTCTGGGAATTCCAGGGAAGTCCACGCCCAAGAACTCGATCTTTTCCCGTTCCGTGGTCTCAGCGCCGGGAAGGATCCCGCAAATGGAGGGCACGGTGGGATCGCTTTTAGGCAAGAACGTGCGGAGGGTGACCATCACTTCTCCACCCTCCGTGCCGAAGCCCACGGCCAAATGGTAAAGGAGCTCGATCGCCTCCCCAGCATCGTGGCCGGAGATGATGGAGATATGCAAAGGCCCCAAGGATTTTAGGGTGCTCACCGCCTCCGGGATGGCCTCCCGGGGCACTTCAGCCCAGATTTCCTCCACCGTCCACTTTTTGCGAACGCCCACTTCCCTTGGCCGAAGCTCGTAAGTTTTGAGCTTCTCCCCAAGGGCCTTGGAGAGAGCGGAAAGGACTTGGGAAGCGTTCATACCTTCGCCCCCAGTTTCTCCAGTTTGGCCACAGCTTTAACCACGCCGTCGATGATGGCCTCCGGCCGGGGCGGGCAGCCGGGGACGTAAACGTCCACGGGGATGATGCGGTCCACCGGGCCCACCACGTTGTAGCTCTCGTAAAAAACGCCGGAGGTGGAGCCACAGCCACCTACCACCACCACGGCTTTGGGATCCGGTGTCTGCTCGTAGATCCTCTTTAGCCTTTCCGCCATCATCCGCGTCACCGGCCCTGTGACGAGAAGGACATCCGCGTGCCGTGGAGTCCCCACCAGCCGAATCCCAAAGCGCTCTACATCGTAGCGGGGGGTGAGAGCGGCAACAATTTCGATATCGCAGCCGTTACAGGAGCCTGTAGCCACGTGGAAAACCCATAACGCCCGCTTGAACGCACCCAACCCCATCTTCTTCTCCTTAAGCCATCACCAAAAGCAAGATTACCGCGAGGATCACGGCAAACCAACCCACATAATCGCCGATGAAGCCGGAATGAAAGTTCCTTAGCCGCTCGAGGAAGGGTTTCAGGGCCTCGGCAAAGCCCCAATAAAGGTGGGGCGCGCCCACCCTCGCATCCTCCACGCGCTCTCCGGAAACGAAGGGGAGCTCTGCCTCCGTTCCGCGCCGGAATTCGCGGCGGCCCATGGACCAGATGGCCAGGGACAGTAGAAAAACGCCGAGCGCCGCCGCAAGCCAAACAAGAGCATGCCAAAAACCCTGTCCGGTGAGGATCTCTACGCCCATACTAACCCCTCAGGACCGCAAAGAGATAGGCGCTCCGGGAGAACAGGGCCTCCGCGGCCGGCCCCACCATCTTCTCCACGAAAAACCCCGGAACCAAACCGAAGACCACGATGCCCACCGCCAAAATCCCCATGGCCAAAAGGAGCTGCCAAGGTACCTTCTTTCCCACCTCCACCCTCGGCCCCAAAAACGCACCTTGAAAAGCCCGAACGAAAACGGCCAAAAGCAAAATGGAAGTGAGAACCGCCACCGCGGTGAGAATGGGCGAAAGCCCAAAACTCCCCTCGTAGATGAGGATTTTCGAGGCAAAGCCGTTCAGGGGCGGAATCCCCGCGAGCGCCAAGGAGGAAAGGAGAAAACACAAACCCACTTCCGGAAGGGAATGCCCTAATCCCCCGAGCTCCCGAAGATCCCGGGTTCCCCGCACCCATTCCACCGCCGCCACACAGAGGAAAAGAAGGCCCACGGTGAGGGCATCGTTGAGCATATGGAAAACACCGCCTTGGGTGGCAACCAGGGCATACGGAGGTTTTCCGGGCAGGGCCACAAGCCCCACCCCCACCCCGAGCATCATGTACCCGATTTGCGAGACCGCCCCATAGGCCACGAGCCTCCCCAAATCCGTCTGCACAAGGGCCATGAACGCCGCCACCACCATGGTGAGGAGGCCCAAGGCGACCACGAGCCACCCCACCCCGCGATCCAAAACGCCGCCGTAGAGGGTGAAGAGGACGCGCCAAAGCCCATAAAGGGAAACCTGGGTGTTCACCACCAAAAGCGGAGTTGCGGCGGGCGGTGTCTCCCCATAAGCATCGGGAGCCCAAAAATGCATAGGAGCCGCGGCGGCCTTCATAAGAAGCCCAGAAAGAAACAAAGCTAAGGCCAGACGATCCACTGTGGTGCCCCGGATCTCCCGGGAAACATAGGCCATGTTCAGGGCGCCGTACTCCCCATAAAGGAAAGCCACGCCCAAAAGGAAGAAAAGGCCGCTTAGGGCGTAAAGGAGCATCGTCTTGAAAGCGGCCTCTGGAGCCCGGCTCGTCCACGTTCTGAAGCCGATGATCCCGCAGGCGGCGATGCTTGTGACCTCCAAAAACACGAAAAAGTTGAAGAGGTCACCGGTGTAGGCCATGCCCATGATCCCCGCCAAAAGAAGGGTGGCCAGGGTAAGGGAAAGGGTTTTCCCTTCCTCCTCGGGAAGGAAACGGATGAGGGAGAGGAACATGAGCGGGCCGATAATCCCGGCGATGATCCCCAGAAACGCGCTTAGAGCGTCCACGGTGAGCATGATGCGGATGGGAAAGCCTCCGGGCGCAAGGGTATCCGCAGGGTTTTTTGCGCCAAGGACATAGACCCAAATTTCGCCAGAAAGCACACGGGAAGCCACATAGCCTGCGCAAACGGAAACAAAGAGGGCCACGACAATGGCCCACGCGTCCCTAAGTCCCTTATGGAAACGGGCCAAAAGGGGCAAGGCGAATCCACCAAGAAGCGGAACAGCGATAGCCAAAATGGGCGCGTGTGTCCCCATTGTCACCCCCGCAGATCCCGGATCTTCCGGGCGTCCAAAGTCCCTTTATGCCGATAGATCACGACCACAAAGGCGAGCATGAGAGCGGTGGTGGCCACAGCGATGACGATGCTGGTGAGGGTGAGGGCTTGGGGCGTGGGAAGGACCATGGGCGCACCTTCCGGCGCAAACGTATAGATGGGCGGAATCCCGCCGCGAACGTAACCCAAAGTCACAAGGAAAAGGTTCACCCCGCTTTCGATAAGGCTCATCCCGATTACGAGCTTGATGAGGTTCCGCTTGGCCAAAAGGGTCCAAAGGCCAAGGGCAACGAGGATCATGCAGGCAACAAATGGCAAATTACCGATCATCTTTCCCCCCAAAGAGGGCGAAAAGGAGGACCACGGCGCTGAGGCCAGCGAGCACTTTGAAGCCTACGGCCCAGTTCATGAGGGGAAGGGTGCCTGCGGTGTTGAGGTCGCCAGGGTTGGGTCCGTAAGGCACTGGATGGCCGAAGAGCCCGCCGGCTCCGGCCAAAACGTTGGCAAAGAAGGTAACCCCCAAACCGAGAAATCCCAAAGCGGCAAAGGCTACACCTCCCAGGCTCTCCAAGGCGGACAAAAGCCCCTTTTTCTCCTTGAGGCTCGCGGCGCCAAAGGCCACGATGACCATGGCCAAAGCGGAAGCGGCCACCGCGCCGCCCTGGAATCCCCCGCCTGGGGTGAGGTGGCCGTGCATGACCACGTAACCGCCGAAGGCCAACCCCACCGGCAAGAGGATGCGGGAGATGGTGCGAACAACGACGGTCATTTCCCAAGCCTCCTTAGGATCAAGGCCACGCCGGTCACCGCTACAAAAAGCACGGTGGCCTCGCCCAAGGTGTCGTAACCTCGGTAGTCAAAGACGATGGCGGTGACGGCGTTGTTGGCGGCCACCTCCGGCTGGGAAAAGCGGTTGAAATATTCGTCCATCTCCGTGCGGGCGGGCTCCCCAAACGGCCGCAACGCCAGGGCCCCCGTAATGAGGAATCCGGAGGCCAGAAGAAACGCAGCGATAGCCAGCCAGCGCCTCACTCTTCCTCCTTCCTCCGCGTCTTCCAGATGGCCAAAAGGAAGATGGCCGTGGTGAGGGCCGCGCCCACCCCCGCCTGGGCAATGGCCACATCCGGAGCCTGAAGGAGGTAGAACACCAAGGAAAGGAGGAGCCCTTGGGCTCCCAAGGCCAGAGCCGCCGCCAAGAGGTCCCGCAAAAGCACGGCCAAAAAGCCTGTCACCACCGTGAGCACCAGGGACGCGGTAAGGAGAAAATCAAAAAGGCTCACAGCTTTTCCTCCAGGCGATCCACCACGGCCTTAAACGGCTTGATCCCCGCCCGATGCGCAGCCCGCGCCAGCGCATGCGACCCTGTGGGGTTGGTGAGAAGAAGGAAGACCAAGGCCAAAAGGGCCCGGATCACCATACCGAAGCCCACGGGCCCGCCCCGCACCGCCCCGTACACCACCACCCCCAAAATGGAGAAGATGGAACCGAAGGTGGTGCATTTTGTGGCCCCGTGAATCCGGGTGTAAACATCAGGGAAACGGATTAAGGCCACGGCCCCAAGGCCGTTGAAGAGGGCACCGATCCCCAAAAGCACGTAGATGAGCACGTTCATTTGTAGCCCTCCTCCAAGTAGCGGGCGATGTAGAGGGTGCCCACAAAGGAAAGGAGGGCATAGACCAGGGCCACGTCCATGATGATCATGAGATTAAAAGCTGCGCCGAGGAGGATCATCAGGGCGACCACCAAAGTGTTAATGGTGTCCAAAGCTACAGCGCGATCGGCAGCTGTAGGGCCGATCCCTAGCCGCACAGCGCAGACCAAAACGTAGCCCAGAAGAACCGCAGCGGCGACGCCGAACGCAAGCTCCGCAATCATTCCGCGACCACCTTTGCCCAGGTGGGGAAAGGCCCGCAAACCTCTTCCGGCTTAGGATCGGGATTGCGTACATTGATCCAGTGCACGTAAAAGTCGCCGGTTTCGTCATCCACCTCCAGGGTGAGGGTCCCGGGAGTAAGGGTGATGGAGTTGGCAAGCATGGTGCGGCCAGCATCGGTTTTTAGGCCAGGATTGAACCGCACAATGCCCGGATTGATCCGACCGGTGATCACCCGGTAGGCCACATCCAAGTTCGCCCGGGCCATGGCCAGGAAGAACGGTCCAATGAGGTAAAGGAGGAAGAGAACCCAGCGGTAGGGATTGAGAAGGCGCCAGCCTCCCCGCTCGAAAAGAAGCCGATGGGAGGCGAGGGCTACCAACAAACTAAGGACCGCCCCGGCAATGAGCTCCTCGAGGGACCAAAGGCCAATCTCTCCGCTGAAGGCGGTGAGGACGAGATAAACAGAAAAAGCCAAGGCGAACGTAGCCGCTACTTCCGCGACCCGCCGCATGGCGGCGCGAGTATACCGCATCCTAAAGGGCAAGGCAAATCTTGGGCGAAAAAACCTGGTCTGTTCGCGATTGCGGCGGAAACCGCCCGGGGTTAGGATTGGCCGCCATGCACGACATCACCAGTTCCTTTGGGGACGTTCTTCAGCGGCAGCTGGAGCTTGCTTCCCAAAATTACGAGTTTTTGAAGGGGAAAGGCGTGCGGGCCATCAACGTCATGGGCGCCATCGGCTCGGGAAAAACCGAGCTCATTTTGCGCATGGCCGAAATGCTCAAGGCACGGGGGCTTCGGGTGGGGGCCATCGCCGGCGATGTTGCTGGCGATGACGATTACCAGCGCTTCCGCGCCGCAGGGCTACCCTCCCTCCAGATCAACACCGGCGACCAGTGTCACCTCGATGCCCACCAGGTGGGCCACGCCCTCGAGGACTTCCCGTTGAATGAGGTGGACGTTCTCTTCATCGAGAACGTGGGAAACCTCGTGTGCCCCGCGGATTTTCCCCTGGGAACGGACACGGACCTCGTGGTCATCTCCGTCACCGAGGGCGACGACATGGTCCGAAAGCACCCGAAGATCTTTGCCCAAACGGACGTGGTGGCCATCAACAAAGTGGATTTGGCCGCGTTTGTGGGCGTGGACCCCGAAAGGATCGCCGCGGACTACCGAAAGGTGAACCCCCACGGGAAGGTCGTGTTTACGGCAGCCAAAACCGGAAAGGGTGTGGAGGAACTCCTCTCCGCCCTGGGGTTCTGATGCACGAATACTCCTTGGCCCAATCCCTCCTTTCCTCGCTCCTTGAGTACCTGCGGGCCCATCCCGCGCCCGGCCGCATCAGGAAAGTGCACGTGCAAAAAGGCGAGCTTGTGGTGCTTTCCGAGTGGGCCCTGAAGGAGGCTTTTTCCATCCTTTCGGAAGGAACCGAACTTTCCGGCGCGGAACTTGAGATCGAAAACGTTCCCGTCAGGGTCCGCTGCCCCTCCTGTGGATACGAAGGTGATGCCCGTTACCTTGTGGAGGAGGGCTGGCATCTCTCCGTGCCCATCCTCTCCTGCCCGCGTTGCGGGGAAAGGGTGGAGCTCCTTTCCGGAAAAGAATTGGCCATTGTGGGCCTCAGCGTGGAAGAAACCCTCGCCGAAGGCAAGGACCAGGTATAGAATGGCAAAAGAGCATGAAAAGGGCCGCATTAAAGCCCGCGCTCGCGATTCTCAACACCTACCACATGGGGCAGGCGGGAAAACATGTGGCGGAAGGGAATCTTACCGACGACGTGCTACATCCCCAGCGACAGGCGGAGCTGAAAACCCTTGTGGCAGGCCTAGCTCGCTACAAACCCACTAAGATCCTCGTGGAGGTATTGCCCGAGAAAGAGGCGGAATTGAACGTGCGCTACCACGCTTATCTTGAGGGACGATACCACCTTGGTTCTGGTGAGGTCGAGCAAATTGGCTTCAGGCTCGCGAAAATGCTGAACCACCCGAGGCTATTCGCCGTGGACGATCAAAACGAAGAAGGCGCAAGACTCCTCCAAGGGGACCCGTTTGCAAAATACCAGCAAAGCCCGGCTTTTCGGCAGATCCTCGCAGAGGGAGAAAAGCAAAAACGCAGGGAACAAGAGATCCTTCAGCGCCATGGTCTTCTTGCGCTAATTTGGCACTTGAATAGCCCGGAGTACATGCGCGAGGACCACCGTTTCTATTTGCGTTTGGCAAGCTTGGGACAGGAACCTGCTCTGTGGGTCCAGTGGTGGTATGGCCGCAACCTCGCAATCTTCCTAAACATTCTCCGCGTGGCGGAAAAGGGGGACCGGCTCCTCCTCATCATCGGAGCGGGGCACGGGTACCTTCTGCGCTGCCTGGCGAAGGAGTCGGGGGAGCTCGCCCTTTGCGATGTGCGCCGATACTTGATCAAGCCAGGCGACCAAAAGGTCGTGAACCCTCCTTAACGAAGGCGCAAAGCGCCTGTAGGGGAGCCCCTCCCTCACCCAAGGGGCGCAATGCGCCGCAATTTGTAGCGCTCGTAGATGAGCTCGGTCTCCTTTCCTTTGACCCGGAAAACCACGGGAAGGGTGCGGTCGCCAAGGAGGGCACGGAACCGAACTTCGCCTTCGCCGATCTCCTCTAAAGCCAAAACCACGGTTAAGGGAGCCTCCCGATCCTCTACGACGAGCTCCACCGCGCCGCCCCGGAGCCGCACGGAAACCCGCATCGTGTCCCGATACGTGACGTAGAACCCCAGAATCTTTTCCGCCAGGGCCTCAAGCCGCACAAAGGGGAGCTTCTCGAAGGACTCCCCAAGGAGCAGGGCCAGGGCGGCTTGAGCGAACTGGGCCATGGGATAGCCCGAGCCGTTGGCCAATACCGCCACCCCCACCTTTTCCTCCGGAACAAAGCCGATATGAGCTGTATAGACCAAAACGCTTCCGCCATGTCCAATTAAGGTGCGACCGAAGAATTTCTGCACGGAAAGTCCCAGGGCATAGAAGGCCTGGCCCACCGGCTCGGGCCAGCGGGGTTCAGAGGGCATGGGAACCCTGGGCTGAACGAGCTCCTCATAACTTTTCTCGCTCACAAGGGGCGCGCCGCGACGAAGCCACATCCCCAAATATTTGGCCAAATCCAAGACGGTGCTCACCAACGCGCCGTCACTTCCAATGGGAATCGGCCGAATTTTTCCGGGCCGGGGCTGCCCCTCCTGCGGCACCACATAAGGGGTGGCCAGCTCCGGCACCTCCTCACCCAAAAACCCGGTGTTTCTCATCTCCAAGGGCTCAAGGATCTTCTTCCGAACGTATTCCGCGTACGAAAGCCCCGAAAGCTTCTCGATAATCCCGCCGAGGAGGATGTAGCCCTCGTTGAGATAAAACCAGCGCTCGCCAGGTTTTGTTTCCACCCAATCCGCGGCGCCATTTATCCAAGCCACGAAATCGTCCACGGTAGCCATGCTCAAGGGTTTTCCGCCTGTGCCTTGCTCCCAGCGGAGCTCTGCCTCCGCATAGGCCAAAGCAGGGATCCCCGCGGTATGGGAAAGAAGGTGCCATACGCGAATGGGCTCACCAAAGGGCCGGATTTTGAGGGGCAAGAATTTCTCCACAGGGTCTTCCAAGGAAAGCTTTCCCGCGTCCACAAGTTGCATGATCCCCAGGGCTGTAAAGGATTTGGTAACGCTTCCGATGCCGTAGGCGGTGGTGGGTGTGGCGGGAAGGCTTTTCGCTATGTCCCGAAAACCGAACCCGCGGGCGTAGACGACCTCCTCTCCCCGCACTAAGGCTAGGCTCACCCCAGGGAGCCTGGTCCGCCGCATCCTCTCCCGCACGAACTCCTCAAGAACCTCGAAATCCGGCATCGCTCACTCTCCTTGGGGAATCTTCTCCCCTAAATGGTAGGTGCGCACAGGTTGAAGCCACTCCCTCCGGATTTCCTCAAACCCGAACCCCGGGGCCTCCGGATCGGCGAGAACCTGAAACCCGTTGCGTATGGCTGAGCCGCCCTTGGAAACGAGTTTTGCCTCCGGCCGCTCGCCTAAGTCCAGGTCGCGAAAGACCACGTTTCCCTCGCTTAGGGCAAAGTGCACCGCCGCGGTCGCGGAAAGGTTTGACTCCACCATCCCGCCGATCATGTTCTGCACTCCGGCATGTTTACAAATGGTCGCGATCTCCTTGGCCCGAAGAAGCCCGCCGGCCTTCATGAGCTTAATGTTCACGTAATCGCAGGCACCGAGCTTTATAGCCAAAAGGGCATCCTTCGGGGAATGGACGCTTTCGTCGGCCATGACAGGGATGGGCGAGCGTTCCCGTACCCAAGCCATCCCTTCTAAATTCCAGGCAGGAACCGGCTGCTCCACGAATTCCACCTGAAATTCCGCGATTCTTGCGAGGGCCCAAATAGCCTCCTGCGGCGTCCAACCCTGGTTGGCATCGATCCAAAGTTTCACCTTTTCCCCGATCGCTTCCCGGATAGCTTTCACCCTTAGGACGTCGAGCTTAGGATCCTCGCCCACCTTCACCTTGATCGCCCGGAACCCCGCTTCCACGAGTTTCCTCGCTTCTTCGGCCATCGTTTCAGGTGTGTCGATGCTCACAGTGAAGTCTGTTTCCAGGGGTTCGGCAAAGCTTCCGCCCAAAAGCCGCCAGACCGGCTCCCCGTAAATCTTGCCCACAAGGTCGTGGAGGGCGAGATCAATGGCCGCCTTTGCGGCGGCATTTCCCAAAAGGACCCGATCCATCTTCTCCACCAGGAAAGAAAGGCGGCGGGGGTCTTCTCCAAGGATTGCGGGAATGAGAAGATCTAAAGCAGCAAGCACGGAGTCAGGTGTGCAGCCCAGGATGAGGGCGCTTGGGGAGGCCTCGCCCCAGCCCACCCGGCCGTAGTTGTCGTAGAGGGCCACAATGATTTCCGTCTTTTCTGTGGTCGCCCCCAGGGCAATCCGGAATGGCTTTTCCAATTGAAACTGAAAAAGGAAAACCTCAGCCTTCTCCAACTTTACTTGCGGCATGGCCCACCAGACCCGAGATTACCTAAATGAAGGGATTCGAGCTAAAGCGGGGTGCGGCCGCGCAAGGCCCTTCCTAAGGTGAGCTCGTCCGCGCTCTCCAAATCCCTTCCCACCGGAATCCCCTGGGCGATCTGGGAAACCTTCACCCCAAGCGGCTTCAGGATTCGCAGAATGTGCATGGCCGTAAGATCGCCCTCGAGCTTGGGCTCCAGGGCCAAAATGACCTCTTCGGTTCCTTCTTCCCGAACCCGCGCGGCCAGGTGCTCGATGGTCAAATCCTCCGGCCTAATCCCTGATGTCGGAGAAATGAGGCCACCGAGCACATGATAAAGGCCACGGTATTCGCCGGTGCGCTCGATCTGCTCCACCTCCCAAGGCCGGGCCACCACACAGATGGTCTTCTGATCCCGGGAAGGATCGCGGCAAATAGGGCAAAGCCCGCCCTCGGAAAAGCCATGGCAGCGGGGGCAGCGGCCGATTTGGGAAAGGCCCCCTAAAGCCTTGATCAACCGCTCAGCCTCCTCGGGCTTGGTGAGAAGGAAAAAGGCGATGCGCTCCGCCGAGCGCCGACCAATTCCCGGAAGCCGGGAAAGGGCAGACAAAAGCTCCTCCAGCGCGGGAATCATGAGCTAATGATCTTCCCTTCCAAGTGTTCTGCCAAGAGCCGTGCCGCTTCCTCCAAGGTGAGGACGCGCGGCCCATCGTTTCCCGCATATTCGATCTCCACGGCAAGGAGGGGCTCGTAAAACTTCCGCGCCACTTCCTCCAAAACGGCTTTCAGGTCCTTTTCGTGGAGGAGTTCGTAGTGAAAGCGGTAACCTTCGGGAAGAACGATGCGCAGAATTCCATCGGAATAAGAGGCACGGGCAGGGGAAAGGAAAACACCCAAATCCGCCCTCCTTTCCCACGCCGCCCACAAAAGCCTCTCCCAGGGATCCTCAGATTCCTCTTGGCCCTTTGCTTCTTCTTTTTGGGAAAAGGTTTCCGGTTCTTTTTCGGAGAAGGCCTGGGGAGTGGGAGCTTCTTCGGTCTTGGGGGGACCCGGATCCTTGGGGGGGACTGCGATTTCTGCGCTCTTTGGCACCGGAACTTTGGGAACCTGTGATTGTTTCGGAGGGCCGCAATGTTCTAGAATGAACAGTTCCAGATGGAGTCTTCGGGAAAAGGCCCGGGGAAGCTGGGAGCGGAGCTCAATGAGCGCGGGAATTAGGGGGAGGAAACCATCCTCGCCGGAAACTATGCGGTCGCGGGCCCGGGCGAGGAGTTCCTCGGCAAAGAGGGCCAAGTCCCGGCCGCGGCTGGATAAATCCGCCACGATTTCCAATGCCTCGTCGCTATTTTTGCCTAAAAGAGCATCCAAAAACGCGTCGATTTGAGCCCGCGGCGGAAGCCCCAAATACCTTTCGATCCTTTCCGGGGTGATGGGGCCGGCCCGGCCAAGCTGCTCCAAGAGCACCAACGCATCCCGCAAGGATCCGCCGGCCCTTTGCGCCAAGAATTCCGCCGCGCCCTCCTTAAGCTCAAAACCCTCCTTCTCCGCAATTTCCCGCACCTTTTGCGCGATGAGCTCCTCGGGGATGGGCTGGAGCCAAAACGCTTGGCAACGGGAAAGGACGGTGGGAGGCACTTTATGAGGCTCGGTGGTGGCGAACATGAAGATCACGTGCGGCGGCGGCTCCTCCAGGGTTTTGAGGAGGGCGTTGAAGGCCTCCTGGGTGAGCATATGCACTTCGTCGATGATGTAGACCTTGTAGCGGGCGCCGGCAGGAAGGAAGGTCACCTCCTCCCGAAGCTGGCGCACCTGGTCAATTCCGCGGTGGGAGGCGCCGTCGATTTCTACAACATCTAGGGATTTACCCTCGAGGATGCGGAGGCAGTTGGGGCAACGGTTACAGGGCTCGCCCTCCTCGGGGGCGAGGCAATTGGCGGCGCGGGCGAGGATGCGGGCGAGCGTGGTTTTTCCTACGCCGCGCTGTCCCGCAAAAAGGTAAGCGTGATGAAGCTTTCCCAGGGCCACTGCGCGCTTAAGCGTGGCCACAACAAGTTCCTGGCCCACCACCTCGGAAAAGCGTTTGGGCCGCCACCGCCGGTAAAGGGAAAGCTCCTCCATCGCGTAGAAAGGTTAGTACATTCCGCGCCCTTCCCCAACCCCTACGGAGAGAGGACAAAAGAGTTAGGAGTTCGGGCTTTTCTCACAACCTCTTCCCTCCCCTTTTTGAGGGGAAGGGTTAGAGGGGGTGGAGGCCCCTCACGCCGACCCTCTCCCCCAGGGGGAGAGGAGGTGCTTACGGTTTGGCAATCTCCATCTTCATCGCCACAAGGCCGGAGAGGAGCTTGGGATAAAAATCCGTGGACTTTTGGGGCATGGGCTCGCCAGCATCGGCCACGGCCAAAACATCCTCCACCTGCGTGGGATTAAGCAAGAACGCGATCTGCCCCTTTCCTTCGTCCATGAGCTTCACCGCTTCCTCGGCGGTATGGGTGTACTCCACGTTCGTTCCCCGGGCCAGGGTCTCCTCATCGATCCCCAAAAGCTTCTCCAAGATAGCCTTGTGAAGGATAGCTACATCCAGGCGCTTCCAAGCCGGCGCATGCTCTCCCGGCACCACTTTCTCCGGGTCTTTGAGAAGCCTAAGACCGTAGAACTTACCCTCCGCGTAGGCCACGAAAACCTTTTCTCGACGGGCAAGCCCTGCGGAAAGGAATTCCTTGGCCGCAGAAAAGTTCGGGAGCTCCTCTAAGGCGAAATCTTCACGCACCGCGGAAAGGAAGCGAGAAAGGGAAAAATCCGGAAGCCCGTGGACCACCCGGGGAGTGGGGCGGATCACGCAGCCCTCTTCAGCCACGTTCACTAGCGTCACGGGAATCGAGGTAAAACTCTCCGGTCCAAGAGGCTTCCACCCCTTTTGGAAGCACTCCTCCATGAAAACTCCCGCAGTTTCAAAACGGTGGTGTCCATCCGCGATGTACACGGGAATGGGGGCGAGGGCCTCCTGCACGGCCGCGATAACCTCCGGCTCGGAGATATGCCACATCTCGTGGATGTTTCCGAAATCGTCGCGGGCCCACATATCCGGCTCGCGACCTTTAGCCGCGGAAAGGAGGGCCTCCGTGGCCCGACGCTCCGGATCCCGATAAAGAAGGAAGATGTGCTCCAAATGGGCTTCGGTGGCGCGGAAAAGTTTCAGCCGGTCCTCTTTGGGGCCGCGCAGAGTCCGCTCATGTTTTTTCACCTCGCTTTCCCGAAGATCAAGGAGAGCCACAAAACCCAAACGCTCATACTGTTTCCCATCGTGGGTGAAGCGCACGCGGTAGAGATAAAACCCGGGCTTCTCGTCGCGGATGAGAACACCTTGGGAAAGCCAAGCTCGGAAAAGCTCCGCTCTCTTTTCGTACTCGGAGTCGTCCTTGGGCGGGATTTTTGTGCCAATGAGGCGCACGAAGTTGTAAGGAGAGCGGCGAAGGTATTCGGCCTCCTCTTGGGACCCAATGCGATCGTAAGGTTGGGTTACGACCGCAGAAAGGTCACCCACCACTTTGGGGTTGTAGCGTACCGCCCTAAATGCCAAGACTTTCGCCATGGTTCACTCCTTTTGCCCCCTCACCCTGACCCTCTCCCCTTGGGGGAGAGGGAAAAATTTCGCACCCCCGGCCTGCTTCTTTGAGGAAAGGGAACATGCGCCCAGCCCGCTTCGCTGAGGAGAGCATTCGCCGGCCCTCTTCCTTGAGATGGAAATCCCTCCATCCCGGCCAGTTTCCCCGAGAGAAGAGGAAAACTCCTTTTCCCTCTCCCTTGGGGGAGAGGGAGGGGGTGAGGGGACGGGAAACCAAGGTCATTTCCCCCAGGAGAGAAGGATTTCCACAACCTCGTCGCCGATGCGGGCCTGGGCCTCGTGGGTTTGGGCGCCGATGTGCGGGGTGAGGGTTACTTTGGGGTGCCGAAGGAGCTCCATGTTCTTGGGCGGCTCCTCCTCGAACACATCAAGGCCAGCCCCGCCGAGCTTTCCGGAGTTCAGGGCCTCAAGAAGGGCTTTTTCGTCCACCACTCCGCCGCGGGCGCAGTTGATGAGGAAGGCGCCGTCCTTCATCATGGCGATCTCTTTGGCGCCGATCACGGGCCCGGCCGGATCCGGCGGAATATGAAGGGTTACGAAGTCGCTTTCCCGCAGAAGCTCCTCAAGGGAGACCATCCTTACCCCAGGGATGGGCGATTCCTTCACGAATTTGTCGTAGGCGATCACCTTCATCCCCAAGCACAGGGCCCTTCGGGCCACGGCCTGGCCAATCCGGCCGATCCCGATCACGCCCAAGGTTTTCCCCTGAAGCTCGATCCCATGGAAGGCCTTTTTCTCCCATTTTCCTTCGCGCATCGTTTCCGTGGCGCGCACCAAGGAGCGGGCGAGGGCGAACATGTGGGCCAAGGCAAGCTCCGCCACGGAATCCGTGCTGGCCTTGGGCGTATTCAGAACCTCGATCCCCTTTTCTTTGGCGTAATCGGCATCGATATTGTCCAGACCCACCCCGGCGCGGATGATGAGGCGAAGACCTTTCGCCGCATCGATGGCAGCCTTCCGAACCTTCGTGGCCGAGCGCACCACGATGGCGTCGTAACCTTTCCCCAGCTCCTCCGCAAGCTCGGCCTCGCTCATCCCCGTCTTGACCGTGACGGAAAGGCCGGCCTCCCGGAGCTTGGCTATGGCCTTCTCATCAATGGGATCACAAATGAGGACCTTCATCCTCCCCTCCTCATCTCAGATTCAGGATTTCTTCTATCGCCCGAAGAACTCCGTAGATGTCGGCGGGGGTGAGGTCGCCCATGTGGGCGATGCGGAAGGTTTTCTCCCGAAGATCTCCATACCCGTTGGAGATGCGCATCCCGTACTCGCGAATGAGGGTTTTGTTGAGCTCGTCCACGGAGATCCCCCGGGTGTTTTTGATGCACGTCACGGTCTTCGACCAGTACCCCTCCTCTGGATAGATATCGAAGTACTTTTTGGCCCAGGCTTGCACGATTTTGGCCATCTCTTCGTGGCGGGCGAAGCGTCGCTCCAGACCCTCCTCGAAGAAGTAATCGAGCTGGAGGTTCAGGGCGAACATGTGGGGGATGGAAGGCGTGGCCGGGGTCTCGTTCTTCTGGTGGGATTTGAGCATGACGAGGAAGTTGAAGTAGTAAGTCTTGGGCTTGACTTCTTCCGCGCGCTTGAGGGCCCGCTCGGAGACGGCGCACACGGCGAGGCCCGGCGGAAGGCCAAAACACTTCTGCACCCCCGCTAAACACACATCCAGGCCAAGTTTGTCAAATTCAATCTTCACTCCGCCCATGGCGGTGACGGCATCGACGAGGAGCAAAACGTCGGGGAATTTCCGCACCACTTCAGCGATTTCCGCAAGCGGGTTCATGAGGCCCGTGGAAGTCTCGTTGAAGACCAGGGTCACGGCATCGAATTCGCCGGTTTTGAGTTTTTCCTCCACCTGTTCGGGCCGGATGGCCTTGTCCCAGGGCACCTCCAGGGCCTCGCAGGGGATGCCGCAGGCTTGGGTGATCTCATGCCAGCGCTTGGCAAAGGCGCCGTTTACGAGGTTCAGGACCTTCTTTTTCACGCAGTTCCGCACCGCGGCTTCCATCACGCCCGTGGAGGACGAGGTGAAGATGAAAACCGTCTGCTCGGTGTACAGGAACTTTTTGAGTTTCGTTTGAAGCTCGGCGTAAAGCTCGCGGAACTCCGGGGTGCGGTGGTAGATCTGGGGGGTGGCCATGGCCTGAAGAACCTCCGGTCGAACCTCAATCGGCCCGGGAACGAAAAGCTTCACATGGGATTTACGCATTCCTCCTCCTTCCGCATCTCCGTGCGCGTTGAATCTTCGCCGAAGTTGTCTGACAGTCAAGGAGGATCAGTGAGGACCGGCGCGACGAAGGCCCAGGCTCTGCGCTAACGCCAAGGCCTCGCGGTACTCCGCGGAAGTTATGCGCCGGGAAAGCTCAGGAAACT
>OGCH01000413.1_pt1 | contig 22505 bp, 15 predicted proteins | sample 1570111 | NCBI WGS metagenome assembly OGCH01 (sample SAMN03436243, study PRJEB24508) | hot springs metagenome | biome: Desert Springs; feature: Hot Springs; material: Water | place: USA: Great Boiling Spring, Nevada | collected 2008-12-01 | depth 0 m m | reverse complement strand
AAATCACCCTGAAAAACTAGATTCCGAAACACTTGAAAAAATAAAACAAGTCATCAAAAACACTAACTACATCCCCAGAGGAATAGATGAAGTTACATATTCTCTGAGATTTACAATTTTCATAGGTGAGTTCTCCCAAAATCCGATAAGGAAAAAAAGTGGTAAAAAATTAACAGAAAAATTATTAAAACTACCAAATCCACCAAATGCTCTCTTCACAGGAAATAACCTCTTAACGCTCGGCGCCCTTGAAACAATTTACAAATTTAACCTTAAAATACCCAACGATATCGCAATCATCGGATTTGACGATATGCCCTGGGCTGAATTCTTTAACCCCCCACTTACTGCAGTCCGTCAACCCGGATACGAAATAGGGAAAAGAGCCGCTGAACTGCTCTTCCAACGACTAATGGAACCAAATAGACCACATATCAAACTTATTTTGGAAACTCAATTAATAATAAGAAAATCTTGCTAAAAAAATGAAAGTCAAAATTAACCATCAACCTCTTCTTAATCTGCTCATCCTCACTATCCTTCTCACCAATATCTCTATGCCCCAAATTACAATAGCCCCAAAACCTGTGTATTTCGGCACAACCCCAACAGGTATCCCTTCGGAAAGGGAAATAATAGTTTATAACATGACATCAAGCAACATCAACATAACTAACATAATTATAAAAGATGGATCCTCATCTAAATTTTCCCTGCAAAGTAATCCAGCACCAATCACCCTACAACCCCTTGCCTCCCTTTACCTATACATCTCGTATGTTTCCGCCTCCCCCGGGAAAGATATCGCTGTTTTAGAAATCCAAACAAACAAAGGCACTTTCTACGACACCCTTATCGCCCAAAGCTCTTTAACTATCTCAAACATCTCAACATTTGACAGAATAATAGGAACAACAGGACCAAACGCCGGTGATGACTCCCCCACATCAATTAAAGAAACAACCGACGGTGGCTACTTGATCGTCGGAGCTACACAACCAGTAGACCAAAACTACCCGCAAATTTTAGCCGTTAAAACCGATAATTACGGTAAACCCCAATGGATTAAAACATACGGCGGAAATTATAACGATATCGCTTACGATGCAATTGAACTTCAAGACGGTTACATAATAATAGGAAGCTCCGATTCCTACGGCTCCGGCTCTTACGATGTCTTCATAATGAAAATAGATAAAAATGGAAACCTGATATGGAACAAATCTTTCCAAACATATTACGATGAAAATGCCTATAAAATTATACCCTCCCCAGACAACAATTTTATAATTTGTGGCGATACAAAAAATACCCCAGATAGAAGTTCAAACGCCCTCGTCATGAAAGTAAATTCAAACGGTGATATCCTTTGGAAAAAAAACTACGGCGATTCAGGTGGAGAAATAGCAAATGATATTGTATTAACACCAGATAAAACATCATACGTATTAACCGGAGTTTACTCTAACCCATCAACCGGTAAAATGGATGTCTTGCTTATTAAAATTGATACATCCGGAAACATCATATGGAACAAAAAAATCGGCGGACCTGAAGACGACCTCGGCTCCTCTATTGATGCAACAACAGATGGTGGCTTCATAGTATCTGGATACACCGCTAGCTATGGAAATGGCGGTAGAGACGCTATGCTGATCAAATTAGATGCCTCCGGAAATATACAATGGCTTAAAACATTCGGAACCTCTCACAACGATAGCTTCTCAGATGTTATCAGAACCTCAAATGATGAATTCATAGCAACTGGCTACATCAACGAATACTTTAGCTTGCAATTTATTTATAATAACATCTTCATCCTAAAAACAGACCAAAATGGCAACCTCATCTGGCAAACCCAATTCGGAGGCCCTACCGATGACCTCGGCTTAAAAGTCATCCCCACAAACCCAAACGGATACCTCATACTCGGCGTTACAAGCTCATTCGCCCCCAGGTCAAAAATCTATCTGATCAAAGTCAATGAAGAAGGGAAATTAACAAACGTTCAAACACCTCCACCACCAACTATATTCACCCTTAACCAAAACTACCCAAACCCATTTAATTCTGAAACCATCATCAACTTCTCCATCGAAAAAAAATCTATCATCTCACTAAAAATCTATGACATACTAGGACGCCTCGTCCATACCTTGCTAAATTATGAACCAAAAGAACCCGGTTACTATTCACTGTCGTTCAACGCTCAAAATCTTCCATCAGGCGTATATATTTATAAACTCAATGCAATCGACCCAAATACAAAATCCGTTCTGTTTTCCTCTTCAAAAAAAATGATACTCCTCAAATGATTTATCCCCAAAAACTAAATAGGAGATACCACCATGCGGAAAATTTATCCATTCCTCGCCATTCTATCCCTTTCCCTTATTTTCTGCCACTCGGTTCTCTCCCAAAATTTTGGGACTATCAAAGGTAAAGTAATTGACGAATCAACAGGTGAAGGTCTGCCAGGAGCTAATGTCGTCCTAGTTGGAACGAGATTTGGCTCCGCAACCGATAGGTTCGGCGAATTCTCCATCGAAAAAGTCCCATTCGGTAACTACCAACTTAAAGCTAGCTTTATCGGCTATGAGGAATTCAACACAACTGTCTCGCTTTCATCAACAAATCCAACCACTTACTTGCAAATTAAATTAAAAATAACCGCAGTTCGAACCGAAGAGGTCGTCGTCTACGGATTGATGCAAGGTCAAGCTAAAGCGCTTAATCAAGAATTAACCTCAATTGATATTAGAAATATCCTCTCCAGAGAAGAAATTGAAAAATTCCCAGACCTCAATACCGCAGAAGCCCTTCAAAGAATCCCAGGGGTCTACACGATGAGAAGCCTGGGCGAAGGAACCTATGTCTATATAAGAGGCACCGAACCCCGATTAACTTATATAGTAGTTGACGGTCAAAAACTCGCCTCCTCATCCGATAACGAAAGAAGCGTCGACCTTGGGGTTGTAAACTCAAAACAAATCGCCTTCATTGAAATCATCAAAGCCCTTACACCAGATATGGACGCCGATGGCATCGGTGGCGCCGTTAACCTCATAACAAAATCACCCTTTGATCGCCCAGGAACCGACATCCGAGCTGAATTTGGCGGTGGCTTCGCCATTCAAAGCAAAAAACCACTATACCGCTTCTCTATAACACACTCTGAATTAATAACCGACAAATTCGGCCTCTCACTCGGAATAAACTACTACCGTAACTTCATAACTGGCCACTCAAATGAATTCACCTGGGACAATGTAAAAGATGTTAATAACCAAACAATCCCGTTCGCCCTAACAGATTACCGCCTCTTCTACTATAGCACCCTCCGTGAACATTACGGGCTCAACTCAACATTCTCATTCAAACTTAATGAAAATAACTCTTTTAACCTCCGACTTATGTATAATAGAAGAACCGATGACCAAAACAGAAATATGATAAGATATAGAATCTCCTCAGGCAAATATCTTAACGCAACCACAATAACAGACGCAAGAATGGCATTTGAATTCCAAAATAGAAATGAAATCCACCATAACTACCTGGTCTCATTCGGCGGAAACCACCTCCTTGGACCATTCGCCCTTGACTATAACCTACACTATAGCCTAGCCGATCAAAGAAAAAAAGACCCCGGACAAATTAAATCAGAATGGGCTCTTGACTCAAAAGTTAACCTTTTAATAGACCTCTCCAACGTTGACTTCCCAACATTTTCTATTACAAATAAAGATTTGTCCTATGTGCAAGACCCAAGCCACTGGGTAATTGATAACCAAGACTATAGAGAATTCACCGTTAAAAATAATATCTTAATCGGAAGCGCTAACCTCAAATATAACTATAACCTACTTGGGTTCCCATCAGAATTGAAACTCGGCGCCAAGGTCAAAATAGATGCGAAAAAACGAGATGCATACAGAGGAAGATATAGATGGAGAGGAGCAACTACAGTTCTGATGAGCGAAGTATCAACCGGCGAAACCGTTGATAAATTCCTGAAAAATAAATATACATTCGCCCCAATGGTTGATAACTCCCTCCTCAGAAACTTCTTTAACCGATATAGAGGTCTGCCCACTGGCCTTACCGAAACCATCGTCTATAATGACCCAGATGGCTACGGAGGAAACTACAACGATAAAGAAAGTATATACGCCTCCTATATCATGACAACCGTCAACATCGGAAACCTAACAGTTCTTGCCGGCCTTAGAGATGAGTATACCTCAACTAAATATGAAGGCTATCAGGTCTTCCTTGATAATAGAGGTAACTTCCTTAGCATGTCACCAGTTTCACAAGAGAAAAAATATAACAATGTCTTCCCATACATCCATCTAAGATATTATCTAACGGAAAAAACCAATATAAAACTCGCCTTTACAAAAACTATCGCCCGACCCGATTTCTTCGACCTCGCCCCTTATTACTGGCTTGACGCCAAAAACCTCACAATTGTAAAAGGTAACCCAGAACTTGTCCCAACAACATCACTTAACTACGACATACTCTTCGCTCACTACTTTAAAGGAATAGGTGTTTTATCACTTGGACTGTTCTACAAAGATATGGATAAGGTTATCTACCCAAGAATATATAAACAGATCGGTGGCCCATATGACGGCTATGATATAACAGAACCAGTAAACGGCGGTAAAGCAAAACTTTATGGCTTTGAAATCAACTGGAATCAATACTTCACCTTCCTCCCCGGTATATTGGGTGGCTTTGGAATCTTCGCTAACTATACATATACAAAATCAAAAGCCCAACTTCTGTACAGAGATTGGACTACCATGCCAGGACAAGCAGCAGATATCGGAAACCTCGGACTAACTTATGATAAATATAACCTGACAGCACGTCTTACCGTAAATTATACCTCCCCACTGCTTTATATGGTCGGCAAGAGCCCCGACTACGATAGATATCAAGATAAAAATATCCGACTCGACCTTTCAGCAATATATAAGCTAACTGAAAGATTCTCAATCTACCTTGACTGGATAAATATCACCGACTCTCCTGATAGGGAATACTATGGCGTTAGCTCAAGACCTCGCTTGCATAATTACTATGGCTGGCAATTATACCTTGGCCTTAAAATTGAATGATCGCTAAAACAGGGGGGCATCTGCCCCCCACTTGTAAAAATTAAATCTTAAAAAGCAAATGAAAAGAAGAAAATTTCTATCTTTGCTCGGTAAATTTTCACTCGTCCTATCGGGTAACTTCTTATTAAAAAATACCTCTATCCCAAGATATAAACTGAAAAAAAGCGAAAACGAAAATATCCAAGACAAAGAACAAAAACCCAACATAATTTTTATACTCATTGACGACCTCGGCTGGAATCAAGTTAACTATATCGGTATAACCGACTTCTACGAAACCCCAAACATTGATTCAATCGCCAAAGATGGAATATACTTTACAGATGCCTATGCCCCAGGCCCAACCTGTTCCCCAACAAGAGCCGCTATTTTAACAGGTAAATATCCAGCTCGCCTACACATTACCGAATATCTCCCCGGCGACCCATACCCGTGGGCTCGTCTTAAAGCTCCGCCCTTGCCCGATTATTTACCACTTGAAGAAATAACTCTGCCCGAACTCCTAAAACCATATGGCTATGTATCTGCCCTCATAGGTAAATGGCACCTACATAAAAATAGATCCTATGTCAAAGGCGAACCAGGAATGCCTGATACACAGGGCTTTGACTATGTCTATTTCACTGAAAAACCACCATATAGCGCTAACCCCTACGAAGACCCCCACAATGTCACTGAATTAACCAACGAAGCGATCAAATTTATAGAAAATAACAAAAATAAACCCTTCTTCCTCTATATCGCACATAACACCATCCATAGACCCATAATGGAAAACCCCGAACTTATCTATAAATATGTCCAAAAACCCGGAAGCGACCTACCCATTAATAACCCAATCATGGGCGCAATGATAGAACGCCTTGACAACGAAATCGGTAAATTGCTGAAAAAGTTGGACCAACTTAAACTAACAGAAAATACAATCATCGTTTTCACTTCTGATAACGGTGGATTCCATTGGCTTCAATCACAAGAACCCCTCCGCGCAGGTAAATCAACCCTATTTGAGGGCGGTATAAGAATCCCACTCGCTGTTAAATGGCCAAAAGTTATTAAACCCAACTCTAAATCTTCTACCCCGGTCTCCTTGATGGACTTCTTCCCAACATTCGCTGAAATAGTAGGCATTAAAAAATTACCCCCTGATATCGACGGCGTCTCCCTGCTCCCTATTCTAAAAGGAACCGGAGAAATTAAACGAGACGCTCTCTTCTGGCATTACCCACACTACCATAGATTCGGATATATGCCATCCGCAGCTATCAGAGAAGGAAATTTCAAATTAATAGAATGGTTTGAAAGATCTCTCCTTAAAAAAGAAAACCCCATCTCACTTTTCAACCTTGAAAATGATATCGGCGAAAAACACGACCTCTCTAAAGAAATGCCCAAAAAAGCTAAAGAACTATGGGAAAAACTTATTGAGTGGAGAAAAAGCATCAATGCCTTAGAAATGAAAATAAATGAAAACTATGACCCCAAAAAAGCCTTGCTCTGGAAAGAAGGCCTTGACATAAATAACTTTGAATCGCTCGGAAGATATTATTAAAAAATTAAACTTAACCTAAACCATGCAAAAAATAATCTTAAATCTGCCTAAAAGACTCGTCTTCGGCTCAGATTCAATTGAAATTTTTATCAGTGATTTTATATCATCCGGCTTTAAAAACTTGTTCGTCGTGACATCACCACCTGTCGCAAAACAAATTCAACCTGTCGTTGAAAAACTTCTTCAAAATGGGATAAATGTCACAATTGATCAAAGCATAGACAAAGAACCAACCCTTGAAATGTTTGAAAATGTACTTCAAAAAGCCCGCTCCTCTTCCGCTGACTCTGTGCTGGGCATCGGAGGCGGTAGCGCCATGGATGTGGCTAAACTTGTATCCGCATTTATTAAAAGCGATCAAAATATCCACGATGCCATAGGTATAAATAAACTGAAATCTAGAAATACCTACCTCATATGCATCCCAACAACATCAGGAACAGGAAGCGAAGTATCCCCAAACGCTCTGCTTATATTTAAAGACCCAAATAACCCCGATGGAGAACTAAAACAAGCCGTTATAAGCCCACTATTAGTCCCCGACGCCGTTTATGTAGACCCTAAACTAACTCTTTCACTACCCCCTTACTTTACAGCTATTACAGGAATGGACGCACTAACTCATTGTATTGAAGTGTATGTAAATAAATTTGCAAATCCATTAATAGATACCCTGGCCTTAGAAGGAGTTAAACTGATCTCACAAAGCTTGAAAATTGCCTACGATGACCCAAATAACTTAGAAGCAAGAGAAAAATTGGCGCTCGGCAGCCTGTTCGGCGGGCTCGGACTCGGACCAGTTAACACCGCCGCAGCCCACGCCCTCGCATACCCCATCGGAAACATCTTCAAATTACCACACGGCTTGACCGTCGCCGTCATGCTACCATATGTCCTAAAATTTAACCTTGAAGCAGCACCTTCACGATGTGCCAATATCGCCCTAGCCCTCGGCGCTGAAAAAGGAAAAGATGATAAAGAAACCGCAATGAACGGCGTATATAAAATTTTTGAACTGCTTGAAAATATCAACCTACCAACAAAACTTTCAAAATTGAATATCCCAGACGACTCTATTGAAAAAATGGCTCAAGACGCAATTAAAATAGAACGTCTGCTTAAAAATAACCCACGCGAAGTTACCCTCGAAGATGCAATTAAAATATATAAAGAGGCACTATGATGAAAAAATATCACGGCCTTATTATTCCACTGATCACCCCATCCGACAAAAATGGAAACATTGACTTTACATCGCTCGATAAAATAATAAAACGATGCATTAAATATAACTCCGAGATCCTTTTACTCGGAACTACAGGTGAAGCCCCCTCATTGAATATGAAAGAAAAACTTGACCTGATCAAATACGCCACCTCAAATTACAAATCAAAAACTAAAATCTATGTCGGAATAATTGAAACATCATTTAAAAATGCAGTCGAAATAGCTAACTCCGCCTTTGAAATCGGAGTTGATGCAGTGTTCTGCACCTTGCCCAATTACTACCCCCTAACCGACCAACAAATCCTAAAATACTTCACCGACTTCGCAAAAAATGTCAACGGCGATGTGTTTATCTATAACATCCCACAAACAGTTCATATGTCAATCCCCCTTGACGTTATAAAAAAATTAACAGAAATAGAAAATATAGTCGGAATAAAGGACTCCGAAAGAGATTTTGAAAGAATGGAAAAATTAATTGAAATGTGTAAATCTAAACCTAACTTCTCATACTTCATAGGTTGGGGTGCACAGTGCTTCAACGCCCTCCAAATGGGCGCAGATGGTATAGTCCCAAGCACCGGAAATATATCTCCCAAAATCTATTCCGATATGATTAAGCACATCAACGAAAAAAATAAAAAATCCGCCTCCCAACTCCAATTGATCGCCGATGAAATCTCTCAAATCTATCAAAAAGATAAAACCCTGAGCGAATCTATCTCCGCCCTAAAAATTATGATGAACGAACTAAATCTGTGCGATGTCTACACCTTCCCACCTCTTACCTTATTAAACGAAGATGTTCAAAATGAAATAAGAAGAAAAACCCGAGAAATTATTCAAAAATATAACCTATACGAGGACTAAATGAAAAATTTGAAGCCAATAATTGGAATTACTATGGGCGACCCAGCCGGCATCGGACCAGAAATTATCCTAAAAGCTCTAAAATACGACTCCGTCTACAAATGGTGCCTACCAGTCGTTATAGGAAAATATGAAATCTTCAAAAAATTAAATTCTATGATAAAAGTAAATAAAAAACTCCAATTAATAAATGATCTCCAAAATTTAAAACACGACCCTTCAACGATCTACATCCTTGATATCCAAACCGACATAGATGTTCAAAAAATTGAAATGGGGAAAATTTCCCCCATAGCATGCGAACTCTCTTATAAATCCATTATAAAATCAATAGAACTCGCCTTATCAAATAAAATACACGCCGTCACTACCGCCCCAGTGTCCAAAGAAGCAATTAACCTAGCGGGTTATAAATTTCAAGGACATACAGAGATTTTCGCCGAACTGACAAATTCAAAAAAATATGCAATGCTATTGATCTACAAAAACTTAAAAGTCGCACACGTCTCAACACACGTTCCACTTAAAGTAGCATGCGACCTGGTGAAAAAAGATAGAGTCATTGACGTAATCGAACTCCTCCACCAAGCATGTATCAACTTCGGCATCAAAAAACCTAAACTTGCTGTCGCTGGACTTAACCCCCACGCAGGTGAAAACGGACTCCTCGGTGAAGAAGAAATAAAAGAAATTATACCAGCTATTCAAATCGCAAGAGAAAAAAATATAACCGTTGACGGACCTTTCCCACCAGATACCGTTTTCTCTCTCGCTATTAACGGTATGTATGATGGCATCGTCGCTATGTATCACGACCAAGGACATATACCCCTTAAAACCATCGCCTTCAAATGGGATAAGAAAAAAGGCAAGATGAAAAGCGTCAAAGGCGTGAACATCACAATCGGTCTCCCGATCATTAGAACCTCCGTAGACCACGGAACTGCTTTTGACATCGCAGGAAAAAACCTAGCCTCTGAAGAAGCCATGCTAAACGCTATAAAATATGCATCCATAATGGCAAAAAATAAAATAAAGTATAATATATAAGCACATGATAATTGTAATCGCCGATGATTTCACCGGCTCCGCTGAAATTGCAGGCATCGGATTAAGATATGGACTAAAACCTGTGATTATAACAAATGACTTTGATGAAATAGACCTAGAAAACTTCAATATGCTCATAATTGATACCGATACGAGAAGTATATCAGAAAATGAAAGCTACTCAAAAATGCTCTCTATCACAAAAAAAATACAAAAAATTCAACCGAAACTGATCTATAAAAAAGTAGATTCATTGCTAAGAGGAAACATCTCACAAGAATTAAATGCTATGCTTGATGTACTCCCATTCAAATATTCTATACTCATACCAGCCAATCCTAGCATAGGCAGAATTATCAAAGATAACACCTACTTAGTAGATGGAAAATATATCCACGAAACCATCCTATCTAAAGACCCTGAATTTCCCTCCACCTCCTCTTTCATCACCGATATGATTAAAGGCGACATAACCGTTCTAAAACCACATCAGTACCTTGAACAAAAATCACCTAAAACACGAATAATAGTGGGCGAGGCAACATCAATAAATGACATAAAATTATGGGCTGATTCACTTGATAAAGATGTCCTCCCAGCCGGTGGCGCCGACTTCTTTAAAGCAATAATCGAAAAATATGAACCCCAACAAAAATTACCCCATACAAAATCTCAAATGCTAACAGCTGAAAATATAAAAGGAAATATCCTCATAATTAACGGTAGCCCAATATCACAAGCAAACCTTAAAATAAAAGAAATTTTAAGTAAGCATAACCTTGACGCATTAACTATGCCAAACGAAATTTTCTATGACTCTGAAATCAAAACCGAAAAATTTGAAAAGTGGTCCGATGAAATTGCAAACTTTATTATGAAATATAAACTCGCCCTCGTCTCTACCTATGACAAGCCAATAATTAAAAATAAAAACTTCGAAAAATTACTGCGTTTAAAACTCGCTAAACTAGTATCATACACCCTTGAAAAAGTCAATATAAAAGACCTATTTATAGAAGGTGGCTCAACAGCACACGCTATTCTACAAGAACTCAACCTTACAAAGTTTTTAATAGAAATGGAACTTGCACCCGGGGTCGTCAGAGTAAAACCATTCAACAAAACTTTATTCATCACAGTTAAACCAGGTAGCTACGACTGGCCCGACATTTTTATTGATTTATTAACATTAAAACTCAAAAACTAACCCGTTCAAATTTATGCAAATAATCGACTTCATCATCATCGCCCTCTCGCTTTTTATCTCAATCTATTTCGGGATGTATTTCTCAAAAAAACAAACCTCAACTCATATCTTCTTCACAACTGACAGAACAGTTCCACACTGGGCTGTGGGATTGTCCATACTTGCTACATTGATAAGCAGCGTCACATTCATCGCCTACCCAGGCGCCGGCTACCTGGGTAAATGGGTCCTCCTCGTGCAAGCTATCATGGTCGTAATTGTCCTTTCACTTATCGTATGGTTCGTCGTCCCACTCTATAGAAAAATCATAAAAATAAGCACTTACGAATACTTTGAAAAAAGATTTAGCTTCTTTACCCGCCTGTATAGCTCCATCGCATTCACCTTCACCCATTTCTCTAAAATGGGCACCGTCTTCTTCCTACTGGCACTCGCAATATCAAATATACTTAACATAAACCCATATATCACCGTCTGGATCGTCGGCTTAGTCATCATATATGTCACCCTGAAAGGTGGAATGGAAGCTATTATATGGCTGGACGCCATCCAAGGACTCCTCCTTATTTTAGGCGCTATATTAACAGTTATCTTGATATTCGTTAAAACACCAGGCGGACCATCAACCGTTTTTCAAATTATAAAAGAATACAATAAAATCGACTTCGGACCATATGACCTAAATTTAGCAAAATTGACCTTTATAGTAATGGCTCTCAACGGAATCTTTTACGGCATCCAAAAATACGCAACCGATCAAACTATCGTTCAAAGATACCTAACAACAAAAACCGATGAAGACGCCGTTAAAGCAGCTCTTACAGGCGTCTACCTCTCACTCCCCATCTGGACACTATTTATGCTCGTGGGTTCTTTATTGTTCGCCTTCTATAAAGCTAACCCAGTCCTGCCCGAAAACCTCAAAGCAGAAGAGGTCTTCATATACTTTATGATGTATGAACTTCCACCAATTATAAAAGGCCTCGTCATTTCAGCCCTGATAGCAGCTGCTATATCATCGCTTGACTCCGACCTGAACTCAATTTCCGCAGTCGCCGTTGAGGACTACTACCTGAGATTTAAACCAAATGCAACAGAAAAAGAAAAACTAAAATTCGCTAAAATCATTATCACCCTCACCGGCATCGCATCCTTGTTAATCGCAACCCTTTATGTCGCCTCCGGAAGTGAAGGCATCCTCGGAATCGTATTCGGACTTTACGCAATCTTCTCCGGCGGTGTCGCAGGTATCTTCCTGCTCGGCATCTTCTCAAAAAGAGCAAATAAATATGGCCTCCACATAGCTATTATAATATGCATCCTCTTCACCGCCTGGGCTACATTGACAACAACAAAAATAAATGATAAACTCATCTTAAACCTCGGTAAATATAACTTCCCACATCATACCTATATGATAGGCGTCTATACACATTTAATCATAATTATAATCGGCTACCTAGCAAGCCTTTTCTTTAAGTCCCCAAAAGTCGACGAAAACCTTACAATTTACCCAGCGCTTAAAAAATTAAATAAAAAGAAATTTACCAATGTTTCGTAAAAATGCTTTTAAAATTCTTCTAATTCTTTCTACCGCCTTATTTATGTATTCTTATCCCAATGAAAATCGCATATTAAAATTCGCCGTAATCTCAGATTTACATATAAGCAACGACCCAGCAAAAGAAATCCGCCTTAAAACCTTAATTGAAAAAATTAACCTCATCCCAAACCTAAAATTTGTAGCTATCACAGGCGACCTCGTCTCAAGTATATATTATGCCAAAAATGGGGAATGTAATGATGAAGAAAATAACCGCCTAATCAAAACCTTAAACCTACTTCAAAAACTAAAAACCCCATTTTATATCTGCATGGGCAACCACGACTACAAAATAAATAACAAAAGGGACTCAGACGCACCCTTCAACCTTGATGAAATCATATATATTGAAAAAATATGGAAAGAAATAACCGGCTTCGACCCATTCTACCATCTTGAATTCGAAAATTGCTCATTTATCTTCCTTAATTCCATGAGAGGACGATATCTTAACAAATTCTTCGATGATGACCAACTTGAATGGCTCGAAAATATACTAAAAAAATCTAATTGCACCATCATCTTCTCCCACTACCCCCCAACTGAAAATAAACTCCTATCCACCTTCTCACCCAAAAATTTTATAACCCCAAAAAACGAAGAAAAATTTTTTAACATTTTAAATAAATATAAACATAAAATTAAAGCCATCTTCTGCGGTCATATACATAAAAAACTACATTACCAAATTTTAAACTCAATACCCGTCTGGATCGCCGAATCATTCGCCGACTCTAAAAAGACCCCATTCTTACTCGTAGAAATAAACCTAAATGAAGGATATAACGCCACCGTAAAAGTTCAAACAAAAAACTAAACGAAAAAATGAAGACGATATTTAAAAATGCACTCCTTTTACTATTTACGCTAAATTCCGCCATCTCTCAAAATGTAATCGCCTTCTGGCCCTTCGACGAACCAGAAAACATCTACCCAAGCGCTGTGCTTAATGACCATTCAGATAATGACTTCCCACTCATACTCGGACTTGGAGCCACTATAGTTAAAGGTAAATTTGGAAATGCCCTCGACCCCAGCAACCCAAAAGAAATCAATTTCAATAGAATAGCCGCAATTAACCAGAAACTCTACGAAAAAACTAATCCTTTAGAATTGATAAAATTTGGATTGACCAAACTTGATGATGAAAGTATTTCCTGGTACAATGCATACTTCTCCGCATTGATGACTACAGGCGAAAAACATCTTAGAAAAAAAGTTAATTTTAAAAATCCAACAAAAACAGACCTCAACCTCGGCGACTTTGACTGGACCATCGAATTCTGGCTTAAACCAACTAAAAACATAAACGATTACAAAACTGTCTTTGAAATCGGGGCAGGGAAGAGAACTAAAACTAAAAATATAACCGCACTTAAACTCTCAAAGGATAATAAAAACTTCATCTTTTATAATTCAGAAAATAAAATACAAATCAAAACATCCTTAACATTTGATCAGTGGCAACACTTGACCTTCACATATGACTCAAAAAACAAAACCCTCACACATTACATCAATGGTAAACTTATATCAAAAATAAACCATGTCACGATAAAACCACTCCCCCAAGCTGAAGAATCCTATATGGTCATCGGAAGAAATGGCGCCTGGAAAGAACCCCTCCCAGGTCCAATCGATGAACTACGCATTTCAAAAGGTGTAATATATACACACGATTTTGATCCACCCGGATCATTTTCCTACATTTTTAAACTGCCAGATACCCCCCAACTTAAAAAAGGACCAAAACCTCTATTCGCAGGCGACTCAACCGAAATCCCTATACCTATCCAAAATAGAAAATACCTCTTTATCGATGACGCCATTCTTGAAAAATATGAAAATTGCCAGTTCGTCCCCAACCCACCTGTAAAAGCTGAAATAGTTATGACCAGCATTAAAGGCCCATTTAGAAAACACCTGAGCGTCCTTGAAGACGATAGCAATTACATCCGACTATATACAACGGTTGACGATGATCGCCTCGCCGTATGGATTTCAAAAGATGGCATACACTTCGAAGCCCCAATTCTACCAAATGGAAAATATAAAAATTATACTAATATAGTCCTTAATGAAAATGTTGGAACCGGAATTGTCTTCATCGACCCGAACGCACCTCCAGAAGAAAAATGGAAATATGTAAGCGACTATGATGGCAGAGGTGTCTATCTTTACTATTCAAAAGATGGTCTAAAATTTGAACGATATAAAGAACCTATTATCCCACTACCTACAGGCTCTCAAGTTAACCTGTTCTACGATGAACAAAAAGGCGTGTATTCAGCATACCTGCGCACTGGCTATTTCAGAACAGAAACCGGCTCAACAGAACGCGCTTACCTATACGCTGAATCAAAAAATCTCATCAAACCATGGGACTTCAAACCTCTATCTGAAAGTGAATTTGAATTAATGAACTCTAAACTGAAATCACCAGCCCTCACCCCATGGTATCTTGACAACGGACCACTTTCACCACCAGGCCTTTCATGCGAGTATCCCGTTGTCTTTTCTAACATAAAAAATTTTGACCCCGATAATACAGATATCTACATCGCTAAAGCCCTTAAATACCCCTGGGCAGAGGATGTATACCTAGCTTTTCCAGTTGTCTATTTCCACTACGAAAAAGCTCAACCACTAACAAGAAGCATCCTATCCTCACCTCAAAGAAAACTCGGCTCCGGTCCACTTGAAACCCAAATCGCTGTGAGCAGAGACGGCATCCATTGGAAAAGATATCCAAGACCTGCATACGTCGGCATCGGCGAACATCAAGGAATCGATTTTAAAACCGCCTACATAGCATATGGCATGATAAAACGCGGAAACGAGATCTGGCAATACTGCTTCTGTGAACCCCACTACCACTCACCTTGGGTAAAATATGATGATAAAAGAGCAGTCATCCGACTAATTCATAAAATTGACCGCTTCGTCTCGCTCGATTCCCCATACGATAAAATCGCAACCGCGATAACTAAACCGCTTATCTTTAAAGGCAAAAAGTTAACTCTTAACATCGATACAGACGCTACAGGATATGCCCAAGTCGGCTTCCTGGACATAAACGGAAACCCAATCCCAGGATTTTCAATAGATGAATGTATTTATATAAATGGCGACTTCTTCTGTAAAGAAGTTGAATGGCTTAATAAAGGAACTGACATCTCTGAACTTGAAGGTAAACCAGTGAAAATAATCTTCAAAATGAGAGGAGCGAAACTCTTCTCCTTCCAATTCAAAGAAAACTAAAATGAAGATATGAATATGTCAAACCTTAAATTAAAATTTGCAACCTTTATCCTATTCATCTTCAACCTAAGCATATCTCAAACAAAAATACCTCCATCGCTAAAACAATTTGAAGACGAACCCGTTAAATATATTGGAGAAATCACCACCGATAAAAAATTTTACGATGGCAACCTCCCACACGTAAATGGCGCAAGCCATTACCAAATCTTTAGAGCAAATAGAAATCACCCATCAGAACCAGGAAAAGAAGGATGGACATACAACCACCAACCCTATATCGCCTACTGGAACGGTAAATTCTATGTCCAATGGATCCAAGGAAAAGTCCATGAACATGTTCCACCTACAAGAACAGTTCTCTCCACCTCAAAAGATGGAAAAACCTGGAGCAACCCGATCGTCCTCTTTCCAGAATATGAACTACCAACGATTATTGATGGCGAAGATACTATCAAAGCCAAAACAAAAGCTGTTATGCACCATAGAATGGGCTTCTATGTCGCCCCAAATGGAAAACTACTCTCGCTCGGTTTCTATGGATTTGCCGCAAATCCCAAAAAAGCACCAAATACAGGAAAAGGCATCGGAAGAGTCGTAAGAGAAATTAAAAAAGATGGCTCCCTCGGTCCTATTTATTTCATCAGATATAACACCGGCTGGAATGAAAACAACACAAACTTCCCATTCTATAAAAAAAGCAATGATAAAGAATTTATATCCGCTTGCGATTCCTTACTAAATAATAAATTAATTACACTACAATGGTGGGAAGAAGATAGAAGCCAAAATGGATTTTACCCAATAAACCCATCCATTGTATTTGATGGCGAAAAATTTGTCCAACTAAATGAAGCAGGAAAAGCTTTCTGCTTCTATACAACACCCGACTCCGTTACAGTCGGATTATGGAAATTTGGCTTCGCAGCACTTTCCCCAGACAAAGGAAAAACATGGACAAAAATCGTCCAATGTAAAACGCTCCTACCAACAGGAGCTAAAATATGGGGTCAAAAAACAAAAGATGGTAAATATGCCCTCATCTATAATCACTCTCCAACAAAAAGAAATAGATTCCCAATGGCTATCCTAATAGGAAACGATGGACATACATTTGATAAACTATACGCAGTTAGAGGTGATGTTCCACCAAAAAGATATATGGGTTTAAGCAAAAATCCAGGCGTTCAATACTTCCGAGGAATTATAGAAGGAAACGGCGACCCGCCCGGAAATTATCTATGGGTTGTGTATAGCGTTAATAAAGAAGATATCTGGATATCCAGAATAACCATCCCAATCACCGCCGAAGAAAAAAATGAAATCGATGAAAATTTCGAAAACATAAGAGATATAATTGAACTCGATAGATGGAACCTGTATAAACCCGCCTGGGGCGATATAATCATATCATACGACAAAAAACAAGGAAAATGCCTACAACTTAAAGATGAAGAACCGTATGACTATGTCTACGCCGAAAAAATATTCCCCGCCTCTAAATCAAAAACAATAAGCTTTAAATTTAAAACCTTGTCCCTACCTATCGGCTCCGTAATTGAAATTGAAGTCCAAGACCAAAAAGGAAATAGAGCCTTAAAATTAACGATCGACAGAACATGGATGTGGTTTGACATAGGAAGTATATCCACCGAACCCTTAAAAATTAACCCATTTGAATGGAACAGTGTAATAATTGATGTTGACTGCGAAAAAAAACACTACACCATATCAGTCAACAATAAAAAATATAAAACCAAAATCCCAATAAATGATAACCCATCCGTCGTTGAACGAATTATCTTTAGAACCGGAACATATAGAAACTACGTCCCATTGGATGTCGCCGAAAAGGGCGCACCGAAAACAACCGGATTTGAAAACGAAGACCTCCCCGGATCCGAAACTAAATCAAAACCAATAATTTTCCTTATAGATGATATAAAAACTTCTTCAAAAATAAATGAATTTTAAAAAATATGAGCCCCCTTGTAATACCTTTTATCCTGCTATTCCTTAATACATCTACCGCTTTTGCCCAACCAAAAGGACCTTCAACGGAAAAAATAAATTTCTCAGAATTCAAACACATAATTTATGTATCAAAAAACGATATATATCAAGCTATCTCAATCGCAAAAAAAATTAAACATGAAAATGAAAAAGTCGCTATACTTGTCGCAACCGGCGATTATATCTTAAACGAAACGATAGAAATTCCTGAAAATATACACCTCTTCGGCGGATTCTCAAACGATGGAAAGTGGAAAAGAGATATAACTAAATATCCAACAAAATTAATAGGAAAAGAAAACACAAGAATGCTTATCCTTTCCGATAAAACAGTCATTGATGGCTTCATCATAATTAACGCTAAATTCAGAGGGAAGGGATCAGCAATTTATGTAAACTCCTCCTCACCCGTAATTAGCAACAATATATTTATCAACAACAAAACCCTTTCACCTCCTAACTGGAAACCAAAATACCTGCACGAAATAGCAAATGATGGTGGCGCAATCTACTGTGAAAATGGTGCATCCCCAATAATCAGAAATAACATCTTCGCTGAGAATCAAACAGAAACAGGAAGGGGAGGCGCAATCGCATTCCATAACGAATGTAACCCAATTGTAATTAACAATATCTTCATCAATAATAAAACCGGCTTGAATGACCCAATGCGAAGTAGCGATGGCGGTGCTATATCACTATTTAAATGGTGTAAAGGAACCATCAAAAATAATATCTTCCTCTCAAATTCAGCCCTTTCCAAAAATGACGGAGGAGCTATTTTCGCCGCTCTTTGGTGCTCACCACTGATAAAAAATAACCTGTTCATCAACAACTACGCAGATGACGATGGAGGCGCAATCTTCACAGGCGGACAAGAACATAGATACGATAAACCACCAGACCCAATCCCAAATGAAAATGAATTCTATATCAAAATAATTAACAACATATTTGTCTCAAATAAAACCCCAAAAACTTCTAACGCCGACGGAGCTATAAGATTCACAATGAACGCAAGAGGTGAATTTGTAAATAACATAACTTACTATAACAACGGTCTTAAATTTGACAACTGCGAAATTTACATCCTGGAAAATAAAATCCTTGATGATGTATCATTTGAAAAGAAAGAAAATAATTTTGGAAAATTTATACTGAAAAATAACATACTGCTTGGAAAACTAAATTCAACCAACGCCTCCCCCTCCTACGAAAACAACATCCTAAAAAACCAAGCAAACCTCACCAGTGATTCACTCACACTTAAAATAATATCATCAAAATTTGACCCTTTAAACTACTCAACAAAACTAAAAACACTAAATCAAAATTTCCCAAAGGACATAATAAATCGCATAGTTAAAGCAAATAACAAATGGGGAGTTATCAAAAATCTATCTGAAAATTATATTGAGGTCTGGGGTAATTTAGAAGGCATAAGCTCAATTTGCATCCTCCCTTCCTTCGAATTAAAAACAAAATCCAATAAACAGCAATGAGAAATATCCCAAAATTAATATCCGCCGCTTGTATTATCCTTGTTATCTCTCTTGCCATCGCTGTCTTCTCCGCCTTTCAAGAAAACCTCAACATCCCCAGAAAGGAAAAACAATCCCACTGGATCCCTAAGAGAATAAATAAGGCAATCGAACTCCTTGAATCAAATCAGCCCATCTATTATGTTCACGCCTACGGTGGATACGAAGAGGGAAAAAAGGTCGCCCAAACCTGGGCCGATGTTATAATATACGACATGGAACATAACCCCCTCGACTTCTCAAAACTTAGAGAATTTATGAAAGGCCTAGTTGATGGAGGACCTACCCCGAGCGGTCACAGAACCCCAGCTGTAATAGTCGTCCTTCCTATCCTAGGAACAAGCGAAACATCAATTGAAGCTGGCTATTGGGCTATACAACAAGCCCTTGCCCAAGGTGTCCACGGCATCCATCTGGCAAGAGCACGCGACCCAAACGCCGTCAAAAAATTCATTCAAGCCGTTAGATATCCAATCCATAAACAAGAAATTAATTCCATCGGCGAAGGATTTAGAGGATGGGGAAGCCATAAGTTTGCAGCCTGGGTTTGGGGAGTCCCTGAAACTACTTACCTGAAAATCGCTGACCCATGGCCACTCAACCCAAACGGCGAAATTATGCTCGGAGTTAAAATTGAAGACCCACACGCACTTAAAAATGCCCCAAAAACTCTCTCTATACCAGGATTATGCTTCGCTGAACACGGACCTAGGGACTTCGGGCTTTCCCTGGGATACCTCGAAGGCAGAGCTACACCACCTATGCCCAAAGAAGTTATAGAAGTCGGTAAAAAAGTCCTCTCTCTGTGTAAAAAATATCACCTTTTCTTCCTTGATAATGTAACGCCCGAAAACGTCAAAGAAAGAATCGACGAAGGAGTTATGATCTGCGCCGGAGGTATCAAAGAAGCAGCTGAAATCGGAAGAAAATATACAAAAAGAGAAATGCCATGGTAATATTAATCTGCCTCATCATCATACTTATCATCTTCGTCATCGGATCAAAACTTAAACTTCACCCATTCCTGCTTCTATTTATTTCCTCTCTCCTTATCGGCGCTATTACAAATCAAAACATCCTGAAAACTACCGAAGCGATAACATCCGGCTTCTCATCAACTATAAAAAATATCGGCTATGTGATCGCATTTGGAACCCTTATAGGCACCATACTCGAAGAAAGCAAAGCAACATATAAAATTGCTACATCACTGTCAAAACTAATCGGCTTGAAAAAAGCTGATACTATTATGAACCTAACCGGATTTATCGTCTCAATCCCCGTGTTTTGCGACTCTGGTTATATAATCCTTTCACCACTAAATAAAGAACTTCACATCTTAACAAAAATACCTCTAACAATTCTATCCATCTCACTTGCAACAGGACTCTACGCATCCCATGTCTTTATACCACCAACCCCAGGCCCTCTGGCTCTTTCCTCAATCCTAAACATTGATATAGGACTACTAATAATTTTTGGAACAATCATCGGACTACCCACCTCAATATTGGGCTTACTATGGGCAAAATTCATCGGAGGAAAAATAAACTTAAATCTAAATGACGAAATTAATATAAAATCATTTAAAACACCACCACTTTATATTTCCATCCTCCCAATTTTTATACCAGTGATCCTACTCTCCCTAAAAAATGTCTCGGAAATTTTCTTTAAAGAGCAAACAAGCACCCTTATTTATAAAATTTTATCACTTTTTGGAAACCCAATTATAGCTCTGTTTATCGGTTTCATGTTCTGCCTCCCCTTAATTAGATATATAAATTTAGACCTAAACAAAATTATGACCGACTCAATAAAAAACGCCGGCGTGATTATATTAATAACGGGCGCAGGCGGATCCCTCGGCTATGTCCTAAAAGATATAAACATTGAAAATTTATCCAATTCGACATTTACAAAACATAATTTTGGCTTCCTCGCCCCTTTCCTGCTCTCCGCAATCCTAAAAACCGCCCAAGGCTCCTCAACCGTCTCAATGATTACATCAGCATCTATATTTCTACCAACTATGGATAAACTCGGATACATAACCCCAACCGATAAACTATTTACCGCCTTGGCAATAAGCGCCGGCTCAATGATGATTTCCCATATGAACGATAGCTACTTCTGGATAATCTCACAATTCTCAAACCTAAAACCTGAACAAACTATTAAAACCTTTACCATCGCCTCTATTATACAATCAATATTCGCAATTTTTTTAATTCATGCAATATATTTTATATTTAACTAAAAAATAAAAACTATGACGATGGCAATAAATCCCGAATCATACTCATGGATTAAACTCAATTCGCCCTCTTATGAAACTAATTTCGCCGGTTTCAAAACCTCCAACTCCACACTTGAAATTCTCACAGTGTCAAACTCACAGGAGGACATAAAAAGAATAATCATCCACCCCAAATCCGAAACCACCATTCATAAAATCAATGATAACTCCCACCTACTTAAAAACTTTCTATCTTACGCCGAGAAAAACTATAAAGATAAACTAAACGAAAAGTTATGCGAGAACATCGCCTCTATATTGATCGATGCTACACTTGAAACAATCCTACAGAATCTTTCCAGTATAGACAAAAAAACAGTTGACAAAAGATTAAATGTCTTTGTTAAAAAAGAAACAACTTATATAATTATACCACAACTTTCCGGTTTTATATTGATATTAGAACTACACAACTCCGATATTATAATCGTTTACTATAACCATAAACTTAATACCCTTCAAATTTCTTACGAATCTTTATTCCCAACGGGCGTTTATAACAGCTTTTCAAACCCATCGCCAGAAAACGAATCAATAAAAAACTTCTTATCTTTCATCAACGTCTTTTTTTAACTCAAAAAATTTACCATCTACCTCGTCTACCTTTTAAACCTTAAACTACAAATGCCCGCTACACATCTACCCCCCTCCACTTAATCCACCTTTGCTATATCCCTCCCCAGCGACACACAAACGCAAATAAAGTAGGGAAGAGCAGCTTTTAAAACCTTTTCTCTTTAATTTCCCCTC
>OGCH01000409.1_pt1 | contig 22794 bp, 19 predicted proteins | sample 1570111 | NCBI WGS metagenome assembly OGCH01 (sample SAMN03436243, study PRJEB24508) | hot springs metagenome | biome: Desert Springs; feature: Hot Springs; material: Water | place: USA: Great Boiling Spring, Nevada | collected 2008-12-01 | depth 0 m m | reverse complement strand
CCTCCTGGTCCTCCAGGCGGCGGGGCTTTCCCCCAAGGACTTCGCCAAGCAGGAGCGCCTGGGGGCCCAGGAGAGCGCCAAGGCCCTCTCCGAGGGGACCATAGACGCCTTCTTCTGGTCCGGGGGCCTGCCCACGGGGGCCATCACCGAGCTTTCCGGCTCCCTAGCCCGCAAGGGGCAGAGGCTTTACCTGGTGCCCATTGACCCCAGGAGCACCGTGGCCCAGACCTTCCAGCGGCGCTTCCCGGGCTTGGCGGGGACAGGGGTGATCCCCAAGGGGGTCTACGGGACCCGCGCCGACACCCCCACCCTCACCTTCTGGAACCTCTTCGTCTGCCACGCAAGCCTTCCCGAGGAGGCCGCCTACGCCCTCACCAAGGCCACCTTTGAGAACCTCCAGGCCCTGCGCCAGGCGGTGGCCGCCGCCAAGGACACCGCCCTGGAGAACGCCGTGCGCTTCGTGGGGGGCACCATCCCCTACCACGAGGGGGCTCTGCGCTACTTCCGCGAAGCGGGGGCCATCAAGTAGGTGGAAGCCCTAAAGCGGGAAAACCCTCTGGCCCGGCTCCTTGGGAGCTGGGCCTTTTGGCTTTTCCTCCTGGCCCTGGCCCTCCTCCGGGTGGTAGAGGTGGAGGCCGAAGGGGAAAAGACCCTCCTGGTCCTCCTCCCCTTCCAGGAGGTCCGGGTGGAGTTTTTGAACTCGGTGACGGAAAGGCCCGTCCTCCTGGAGTTCCGCCCCCTCTTCCGCTTCCAGGGCTTTAAGGCCTACACCGACCCCGAGACCGAGGCCTACTACACGGGGGGCACCTACCCCTGGAACCAGGCCCTGGCCCGGGAGAGGCATAGGGCCCTCCGCTACTGCTCGGAGTCCGGCCTGGCCCTCAAGGCGGGGAACCGGTGGTTCCGGGTGGAGGGGGGGTGCGTGGGCCTCCGCCTCCTCTACCCCTAGCGGAGGACCTGGGGCACCACCTTAAGGGTGAGGGTGCGGCCCTGGCGCCAGACCTCGAGGTTCACCGCCTCCCCCGGCTTCTTGGCATAGAGGACCCGGCGGAGGGCCGCGATGGAGGTGAGGGGCACCCCGTCCGCCTTCAGGAGCACGTCCCCGTCCACCCCCACCTGCAGGGCCTCCCCGGTGGGGAGCTGGATGTAGGCGAAGCGGGTGGGAGGCCTGAGGCCCGCCTTCTGGGCGGGGCTATTCCGCTCCACCTCCTGGACCATGAGGCCGCTACTGGGCAGGTTGTGCTGCTGGCGGAGCCTTTCTGGGTAAAGGGAGAGGGGGATGAGGGAAATCCCCAGGCGGGGCCGCTTCCGGATGAGCTCCTCGGCGGTGAGGGTCTTCCCCGCCTTGAGGTCGGGCAGGTGCTCCTTCACCAGGTTGATGGGCAGGGCGAAGCCCACCCCGGCGAACTGGGCCGCCCCGAACTGGCCCGTGGGGGTGAGGATGGCGGTGTTGATGCCGATCACCTCCCCCCGGGAGTTGAGCAGAGGCCCCCCGGAGTTCCCGGGGTTGATGGCGGCATCGGTCTGGATCACCTGGGGCACCAGGCCGGTTTCGTCCCCAACGGCCCCCGGGTTCTCCCGGATGGCGGAGACGATGCCCTGGGTCACGGTGAACTCCAGGCCAAAGGGGTTCCCCATGGCGATGGCCTTCTGGCCCACGCGGATCCGGTCCGAGTCCCCCAGGACCAGGGGCACCAGCTTCTCCTTGGGGGCGCTCACCTTGAGGAGGGCCAGGTCCAGGGGCGGGGCTGAGCCCACCAGGCGGGCCGGGTACTCCTGAGGGTCGCCGTGGAACTTCACCGTGATGCGGCCCGCCCCCTCCACCACGTGGTGGTTGGTGAGGATGTGCCCCTCCCGGTCTATGACAAAACCGGAGCCGGTACCTTCCCGGGGCGGCACCTGGAGGAAGGGGGCGAAGAACTCAAACCCCGGGGGAAGCGGGATGGCCTGGGGGTTTGCCACCACGGAAACAAAGACCACCCCGTCCCCGTAGCGCTCCACGATCTCCACGGTGTTCCGCTCGTACTCCAGAAGGCCCCCATCCCCCGGGACCCGGGCCCTCTGGCCGCTGGAGATCCCCCACCAGAGCACCGCCCCCGCCATGAGGGAAAGGACCAAAAACCCCAGGAAAGACCGGAACAGGTTCATGCGCCACCTCCCACGCCCAGCCTATGCGCGCCCGGTTAGGGCAGGATTAGACGAAGACCACGGTCTTGTTGCCGTGGACCAGGATGCGGTCCTCCAGGTGCCAGCGCACCGCCCGGGCCAAAACGGTGCGCTCCAGCTCCTGGCCCAGGCGCCTAAGCTCCGCCACCCCGTGGCGGTGGGAGACCCGGACCACGTCCTGCTCAATGATGGGCCCCTGGTCCAGCTCCTCGGTCACGTAGTGGGCCGTGGCCCCGATGAGCTTCACCCCCCTTTCGTAGGCCTGGCGGTAGGGGTTGGCCCCGGCGAAGGCGGGGAGGAAGGAGTGGTGGATGTTGATGATGCGCATGGGAAAGCGCTCCACGAAGCTGGGGGAGAGGATCTGCATGTAGCGGGCGAGGACCACAAGCTCCACCCCCGCCTCCGCCAATAGGGCCAGAATCCTCTCCTCAGCCTCCTCTTTCCGCTCCCTTTCCACGGGCACGTGGTGGTAGGGGATGCCGAAGCGCTCCACCTCCTCCCGGTGGTGGGGGTGGTTGGAGATCACCAGGCGGAGGTCCATGGGCAGCTCCCCCACCCGGTAGCGCCAGAGGAGCTCCAGAAGGGCGTGGGCGGGTTTGGAGACCAGGATGGCGGTGGGCTTCCTTTCCGAGGCGAAGGCGAGCCGCCAAGCCATGCCGAAGCGCTCGGCCACCACCTCCTGAAAGGCCCTCTCCAGGGCGGGGCGGGCCAGGTCCAGGTGGGAGGCGGTGAAGGCCACCCGCATGAAGAAGGTGCCCCCTTCGGGATCCGTGGAGTGCTGCTGCAGGTCCGTGATGTTGGCCCCGTGGGCGTAGAGGAAGCCGGTCACGGCGGCCACGATCCCGGGGCGGTCGGGGCAGGTGATGAGAAGGCGGGCCTCTTCCATCCTTGGTACTATACCGCCATGGAGCTTTCCACCACGGACCTTTCTGACCTCCACCTCGAGGCCATCTGGCTTAGGCCCATCTTTCAGGACTTTGGAGGCCGGGTGCGGTTCTCCGGGCGGGTGCGCACCTTGAGGGTCTTTGAGGACAACGCCCTGGTGCGAAGGGTTTTGGAGGAGGAGGGCCAGGGCCAGGTCCTGGTGGTGGACGGAGGAGGCTCCCTGCGCTCCGCCCTTTTGGGCGGCAACCTAGCCCGGCTGGCCCTGGAGCGGGGCTGGAGCGGGGTGGTGGTCCACGGGGCGGTGCGGGACACCGAGGAACTGAAGAGCCTCCCTTTGGGGGTCAAGGCCCTGGCGGCCGTGCCCCAAAAAAGCGCCAAGGAGGGCCGGGGCCTGGTGGACGTGCCCCTGGCCTTCGCCGGGGCTAGGATCCTCCCCTCGTGGTTTCTGGTGGCGGATGGGGATGGGATTCTTCTTTTGCCCGAGCCCCCGAGCGGCGGCCAAAGCGGCGGATGAGGTCCTCCTCCTTAAGCTTTAGGAGCACGGGGCGGCCGTGAGGGCAGACCCAGGGGGTCTCGCAGGCGAGGAGGGCGTCCAGAAGGGCCTGCCCCTCGGCCCGGGCCAGGGGGTGGCCGGCCTTGATGGCGGGCAGGCAGGCCAGGCGGGCGAGAAGCCCCTTCAGGCTCCTCCCCTCCCCCTTCAGGGACTCCCGGAAGATCTCCGGCAGGAGGAGGGGGTAGGGGTGGAGGAAGGCGGGAGCGGCGAGGAGGCGGACCCGCCCGGGGCCGAAGGGCTCAAAGGCGAAGAGGGGGGAGGCCTCGGGAGGCTCCCCTTCCAGCTCCACCAGGACGGGGTAGGGAAGGGGCTTCAGGCCCTCCTTAAGGCGGGAAAGGAGCTCCTCAAAGAGGATGCGCTCGTGGGCGGCGTGCTGGTCCACGATGTAAAGGGCGTCCTCCGCCTCGGCCAGGAGGTAGCTCCCCCGGAACTGGCCCAGGTAGCGCAGGCGGGGCAGGCCCGAAGGGGTGGGGGGCTCCAGGGAAAGCAGGGGCTTGGGCTCCGGGAGGACCCGGGCCAGGTTCTGGCCCCGGATGGCCTCCCCCAGGGCCTCCTCCAAAAAGGCCTCCACCTCCTTGCCCAGGGCCACCTCCTCCTTCCTGGCGTCCAGGCGCAGGCGGTAGGCCCCAGGGGGGAGGCGGAGGTTCAGGACCCCCACGGGGTGGTGCCCCTCGGGGAGGAGCTCCCGGTAGGCCCGGCGCACCGCCCTCAGGACCCCCTCGGGCAGGGCCACGGGCCGGCCGTTCACCGCGAGGAAGAGGAGGTCGGGCCGGGTGCGGGAGACCTGGGGCCCGGAAAGGAGGCCCTGGAGGGCGAAGGCTCCGCCCCGCTCCAGGGGGAAAAGCCTCTCGGCCAAAAGCCCCCCGAAGGCCAGCCGGGCCGCCTCCTTGAGCCCGGCCCCGGGGAAGAGGAGCCTGGCCTCCCCCTCCAGGAAGAGGACTAGGGAGAGGTGGGGATGGTGGAGGAGGTAGCGCTTGAGGAGGTCCAGGACCCCCCTGGCCTCGGCCCTGGGGTCCCGCCCCTCCCCGGCGAAGAGGCCCAGGACCTCCACCCGGGTCCCCGGGGGGGCGGGGGCGGGCCTCAGGTCCACCCGCTCCCCCCGGGCCAAAAGAAGCCCCCCGCCCACCTGGCCCCGGGGCCGGGAGCGGATTCTCAGGGTGGCCGCCTGCCTCAGGGCGTAGAGGGCCTGGCCACGGAAGCCCAGGGTGGCGATCCTCTCTGGGTCCAAAAGCTTGCTGGTGGAAAAAGGCTCCACGGCCAGGGGAAGCTCCTCCAGGGGAATCCCCTCCCCGTCGTCCTCCACCACGATCCTTTCAAGCCCCCCACCCCAAAGCTCCACCTTAACCCGCCTCGCCCCGGCGTCCAGGGCGTTTTCCAAAAGCTCCCGGACGGCGTCCTTGACGGAGAGGAGGACCTCTCCCCGGGCGAGAAGCCCCCTTAATCCGGGGGGCAGGGGGCGGATCACCCCTTCATGGTATCCAAGGGAGCCCCCAGGGCCAAGGCCTTTAGCTCCTGGAGGAGGCGGAGGGCCTCGAGGGGGGTGAGGCGGTCGGGGTCCAGGGCGAGAAGCCGCTCTAAAACGGCGTCCAAGGCCCCCTCCCGCCTGGCGGCCATGGCCTGGAGGAGGGCCCGGGCCCGCGCCACCACCCCCTGGGGCAGGCCCGCCATGGCCGCCACCTCCACCCCGTAGCTCTTGGAGGCGGGGCCGGGGAGGACCTGGTGGTAGAAGACAAGCCCCCCCGCCTCTTCCTTAGCGGCCACGTGGAGGTTCTTGAGGCGGGGAAGGCCCAGGGCGGTGAGCTCAAAGTAGTGGGTGGCGAAGAGGGTGTAGGCGCGCCTTTCGTGGAGGGCCTCGGCCACCACGGTGGCAATGGCCACCCCGTCCAGGCTGCTGGTGCCCCGGCCCACCTCGTCCAGGAGGACCAGGCTATTCTCCGTGGCCTCCTTGAGGATGAGGGCCACCTCCTCCATTTCCACCATGAAGGTGCTCTTCCCCCCCGCCAGGTCGTCGGAGGCCCCGATGCGGGTGTAGATGCCGTCCAAGAGGGGGAGGGTAGCCTCCTCGGCGGGCACGAAGCTCCCCACCTGGGCGAGGAGGCTTATGAGGGCGGTCTGGCGCAGGAAGGTGGACTTCCCCGCCATGTTGGGCCCCGTGACCAGGACGAGCTCGTGGGCCATCTCCAAGTCGTTGGGCACGAACTCCGTGCGCCTTTCCACCACGGGGTGGCGCCCGGCGCGGATCTGGAGGCGGTCGCCGAAGCGGGGCCTCACGTAGCCGTGGCGCACGGCCACCTCGGCCAAGGCGGCGTAGACGTCCAGCTCCGCCAGGACCCTGGCCGCCTCCCTGAGGGCCTCGGCCTCCCTTTTGGCCCTTTCCCGCACCCTGAGGAAGACCTCCTCCTCCCGGCGGCGGATCAGGGCCTCGAGGCGGTAGACCTCCCGCTCCTTCTCCTTCATCTCCGGCAGGGTGTAGCGCTGCCGGTCCTTGAGGGTCTGGACGGCCCTGTACTCCGGGGGGACCTTCTCGTAGTAGGGCCGGGTCACCTCCAGGTAGTAGCCGAAGACGGCGTTGTAGCCCACCTTGAGGGTGGGGATACCCGTCCTCTCCTTCTCCCGTTCCTCCAGCTCCAAAAAGTAGGCCACCCCCTCCTTGTGGGCCGCCTTTAGGGCGTCCAGGTCGGGGTCGTACCCCTCCCGGATGAGCCCCCCCTCGGAGAGCTTGAGGGGGGGGTCCTCCACGAGGGCGGCCTCCAGCTCCGCCAGCAAGGAGGCCAGGTCCGGGAGGACCACCTCCTCGCCCAGGAGGGCCCTGAGCTCGGGGAGGATGGCCAGGGTCCGCCTCAGGGCGGCCAGGTCCTTGGGGCTCGCCCGCCCTAGCTCCAGCCGGGTGGCCAGGCGCTCCAGGTCCGCCATACGGTGGAGAAGCCGCCTGACCCTCTCCCTCAGGGCCCCCTCCCGCACGAAGCCCTCCACCCGGGAAAGCCGGGCCTCGAGGGGGCCCCGGTCCAAGAGGGGGTGACGGAGCCAGCTTTGGAGAAGCCTCCTTCCCGGAGCGGTCCGGGTCTCGTCCAGAACGGAAAAGAGGGTGTCCTGGCCCCGCAGGGGCTCAAAGACCTCCAGGGCCCTCAAGGTGGCCTCGGGCAGGCGCATAAAGGCCCCGGGGTCGTAGGGGCGGAAGGGCTGGGGGCGGAAGGCCCCGCCCTGGGTCCTCCGGGCGTAAGCCAGGAGGGCTCCCTGGGCCCGCCTCAGGGCGAGAGGCCCCTCTCCCAGAGGCTCAAAGGGGGCCTCGGAGAGCATCACGGGAAAGCGCTTCCGGAAGTCCTCCAAAAAGGCCTCGTTCTCCCGAAGCTCCGGGGCCAGGAGGACCTCGGCGGGGCGGTGGCGGAAGAGCTCGTCGTAAAGGGCGCTCTTGCTCTTTAGCACCGTCCCCTTGAACTCCCCCGTGGAAACGTCCAGAAAGGCCAGGCCCCACCCGTCCCCGGTGGCCACGGCCGCCAGGTAGTTGGCCTCCCGGGGGAGGAGGGTCTCCTGGACCAGGGTCCCCGGGGTGAGAAGCTGGGTCACCTCCCGCCGCACCAGGCCTTCCGCCTCCTCGGCGGGCTCCACCTGGTCGGCCACCGCCAGGCGGAAGCCCATCTTGAGGAGCCTCTCGGCGTAGGCCTCAAAGGCCCGGATGGGGATCCCCGCCATGGGGGTGGTGAAGTCCTTGCTGGTCTTGTGGGTGAGGACGAGGCCGAGGGCGCGGGCCAGCCTCTCGGCGTCCTCCCCGAAGCACTCGTAGAAGTCCCCCACCTGGAAGAGGAGGAGGTAGTCCGGGTAGCGGTCCCGGAGCTCCACGTACTGCTGAAGAAGCGGAGGTAGAGGGCCTGGACCTTCGCCCTTGAGCATACCCCTTATCTTAACCCCCCAGGGGGCCCCGGATACCCGCACGTTCACGCCCCGGTTTCCAGCCATAAAAATACATACCCCACCCTTTACAGGTATAGGGCCGAGTGGTATAGTTTCTCTCCCAAAGGAAGGGACAAGCGTCCCCCGAAGGAGGCAGCTATGGAGAAGCTGGATCGGCGTACCACCTTGAAGCTCATGGGTATGGGCGCGGCCCTCCTGGCGGCCGGACCCCGGGCCTTCGCCCAGCAGACCCCCACCGCGGACCAGCTGGTGAAGGGCAAAAACCCCAAGCTCCTCGTCCTCTCCCAGCGGCCCGTGGTGCTGGAAACCCCCTACGAGATCCTGGCCAGCGAGCCGGAAAGGACCTCCAAGGAGAACCTCTACATCCGCAACAACGTGGACCTCCCCGGCTACAACACCGTGGAGGGGGCGAGCCTCGAGGGCTGGAAGATTGAGGTGGGGGGCCTGGTGGACAAGCCCTTCACCCTGGAAGCCAAGGAGCTTCTCGCCCTCCCCCAGACCGAGGTCACCATGGTCCTCCAGTGCTCGGGGAACGGGCGCTCCCTCTACACCCCCCGCACCTCCGGCAACCCCTGGCAGCGGGGCGGGGTGGGGAACGTCACCTTCCGAGGGGTTAAGCTCAAGACCCTCCTGGAGAGCAAAGGGGTGAAGCTTACGGAGAAGGCCCTTTTCATCACCGCCCACGCCAGCCGCCAGGGTGGCGCGAACCAGTTTGTCAGGAGCGTGCCCATCCATGCGCTGGAGAACGCCCTCCTGGCCCTCTCCATGAACGGGGAGCCCCTCCCCGCCGTGCACGGGGGGCCCGTGCGCTTGGTCTTCCCCGGCTACTTTGGGGTGAACAACGTGAAGTGGGTGGAGAAGATTGAGTTCACCGAGGCGGAGAACACCACCGCGGAGCAGATGCCCCGCTACCGGGTCCCTGTGATCCCCAACACCCACCTCCCCTTCCTGCCCCAGCAGCCCGGGGCCCGCTACCCCTACAGCTTCACCAACTCCCGGCCCAACTGGCTGGTGAACGTGAACAGCTTCATCTTCGCCCCCCTCGAGGGCCAGACGGTGGAAGGCCCCTACGTGCGGGTGGAGGGCGTGGCCTTCAACGACGGCATCGTCCCCCTCGTGAGCGTGGAGGTCTCCGCCAACGGGGGCCGCACCTGGCAGCGGGCGGAGCTGGCCACCCAGGAGAAGACCTTCGGTTGGGTGCGCTGGCGGGCCACCCTCCTCCTCCGCTCCGGGGAGCACGAGGTCATGGCCCGGGCCTGGGACGCCGCCGGGCGGAGCCAGCCCCTGGACGGCAACCTGGCCTGGAACGAGCGGGGCTACGAGTACAACGGGGTGATGCGGGTCCGCTTCACCGTGGCCTAAAGCCCCTCCCCCCTCCCCAGGCCCCGTCCTGGGGAGGGTATTTCAGGCCACACCCCAAATACCCCATCTGGGTAAGCTAAAAGCATGAAAAAGACCCTGTACCTTTCCCTAGCTGCCCTCTTAGGGGTCCTGGGCTACCTGGCCCTGGGCCAGGCCACCCTGCCCGAGGGTCCGGGCAAGGACCTGGTCCTGGCCAAGTGCCAAAGTTGCCACGAGATCGGCCTCGTGGCCCGGGAAAGGCTCTCCCGGGACCGCTGGGACGGCGTCATTGAGGAGATGGAGCTCCAGGGCCTGAAGCTCACCCAGGAGGAGCGGGCGGCCATCCTGGACTACCTGGCCACCTACCTGGGCCTCACCCCGCCCCCCGAGACCCCTCCGGCCCCCGTGGCCCAGACCCCCAAGACCGGGGCCCAGGTCTACGCCGCCTGCTCCGGGTGCCACGGCCCCCAGGGGGAGGGGAACCCCCCCAACTTCCCTCCCCTCAAGGGCCACGTGGAGGCCCTCCTCAAGGCCCAGGGAGGCCGGGAGTACCTGGCCCTGGCCGTCCTCTTCGGGTTGGGAGGGAAGATCACCGTCCTGGGCCAGACCTACGAGAACCTCATGCCGGGCTTCGCCTGGCTCAGCGACGAGGAGATCGCCCTGGTCCTGAACCACCTGGCCTCCTGGGGAGCCCCGGAGGGCTTCACGCCCTACACCCCCGAGGAGATCCGGGCCCTAAGGGCCAAGGAGCTCACCCCAGAGAAGGTCCTCGAGGCCCGAAAAGCCCTGAACCTCCCATGACGGGCAAGGTCCTCTCCCTCCACCTGGGCAAAGAACCGGGGCTTCCCAAGCCCCAGGTGGAAGCCCTGGACCTGGTGGCGGGCTTTGGGGCCCTGGGGGACCGGCACGCGGGCAAGGACCCGGACCGGGCCGTCTTAGTGGCGGGGATCGCCGCCTACGAGAAGGCCAAGGGGGCGGGCATCCCCCTCCCCTTCGGGGCCCTGGGGGAGAACCTCCTCCTGGACCTGGACCCCCACGAGCTCCCCCCCGGGGCCAGGCTCCGGGTGGGGGAGGCCCTTCTTGAGCTTTCCTACGTCTGCACCGTCTGCCAAAGCCTCTCCCAGTTTGACCTGAAGCTCCCCAAGCTCCTCTACGGGGGCCGGGGCCTCTACGCCCGGGTCCTCGAGGGCGGCCGGGTAAGGGTGGGGGACCCGGTCCTGGTGGCGGCAGAATAGGGCCAAGACTAAAGGCCCCGGGGGCGCCCCCGGGGCCCATCCTTTACGCCTCAGACCCCCAGCAGGCTTGGCATCCGGTAGGCAAGGTAGGCGGGCTTCTCCCCCTTGGGCTCGTTCAGGACCTCAATCCGGCCCTCCACCTGGGCCTCCACCGCCTTGAGCTCCTTCAGGTAGTCCATGAAGCTCTCGGCGTCGGAGAAGCCGGTGTCCACCCGGTAGCCTTGGGCCTCCTTGAGCACGGCGAAGCCGTCCCCGCCATTGGCGATGAAGTTGTTCACCACCACCCGGTAGGTGGCCTCGAGGTCCAAAGGCGCAAAGCCCTTCTCCGTCTTCACCTCCACCCGCACCACCCGGCTTCCCGCGGGCCGGGCGAGGTCAAAGGCGTAGCGGAGGCCCGCCACCTGCAGGAAGCGCCCAGCCCCCTGCTCCCACTGGGAAACCCCGTTCTCCAAGGCGGCCAGGATCTCCCTCCCCTTCAGGTCCATGACCACCAGGGTGTTGCCGAAGGGCAGGACCTCGTAGACCTTGCCCACGGTGATGGGGCCCTTGGGGATGGAGGCCCGGATGCCCCCGCCGTTTTGCAGGGCGATCTGGGTCCCGGCGTTTTTGGTCTTCCACAGCATCCCGTCGGCGATCAGGTTCCCCAGGTTGCTCTCCCGCTTGCGCACGATGGCCCGCTCCCCCACCAGGTCCACCCTGGCCTCGGCGATGACCTGCCCCATGAGGGCCATCACGGGCTGGGCGTAGGCCAGGAGGGCCTCCTTGGCGAAGAAGTCCTCGGGGGAAACCTCCGGGGTCATGAGGAGGGCCTCGCCCTTGTAGGCCATAACCTCCCCCGTGGGGCCGAAGGTGACCTCCAGAAGGCCCACCACCTTCCCCCACTCCCAGGCCTGGACCACCAGGACGTCCTTGCCCTCGGGGTTCTTCACCACCGTGGGGTAGGGGCCAGCAGGGGCAAGCTCCTTGTGGGGGAAGCTCCCCAAGAGGGTGTGGGAGTGCCCGCCCACGATCACCTGGGCCCCCACGAGCCGCCTCGCCAGCTTCAGGTCCTCCCCGTAGCCCAGGTGGGAGAGGACCACGATCTTGTTCACCCCCTTGGAAAGGAGCTCATAAACCGCCTTCTGGGCGCTCTCGTAGGGGTCCAGGAAGGCCACGGTGGGGCCGGGGTTGGCGATCTCCTTGGTGTCCGGGGTGGTGAGGCCGATGACCCCCACCCGCTCCCCACCCACCTGCACCACGGCGTAGGGGGCAAAGAGGCCCTTGAGCCTGGGCTCGGCGCTCACGTCCACGTTGGCGGAGACCACCTTGAACCTGGCCCCCTTGAGGAAGTCCGCCAGGGGCCCGGGGCCCAGGTCAAACTCGTGGTTGCCCAGGGCCATGACCCGGTAGAGCATGCGGTGCATGAAGTAGCGGTCCGCCAGGCCCTTGTACTGGTTGAAATAAAGGGTTCCCTGGAAGACGTCCCCGGCGTCCAGGAAGAGGAGGTTCCGCCTCTTGGCCCTTAGCCGGTCAAAGAAGGCCACCCGCTGGGCCACACCCCCCACCCTCACCTTCTGGCCCGAAAGGGTGAGCTCCATGGGCTCCAGGTGGGCGTGGGTGTCGTTGGTGTGGACCAGGGTGAGGGTGAACCCCCCCTGGGCCTGCACGAACCCAAGACCGCTAAGGGCCAGCCCCGCTTTTAAAACCGTCCGCCGCTTCACCATACTGCCCTCCGACCCCCAGTCTAAAACGCCCCCGGTCAGAAGAGCGTCAAGCCCCCGCATAAGCAAAGTGCGCCGGCAAATCTTGCTTTTTGACCTTCATACTCTTGACACTTGACCACTTTTTCCGGTACACTTCGCCACAAGTCCGGGGGTGAAGCGGTGAAACTCCGGACCCAAACAAGGGAGGCAGCGAGCATGGGATACACCAAGGCCGAGATTTTAAAAGCCCTAAAGGGGGAAAAGGTCAAGTTTTTGCGGCTCCAGATCACGGACATCCTGGGCGTGGTCAAGAACGTGGAGGTGCCCGAGTCCCAGTTTGAGAAGGCCCTGGACGGGGAGATCATGTTTGACGGCTCCTCCATTGAGGGCTTCACCCGCATTGAGGAGTCCGACATGCTCCTCAAGCCCGACTACAACACCTTCGTCATCCTCCCAGACGGCGTAGAGGACCCCGCCCGGGGCCGGGTGGCCCGGCTCATCTGCGACGTCCACTACCCCGACGGCCGCCCCTTTGAGGGGGACCCCCGGTACGTGCTGAAGCGCCAGATTGAAAGGCTCAAAAAGCTCGGGTTTGACAACATGTACGCCGGCCCCGAGCCTGAGTTCTTCCTCTTCCTGCGCACCCCCGAGGGCCTCCCCACGGTGGAGACCCACGACAAGGCGGGCTACTTTGACCTGGCCCCCATTGACAAGGGGGAGGAGGCCCGGCGGGACATGGTGAACGCCCTGGTGGCCATGGGCTTTGAGATTGAGGCCAGCCACCACGAGGTGGCCCCGGGCCAGCACGAGATTGACTTCAAGTACGCCGAGGCCCTCACCACGGCGGACAACATCGCCACCTTCAAGTGGGTGGTGAAGCGCATCGCCCTCAACCACGGCCTCCACGCCACCTTCCTCCCCAAGCCCATCCGGGGCATCAACGGTAGCGGCATGCACACCCACCTCTCCCTCTTCAGGAACGGGGAGAACGCCTTCTACGATCCCAAGGCGGAGTACCAGCTCTCCCAGACCGCCCTTCACTTCATCGCCGGGCTTCTGGAGCACGCCGAGGGCATGGTGGCCATCACCAACCCCCTGGTGAACTCCTACAAGCGCCTCACCCCCGGGTACGAGGCCCCCACCAACATCGCCTGGTCCGCCTCCAACCGCTCCGCCATGATCCGCATCCCCGCCCGGCGGGGCGTGGGGACCCGGGCCGAACTCCGGATGCCCGACCCCTCCTGCAACCCTTATCTGGCCCTGGCGGTCATGGCCGCCGCCGCCATAGACGGCATGGAGCGCAAGCTCCTCCCCCCGCCCCCCATCCAGCGCAACATCTACCAGATGAGCGTGCGGGAGAAGCGCAAGCACAAGATCCGCGAGCTCCCGGGCACCCTGAGGGAGGCCCTCGAGGCCCTGAAGAAGGACCCCGTGATCCGGGAGGCCCTGGGGGAGCACGTCTACACCCACTTCCTCCAGGCCAAGCAGATGGAGTGGGACGACTACCGGGTCACGGTCCACCAGTGGGAGCTGGACCAGTACCTGGCCACCTACTAGCCTGGGGTATCCCAGCCCCCCTTCCCCAGGGAAGGGGGGCTGACCCTTGGGTCAGGCATAAACTTCCAGGGGGGCATTGACAAGGCCCCTTACCCCCCCTATAGAATGGGGCCGCAACGCGAAGGCGTGCGTTAGGAGGTGCCTATGAGGAAAATCGGGCTTCTGGTAGCAGGAGTGGCCGCCCTGGGCATGGCCCTGGGCCAGGCCAACGTCATCAAGATCGCCACCCAGTCCCCCCTCTCGGGCCCCCAGGCGGCCCTGGGGGAGCAGATCAAGCTGGGGGCGGAGCTGGCGGTGGAGGAAGCCAAGGCCCGCTTCAAGGCCCTGGGCTTTGACCTCCAGCTGGTCCCCTACGACGACCAGGCCAACCCCGACGTGGGCGTGGCCAACGCCAACCGCATCATCAACGACCCCGACATCCTGGGCGTGGTAGGCCACCTGAACTCCGGCGTGGCCATCCCCTCCAGCGAGGTCTACGCCCGGGTGAACCTGGTCATGGTCTCCCCCGCCAACACCAACCCCCGGGTCACGGACCGCAGGCTCCCCAACGTGAACCGCATCTGCGGGCGCGACGACGTCCAGGGCCCCGTGGGGGCGGAGTACGCCTTCAACAACCTGAAGGTCCGGAACGTCTTCATCATCCACGACAAGACCGCCTACGGCCAGGGCCTGGCGGAGGAGTTCAAGAAGCGCCTCGAGGCCCTAGGCGGCAAGGCGGTGGCCTTCGTGGGCACCGAGGAGCAGTCCAACTTCGTGCCCATCATCAACCAGATCCGGGGCGCCCGGCCCACCCCTGAGCTCATCTACTTCGGCGGGATTTACAGCCAGATCGGCCCCTTCGTGAAGCAGCTTCGGGAGCGGGGCCTCAAGACCCGCCTCATGGGCGGCGACGGCCTGGACGCCAGCGAGTTCGTGCGCCTGGCGGGCAAAGAGAACGCCGCCGGCACCTTCTACACCACGGTGGCGGGCCCCGTGTCCGCCTTCCCCAAGGCCAAGGCCGTGGCCCAGAGGTTCAAGCAAAAGTACGGCAAGGACCTGGAGGGCTTCGGCATCTACGCCTACGACTCCGCCAACGTGATCCTCATGGCCCTGGAGAACGCCATCAAGGCCTCTGGCGGCAAGAAGCCCACCCGGGAGCAGGTGTCCCAGGAGGTCCGCAAGGTCAAGATGGAGGGCCTCACCGGCACCATTGAGTTTGACGACAAGGGCGACAACAAGAAGGCCAAGTACTTCGTCATGCAGGTGGCCGCCACCGGCAACTGGGCGGACAACAAGCTGATCCGCGTCATTGAGATGGCAGCGCCCGGGGCGAAGTAAACCCTGCTTTTGGTAGGCTCGAGGGGGTGGCCTTTAGGCCACCCCCTTGGCCCGGAGAAAGGAGGCGCCCTTGCTGGAACAGATCCTCGTCCTCTTGCCCCAGGTGATCTTTGACGGCTTCGTCCTGGGCTTTGTCTACGCCATGGTGGCCCTGGGGTACACCATGGTCTACGGCGTTTTGGAGCTCATCAACTTCGCCCACTCGGAGATCTTCATGATCGGGGCCGTGGTGGGGGTGGAGGTCTTCCGCTACCTGGGCCCCCATATAGGTAACGGCTACCTCCTCCTCCTGGTGGCCCTCCTCCTGGGCGGGGTCATCGCCGGGGTCACCGCCATTTTGGTGGAGCGCTTCGCCTACCGCCCCTTGAGGAAGCGGGGCACCACCAACCGCCTGGTGCCCCTCATCACCGCCATCGGGGTCTCCTTCATCCTCCAGGACCTGGTGCGGCTCATTGAGGGCCTCTGGCACAACGAGTTCTTCTTGCGCATGCGCACCGTGGAGGACCTCGAGGGCTCCTTTGACCTCTTCGGCGGGGCCATCTTCGTCCAGACCAAGTCCCTTATCCTCATTCTGGTTTCCATCCTCATGCTTCTGGGCCTCACCTACCTGGTGAACCGCACCAAGCTGGGGGTGGCCATCCGGGCCGTGGCCCAGGACCTCCAGACCGCAAGCCTCATGGGCATAGACCCCGACCGGATCATCTCCCGCACCTTCCTCATCGGGGGCTCCTTGGGCGGGGTGGCCGGGGTCCTCTTCGCCCTGCAGTACACCACGGTGAACGCCTACGTGGGCTTCCTGCCCGGCATCAAGGCCTTCACCGCCGCCGTCTTGGGCGGCATCGGCAACATCCCCGGGGCCATGCTGGGTGGCCTGGTGTTGGGGCAGCTGGAGAACTTTTTCGGCACCTACCTGCCCATCCTGACGAACGGCAACTTCGGCACCGAGTACAAGGACGTGGTGGCCTTCCTGATCCTCGTCTTCATCCTCCTGGCGCGGCCCCAAGGCCTCTTGGGGCAGGTGGTGAAGGAGAAGGTATGAACGCCTTGAGCCTGGTCCTCAACCTGGTCTTCCTGGGTCTTTCCTGGATGGCCCCCGGGGCCCTCACCGCCCTCTTGGGCCTCCTGGCCCTGGCTCTCACCGCCTTCGCCCGGATGCCCCATAACCTCAGGGCCCTCAACCTGGCCCTCCTCACCCTGGGCTTCACCCTGGGGCTCTGGCGCTCCGGCAACACCCTGGGCCTCATCGGGCTGGTGGGGATCCTGGTGGCCCTCACCACCCTGCCCCGCATCCCCGCCTGGGTCCGGGTCCTCCTGGGCCTCGCCATCCTCCTCATCTCCGTGCCCCTAGCGGGCTTCGCCAACACCTTCGTCTTTGAGCTGGGCATCCAGATCGGCATCTACGCCGCCATGGCCCTGGGCCTCAACGTGGTGGTGGGCATGGCGGGGCTTCTGGACCTGGGCTACGCCGCCTTCTTCGCCGTGGGGGCCTACACCTGGGCCATCTTCGGCTCCGAGCAAGCCAAGAACTTCATGAAGGGGAACTTCCCCCTGCCCGGGGAGTACATGTACCTCTTCATGGGAATCGCCATCGTGACCACCGCCCTCACCGGCCTCCTCATCGGCCTACCCGCCCTTAGGCTCAGGGGAGACTACCTGGCCATCGTCACCCTGGGCCTAGGGGAGGTGGTGCGCATCCTGGCCAACAACCTGGACCACCCCATCAACATCACCAACGGCCCCCAGGGCATCACCCCGGTGCAGCGCCCCCCCATAGACTGGTTCCGCGACCTGGCCACCCGCCTGGGCATCCCCCTGGACCAGACCACGGACTACCAGCTCTTCTTCTACCTCCTGGTCCTTCTCATGATCGGGCTCGTGGTCCTGGTCAACCTGAACCTGGCCAACTCCCGCTTTGGCCGAGCCTGGGTGGCCATCCGGGAGGACGAGATCGCCGCCCGCTCCATGGGCATCCCCCTCCTGCCCACCAAGCTCATCGCCTTCATGACCGGGGCCGCCTTCTCCGGGGTCATGGGGGTCATCTACGCCGCCCAGCGCACCTTCGTCTCCCCCGAGTCCTTCACCCTTCTCGCCTCCATCACCATCCTGGCCATGGTGATCCTGGGGGGCATGGGCTCCATCCCCGGAGCCATCCTGGGGGCGGCGGCCCTTTCCATCCTCAACCTAGACGTCCTCAAGACCTTCAGCGAGTTCGTGCGCACCAGCCTGCCCCAGATCCCTAACCAGGTGGACCCCGCCAAGTACGAGAGGCTGGTCCTGGGGATTATCCTGGTGCTCATGATGATCTACCGCCCCACGGGCCTCATCCCGGAAAAGCGCCACCGGGCGGAGATGGAGGAGGAGGCATGAAGGCCCTCGAGGTCCAGCAGGTCACCAAGCGCTTCGGCGGCTTGGTGGCGGTGAACGAGGTGAGCCTGGAGGTGAACCAGAAGGAGATCTTCTCCGTCATCGGCCCCAACGGCGCCGGCAAGACCACCTTCTTCAACCTCCTCACCGGCATCTACGCCCCCGACGGGGGCCGCATCCGCCTCTTCGGCAAGGACGTGACCGGCCTCCCCCCCGACCGCATCGCCAAGGAGGGGGTGGGGCGCACCTTCCAGAACATCCGCCTCTTCGGGGCCATGACCGTCCTGGAGAACCTCCTGGTGGGCATGCACATCCACATCCACGTGCCCTACTTCCACGCCCTCTTCCGCACCCCTTTGGCCCGGCGGGAGGAGAAGCGGGCTACGGAGGAGGCGAAGAGGCTTCTAGACTACGTGGGCCTCCTCCACCGCAAGGACGAGCTGGCCAAAAACCTCCCTTACGGGGAGCAGCGCAAGCTGGAGATCGCCCGGGCCCTGGCCCTCAAGCCCAGGCTCCTCCTCCTGGACGAGCCCGCGGCGGGCATGAACCCCAAGGAAACCGAGGAGCTCCAGGCCTTCATCCAGAGGCTTAGGGAGGAGCTTGGCATCACCATCGTCCTCATTGAGCACGACATGCGCCTGGTGATGCGCATCTCCGACCGCATCGCCGTCTTGGAGTACGGGGCCAAGATCGCCGAGGGCACCCCGGAGGAGGTGCGCAAGAACCCCCGGGTCATTGAGGCCTACCTGGGCAAGGGGGCCGCGGGAGGTGCCGCATGAGCCTCCTGGAGCTTAAGGAGGTCCACACCTACTACGGCCACATCCACGCCCTAAAGGGCGTCTCCCTCCAGGTGGAGGAGGGGGAGATCGTGACCCTGATCGGCTCCAACGGCGCGGGCAAGAGCACCACCCTAAGGACCATCTCCGGCCTGGTGAAGCCCAGGCGGGGAGAGGTCCTCTACCAGGGCAAGCCCATCCACCGCCTCCCCGCCCACCAGATCGTGGCCCTGGGAGTGGGGCACGTGCCCGAGGGAAGGCGGATCTTCCCCAGGCTCACCGTGGAGGAGAACCTGGAGATCGGGGCCTACCTGGAGAAGGACCGCAAGGTGGTCCAGGAGCGCAAGGAGCAGGTCTACGCCCTCTTTCCCAGGCTTTACGAGCGCAGGAGCCAGAAGGGGGGCACCCTCTCCGGGGGCGAGCAGCAGATGCTGGCCATCGGCCGGGCCCTGATGCAAAACCCCCGCATCCTCCTCATGGACGAGCCCTCCATGGGCCTGGCCCCGGTCCTGGTGGACTTCATCTTTGAGACCATCAAGAAGCTGAACCAGGAAGGGAAGACCATCCTCCTGGTGGAGCAAAACGCCCGCCTGGCCCTCCAGATCGCCCACCGGGGCTACGTGCTGGCCACGGGGGAGATCGCCCTCTCTGGCCCCGCCCGGGAGCTTTTGGAAAACCCCGAGGTGCAGAAGGCTTATCTGGGGGAGGACTAGGGTCTTGCCCAATCGGGGGAGGATCGGTATAGTGGCAGGCGAAAGGAAGGAGGAAAACATGTCAAGGCTTTTGGCAATCTTAGGGCTTCTGCTCCTGCCCTGGGCTCTGGCCCAACGGCTGGTGGTGGCCCAGGGCACCGACCCCATCACCCTGGATGCCCCCTTGGCCCAGGACTCCCCCTCGGCCACCGTGGTCACCCATATCAGCGAGACCCTCTTTGAGCTGACCCCGGAGGGCAGGATCGTCCCCCACCTGGCCGAGGGGTACAGCTTCGCCGATGGGGGCCGGACCCTCACCCTAAGGCTCCGCCGGGGCATCACCTTCCACGACGGCACCCCCTTCAACGCCGAGGCGGTCAAGTTCAACCTGGAGAGGTTCGTCTCCAAGGAGCTGGCCAGCCCCTTCGCCTTCCTCCTCTCTGAGCTGGAGCGGGTGGAGGTGGTGGACAGCCACACGGTGCGCCTGCGCCTCAAGAACCCCTTCGCCCCCGTCCTGGCCCACCTGACCCACAGCTCCACCGCCATACAAAGCCCCACCGCCATCCAGCGTTTTGGAGCCCAGTACCGGGACAACCCCGTGGGCACAGGGCCCTACCGCTTCCAGGCCTGGCAGAAAGGGCAGTACGTGGACCTGGTGCGCAACGAGAACTACTGGGGTCCCAAGCCCGCCATCCCCCAGGTGCGCTTCATCCCCGTACCCGAGGGCACCACCCGGGTGGCCCTGGTGGAAACCGGGCAGGCCCACGTGGCCGTGCGCATCCCGCCCCAGGACATCGCCCGCCTCCAGGGCAACCGGGCGGTCCAGGTGGTGCGCACCCCGAGCCTCAGGACCATCTACATCTACTTCAACACCCAGCGCCCCCCCTTCAACGACGTGCGGGTACGCCAGGCCCTGAACCACGCGGTGAACCGGGAGGAGATCCTCCAGTTCGTCCTGGGCGGCATCGGCCGGATCTCCGATGCCCCCATCGCCCCCGGCATCTTCGGCTACGCCCCCGTGGGCCGGTACGAGTACAACCCCCAAAGGGCCCAGGAGCTCCTGCGCCAAGCGGGGGTGAGCACCCCCTTGCGGATCACGCTCCACTGCCCCACGGGCCGCTACTTCCAGGACATCCAGGTGTGCGAGGCCATCCAGGGCCAGCTCCGCCGCGTGGGTGTGGAGGCCAGCATCCAGACCCTGGAGTGGGGGGCCTATCTCCAGGAAACCCAGCGCCCCTTGAGGGAAAACCGCATCCAGATGGCCATGCTGGGCTGGGGCACGGTGACCGGGGACGCGGACTACGGCCTCTACCCCCTCTTCCACTCCAGCCAGTGGGCCCCGGGCTTCAACCGGGCCTTCTACAAGAACCCTGAGGTGGACAAGCTCCTGGCCCAGGCCCGCATCTCCACCCTGCCCCAAGGCCGCCAAAGCCTCTACAAGGAGGCCATGACCCGCATCTGGCAGGACGCTCCCTGGCTCTTCCTCCACTCCGAGGTGCAGGTCACGGCCATAAGGCAGGAGGTCCAGGGCTTCATCGTCCACCCCACGGAGCGTTACCTAGCCTACCGGGCCAGCTTCCGTTAAGGCTCCTCCCCCCGCGGGTAGCGGCAAGCCGCCCCGCGGGGCCTTTTCCTGCCCATGACCGCGTACCTCCTCCGGCGGATCCTCATCGCCCTGCCCACCCTCCTGGGGGTGGTGGTCCTGGTCTTCCTCATGGTGCGCCTGGCCCCGGGGGACCCCGCGGTGCTCCTGGCGGGGGAGTTCGCCACCCCGGAGACCCTCGAGGCCATCCGGGCCCGGTACGGCCTGGACCGGAGCCTGCCGGAGCAGTTTTTCATCTACATGGGGGCCCTCCTCCGGGGGGACCTGGGGGAGTCCGCCCGAAGCCGCCGCCCCGTTCTGGAGGAACTCAAGACCTACTTCCCCAACACCCTGGAGCTGGCCCTGGCCGCCATTCTGGTGGCGGTGCTCACGGGGATTCCCCTGGGCATCCTGGCCGCCTTGAGGCCGGGAAGCGGCCTGGACCTCTCGGTGATGGTGCTGGCCCTATTGGGGGTGTCCATGCCCGTCTTCTGGTTCGGCCTTCTCGCCATCCTCATCTTCTCCGTGGGGCTGGGCTGGTTCCCCGTGGCGGGCAAGGGCACCCTGGCCCATCTGGTCCTCCCCGCCGTCACCCTAGGGATCAACGCCACCGCCCTCCTCGCCCGCATGACCCGGGGCACCCTCCTCGAGGTCCTCTCCCAGGACTACATCCGCACCGCCCGGGCCAAGGGGCTTTCCGAGCGGGTGGTCATCTACAAGCACGCCCTCAGGAACGCCCTGATCCCGGTGATCACCGTGGTGGGGCTGGAGTTCGGTACCCTTCTCTCGGGGGCGGTGATCACCGAGACCATCTTCGCCTGGCCGGGGCTCGGGCAGCTTTTGGTGGGCTCCATCCTGGCCCGGGACTACCCCGTGGTCCAGGGGGCCGTCCTCTTGGTGGCCACCAGCTTCGTCCTCATCAACCTCCTGGTGGACCTCCTCTACGCCGCCATTGATCCGAGGGTGCGCTATGACTAGGCCCTGGCGTCGCTTTTTCCGCCACCGCCTGACCCAGGCGGGCCTCTTCCTCCTTTTCCTCTACCTCCTGGGGGCCCTCTTCGCCCCCTTCCTGGCCCCTTATAGCCCCTACAGCCAGGACCTGCGTTCCACCTACATCCCCCCCCTAATGGGCCTTTCCGTTAGGGGCCCGGAAGGGGAGTGGGGGCTTTGGGTGAGCCCCGCCTTCCGCCATCCCCTCGAGGGGGTCCAGGTGCGCTGGGAGGAGAAGTACCCCGTGCGCTTCCTGGTGCGGGGGGAGACCTGGACCTGGCTGGGGATAGAGGGTAACCTCCACCTCTTCGGGGTGGAGGGCCCCGCCCGCCTCCACCTCCTGGGCACGGACGAGCAGGGGCGGGACCTCTTCTCCCGCATCCTCTACGGGATCCCCATCTCCCTCAGCATCGGCCTGGTGGCCGTGGGCATCGGCCTCCTCCTGGGCACCCCCCTAGGGGCCCTCCCCGCTTACCTGGGAGGGCGGTGGGACCTCCTGGCCCAGAGGCTGGTGGACATCCTCCTGGCCTTCCCGGGCATCCTCCTGGCCATCGTCTTGGTGGCGGTCCTAGGCCCCGGGCTGGTGAACGGGATGATCGCCGTGGGCATCGCCGCCGTCCCCATCTACGCCCGCCTGGTGCGGGGGGTGGTCCTGAGCCTCAAGGGCCTGGACTACGTGGAGGCGGCCCGGGCCCTGGGGGCCTCCCACGCCCGCATCCTCCTCCGGCACATCCTCCCCAACGCCCTCACCCCCCTCCTCATCCAGACCAGCCTGCAGATGGCCATCGCCATCCTCTTCGCCGCGGGGCTGGGCTTTCTGGGCCTCGGGGCCAGGCCCCCGGAACCGGAATGGGGGCTCATGCTGGCCCGGGGGCGGGAGTACCTGGCGGTGGCCCCCCATGTGGCCACCTTCCCCGGCCTGGCCATCGTGGGCCTGGTGCTGGCCTTCAACCTCCTGGGAGACGGCCTGAGGGACGCCCTGGACCCCCGCTCAAGGTAGGCTAAAGGGTTTATCGTTACCTTAGGCGCAGACATTCATATTTCCCTGGACCCCCGCTCAAGGTAGGCTAAAGGGACCGCACCAGGCCGGGGAGTATCATGGAACCATGAGGAAAGCCTTCGTTCCCCTTCTGCTTTTGCCCCTCCTCGGCGCCTGCCAGGTCCTGGAGGGCACGGGTTACCGGGTGGCCGAGGCCCAGCTCCTCTTCCCCGAGGCCACGGAGCGCTGGACCTACTTCTACGGGGAGCCCCGGGAGGTGCGGCTTGGGGAGCGGGTCCTGAAGCTGGAAAAGCCCTCGGGCCAAAGCCTCTGGGCCGTCCCTGGGGCCCTCTGGGTGGACGGGAACCCCCTCCTGAGGGAGGTGGGCCCCGCCCTCAGGCCCCAGGCGGAGGCGGTGCGGGGGATTTCCGGGAGCCTTTTAGAGGTCCGGACCCAGGTCCCCTTGCGCTCCAGCTGGCTCTACGATGGGGCGGGCTGGGTCCGCCTCACGGGGAGCCTAAAGGAAGGGGAAAAGCGCACCCTGGTCCAGCCCATGAACTACCAGACCCCAGACCTCTACGCCTTCACCGGGACCGAGACCCAGGTCCTCCTGCGGGAGGTCCTGGCCCGGAGGGGCGGGCGGCAGGTGGTGGTCTTTGAGCTCTCCGAGCCCCTCCTGAAGCCCCTTCCCCTGGACCCCACCCCGGACTCCTACCGGGTGGGGGCCCTCCTGGTGCAGTATGGGCTTACCGTGGAGCTCGTAACC
>OGCH01000407.1_pt1 | contig 22966 bp, 16 predicted proteins | sample 1570111 | NCBI WGS metagenome assembly OGCH01 (sample SAMN03436243, study PRJEB24508) | hot springs metagenome | biome: Desert Springs; feature: Hot Springs; material: Water | place: USA: Great Boiling Spring, Nevada | collected 2008-12-01 | depth 0 m m | reverse complement strand
CGCGCGGGGATTAGGATTCCCTCGCTTCGCGCAGGTTCGGTTCCCCCACGCTGCGCGAGGGGAGCCAAGCCACGCATAGGTTCGATTCCCTCTGCCTGCAAGTTCCCTTCTGAAGGACCAGGGGGGTCTCAACAGACCCTGTTTCTGTGAAGGATAGTTCGGCAATTGGTATTTGATCGCTGGTGAGCTTGCCATTGCACGCCATTCACGCTTGACCCCAATCACCAGTCGCGCTGCCAGGTGAACCAGAGGCTACGGCTGCCACCCGGCACCCGCCACGCCATCTCCGTGCGCACATTAAAGAGATTGTCTACGCGCAGGTTCCAGCGGGTGCGAGCATCGCTCCGATAGGAGAGGTTCAGAAAGGTGTTCCAACCATAGGCATCGGTACGCCCTATCCTGATTGCCGGGTAGCTGAACGCCAGTTGCGCACTCAACCCATGCTCCTGATAGCGTGCCACTCGGATGACGAGGCGATTGCGAGCGGGCTTGTAGTCTTCTTGGATGTTGCCCCGATAGTCGACGCGCATGTAGCCCAAAGCGAGTTCGAATTGGGGAAGCAGTCGCCCGCTCAGCTCCAGGCTATAGCCTCGAATGCGGATACGCGCCAGATTGCGATACTGGCGCAGGAAAGGGTCATTCGGGTCTACCAGGAATAGCGTGATGGCGTTGCGCACATCCTGCGAGAAGTACGCTGCGTCCCACCGCCAGCCGCTCGGATGGAGATGCTTCCAGCCGACCTCGAAGGCAAGCCCCTCTTCGGGTTTGTTCGTGGGCGAGCCGTTCACCCGAATCGGGGCGGGCACCCAGTTGTTGCCATCGAAGTAAGGGATCCACACGATAAAATCGCGCACGAACAGCTCGGCGAAGGAGGGGGCCCGGAAGGCGCGCCCCAGCGAGGCGCGAAAGATATCGCGTGCCCCTGCCTGATAGACCATCCCCGCGCGAGGGCTGAGCTGGTTGCCATAAATCGAATGTGCATCATAGCGGATGCCCAGCATTGGACGCCAACGGTTCAGCTCCCATTCACCCTGCAGAAAGAAGGCGAGATTGTGCGCGGTGTGAGCGCCACCCAGCAGCTGCCCGCTGGCACGCTGCAAGCGGAAGTCCCACCCTGTGAGCATCGTGGCATGCCCCCAGAGGAATTGCCAGTAGCTCTCCAGCCCCAGCACCTGCTGGGCGAAGGCGCGTCGCTCACGCGTGTCCAGCGCAAAGGTAGGCGGTTGCGTGCGCAAGAAGTCTAACTCCCCCGCCTGCCCGTAGAAGCGGGCGATTTGACGGGTTGCACCACGCGATTGGCTCCACTCCACCTGCCAGTAGTGGCTGCGCGGCTGCAAGCGGTCATGGGGCGTGGGGAACAGTGCGTAGCGCAGCCCGACGCTGCCCCGATCCATATCCAGATAGGCATAGTGTAGGTTCCAGCTGCCGCTGCGAGCGTTGAGCATGAGCGAGCGCACGCGCGTGTCGTTATTGCGCACGCGGTCGCTGCCCGGATCGTGCCAAAAAGATGTCTGCACACCCCATCGCCAATCGGAGCCTGTCGTGCCGACCCAGCGCAGCGAAGTGTTATACCCATCGCGAGCAGTGTAGCTGCTATAAAAAGAGGAGCGATCCGCGCTGCTGTGCGCCGTGATGATATTCACCACGCCTGCCAGCGCGTTCGGACCGTACATCGCCGAGCCAGGACCGAATGCCACCTCGATGCGCTCCACATCGTGCGTGCTAATTGCCATCGCCGGGAAATTGCCCAGCAGCGCGTCGTTCAAGGGGATACCGTCCAGCAGGAAGAGCGTGCGCTCGTTGAACTCGGAGGAGGTGTAAGCGCCGCGAGTGCTCAAAAAGCGATGAATCGACGATTCGTTGCCCTCAAAGTCGGCGACCATGCGCTCCAACAGCTCCTGCACCGTCTGTGCCCCCGACAGCTCAATCTCACGGCGGGTCAGCACCCGCACCGTCGTGAACGATTCGGACACCTTATGCTCGGTGCGGGTGGCGGTTCGAACCACCTCTTGGGGGTCAGCAAAGAGCCACTCAGCGGTTGCAGAGGTTCGCTGCGCCCAGAGGCTTGAGAGTATCGTCGTGCCCGCCAATAGAAGGCTAAAAATTCTCATGCCGCACACCTCACTTCCTGAAGGGAATAGAGAGCCTGCCGTATCTCGCTTAGGTCAAAGGGTTTCACCAGCGTGGCGAACACTTTGCCATCGGTTGCGCTCTCGGCGAACGCGTCGGGATAGCTGTCCATCACGATGATGGGCAGCGTCGGATAGTGCTGGTGGACAATTTGCACCAGCATGATGCCGCTCATCAGAGGCATGTGGGTATCGGTGATGAGCAGGTCGACGGCTTCGTTCTCTAAGAGATGCAGCGCCTCGCGCCCATTGTTGGCGACCAACACCCGATGCCCCTCATCCTGCAGCACGCTTTGCAGCAGGAACTGCACCATCGGCTCATCGTCCACCACCAGAATCGTCATGCCAACCCTAAATTGTCGGCATGACGCGTTAAATCTGCAGGAGGTTCTGATGGGGACGGTAATAGGTTCAGGTTGCGCCCGCTAATGCCGAATAGGGCTGCCAAACGGGAAGCAATCCGCCTCCGCTACTGCCTCTTGAGCCTCGGCAAGGCGATGCGGGTGCTATAAAGCTCCACCATCCGCAGCAGGCTTTAGCAGGGTCTCGACCGTTTTTTTGAGCCGCTCGACATCAGCGCCCACAATCACCTCACGAATGATGCCCTCCTTGTCGATCACGAAGGTAGTGGGCACGCCCTGCACCTTGTACTGGGTCGCCACGCTGTTTTGGGCATCCACCAGCACAGGGAAGGTGAGCTTGAACTCTTTGGCGAACTCCTGCGCGCGTTTGCTGGGGTTATCGTGCGCCCAGGTGGCGACACCCAGCACCACCACATCCTTGTGGCGAAAGGCGCGCCAGATGTCCTTTTCCAGCTCAGGGGCTTCGGCACGGCATGGACCACACCAGTGCGCGAAGATGTTCAGCACCACCACCTTGCCCTTGTAATCGGCGAGGCGCACCTCTTTGCCCTGCAGGTCTTTCAGCGTGAAGTCGGGTGCAGGCTGACCCTTGAGCCTGTCCACCTCGCCCGCAAGGTTGGGCATCTCAAATGACTCCACCAACTTGAACCCTTCAGGTAGTTTGTAGGCGAACGCACTCTGCTGAATATTGGGATTGACCTCCTGGCGCGTGAAGGTTTCAGTGAAGCGCATCGTGAAGCGATTGCCTGCTTGTGAGCTACTCATCACAATCTCCGACTTCCAAATCAGGCGGTCTTTGACCCCGATCCAGACCGTTTGGGTTACGCGCATGCCGGGCATAAGGAGTTCGCCAGATACCTGCAGGTTCACCTGAATTTTATAGGTTTCACGGTTGGCGACCCGTTCGCGCCGCAGCAGTCGGGGTGAGGTTGCCATCTTGCGCCAGTCGCCCCACGCCATCAGGTAAACGGGGTCGAGCCCCAGCATCATATAGCCCGCCTCTGCAAGGTTTTGCTGGGTATACAGTTCACGAAGCGACTTGGGCGCGGGTTTATGGAGAGTCTGCTGCAACCATGCGTTCTCGATATAGAGCTTTTTGCCGTCGCACCGAATCTTGCCGCCCGATGCAAGCTGACCCTGCTCGGTGGTTTCCAGCCGCAGCAGATTGGGGCGCATCGCCATCGCCAACTGATTGGCATTTGTGGTGGTGGTCATCTGACCCATCTGTCCGCTACTGCGCATCGAGAAGGTCAGACGGCTTTGCACCCGTAGCGAGCGCATCTGGGAGTAGGTACGAGCCGTTTGATCGAGGATTTGCGCTGCACTCTGCGCGTTTAGCCACTCCACCGTTAGCATCGTCGCTATCAGCCATGTACCGATTCGCATCGCTATTCACCTCATCACTCTCTATTTCGCTTGCCTTATCTATAGCATACCCGATGAAAACGCCTGTGTCCAGTGTCATAAGTTCGAAGTGGGGGCTTACTCGCTGAAAGTTTTCTCGTCCACAGGTGGGTTCGGGGTGGGTTCGAACTCCATCGTCAGCACCAATTGGGCATCTTGCCCCTCCAGCTTGACGCGTGTGGCAATCTTGATGCGACGCATCAGCTGGGTCTGCTTGTCGATAACAAACTCCCACTCATTCTCGCGATTGCTCTCGTTGCGGATACGCCCGCCCAGCACCACCTGCTTCTCATCCTCCGCCACAACGCGCAGGCTCCGAATCTCCTTTTTGACCTTCTCCTGACTGCTTCTGCCACCCAGCACAAAGACCATATCGTACGGGGTGAACACATCGAGGCTAATCAACCCCTCAATCAGGGCGTTGCCTGAGCCTTGCACCGAGACGCTGCGCTCGCCGCTTTTAAGTGTCGTGCCGTTGCAGAGGTAGCGCGTGCCCTCACCCTGCACAGCGGTGTCTTTGACAACCAGATTAATCTGGGCGGGTGGGCGGATGGTGTAAGCGTAAATCAGCTTTTGGAGGGTCTCGCCTTGTGGATTTTTGGGCGTGATGAGGAGCATGGTAACGGTCGTTTTGCTCTGCAGCGCCTGCAGTGCGCTGTAGGCTTTGAAGCTACGCTCCAGCCACTCGTCGGCTTTGGTCTCAATCTGGGCATACGCCTCAATGCACAGTGCTATCATCCCGATAGTCCATAAGGCTCGCATAGCACTTATGAGTGTACCCTGCTATCCCGTTCACTTCCGCAGTCGTCGCAGCACGACCCACAGATCTGCCAGCGCCCGTCCATACCGCTCCAGCCCATAGTGGGAACGCCCGTGGGCACGGGGGCGATGCACAACTACAATCTCCACCACACGGAACCCCAGCCGATGGGCAATTAGGGGCAGGTAGCGGTGGAAGTCGCGCTCCAGGTAGGGCAGCAGCGCTTGCGCCACGGCGCGACGCATGCCCTTGAAGCCGCAGTTGGCATCATGCAACGGCAGGCGCAAACCCCAGCGCAAAAAGGCGTTGAAGACCCACGATGCCAGCACTTTCAGCCACGAGTCGCGCCGTACCTTGCGCCAACCGACCACCATGTCGGCATCCTGACGCAATCGGCTCAGCATGGCGGGGATGGCAGCAGGGTCCTCCTGCAGGTCGGCATCGATAGTGAAGAGATATTGTCCTTGTGCGGCGCGGAATGCCGTTGCATACGCTTGGGTCTTGCCCAATCGCTTAGGATGGCGCAGTCCCCGCACGCGCCCATCGGCTGCCATCGCCTCCTGAATAAATGCCCAGCTGCCATCATCGCTGCCGTCGTCCACCAGCAGCATCTCCCACGATTCGCCTGTGCGCTCCAGTGCCGCGACGCACGCCTCCAGCAGGCGCGGCAGGTTGGGTGCCTCGTTGTGCAACGGCACAATCAGGCTTAGGGTGGGGGCATCCATCGGTAGGCACGAAACATTTCCAACGGCTCGTCCATGCGCAGCGTGAAGCGAAAGGGCGCATTCGTGCGAACCAGGGCATAGTAGGCAGCCCCACGAAAGTCCATCGTGCGCAACGGCACGGTCGGCAGGCAGGACATCTCATCCAGCAGCACTAAGTGCTGCTGTAGGTTGGGCGGCATCCTGCCCTTGTAGACGCGCTCAGGGATAATCACGATGTCGCCACGCTGCAATCCTCTGCCGTCGGGCAAGAGTTTACGGAAACCGTGCTGTTCAGCATAAAACATCCACCCCCACGAACCCGCGTACCAGACGCGCTCGCCTGCGAACATCTCGGCATAAACCGCTGCTGCGCGCTTGTAGCACACAGCGTAGTCGTAGTCCGCTGCCATCACCACCAGACAGAGCGCGCTCTGCGCCAACAATAGGTTCGAATTCCTGCCTACCCACGGCGTTAACAGTAGGACGAGTGGTGGCAGTGCGTACAGCAGGTGGCGCATTGCTTGAAACGGCACACCCCACACCGACGCCATCAGTGCAACCACCAGCCACAAACGCAGGAAGGGAGACACCGACACCATCCCCTCTGGCAGGCTTCCCAGCATCGCCAGTCCCAGCACAATCACACCCGCCACCAGCCAAAACAGTGTCTGCGCGTGCACAGGCTGACCTGCAAACTGCACCTGATGCACCCATACCACGCCCGCAACCGCTAGCACAATGAGGACAACTTTCCACCGCCAGCCCTGTCCCAGCGCACTTCGGAACCACTGCCCACTACCCAGCCATAACAGCGTGCTGGCGCCCAGCCCAACGATGGCAGGCAACAACTTCGCCCCCCACGGCGCGCTGCCCCGACGCTCCTGCCACAGATACAGCAGATGCACCTCACCATCCGCCCAAAGGTTCAGCAGCGACCAGCCTGCCATTGGCAGTAGCGCTATCAGCAGCCAGCCCATCGCTCCATAGGCACGCCGCTGCAGCGTGTACAGCGCGGTTAGGGGGAACCAAATCAGCGCGGTGTATTTCGCCAGCCCACTCAACCCACCGAATAGCGCACCGATTAGCAGCCAGCGCACCTGCCGACGCTCCAGCCCCTCTACCCAGCACGCCAGCCCACCCACAAACAGCGACAGCGCAGGCACATCCCGCATCAGATTCATGCCGGGGATAACTGCAGGCGACAGCACCAGCCACCCGACCGCCCACCACGCCCACTCCGCACCCAACCAGCGCGTAGCAAGGCGATGCATGCCCCACATCAGCAACAGAATAAATGGCATACACGACAGGTGCAACACCCACTCGCGGTAGCCCGTTAGCGCAATCCACGGCGCCAGCCAGTAGCTCACCAGCGGTGGGTTCGTCGTGACCTTCGCCAGCGGCTGCGGCTCCTGCAGCCAGAAAAAGTCGCCTGCAAACGGACGCAGCGGGTCGCGCAAAATGTTCTGCGCCACATGCAGCACCACCGTGTCGTCAATATGCACAGGCTTGATAAGCGCAAACAGCCCAATGCCCACTGCTGTCAGCGCCAGCAGAAAGCGTTGCATCACCACCCGTCGTGCCACACCAACTCCACTGCCATTTTACCTGTTTGGGGTATACTCCAGCTGAGGGAGCAAGCGATGAATGCGAACTTTCAGCATTGGCTGCAGCAGAGCATCGAGGAGCTGAAGGCGCAGAATCTCTATAAGCAGCCGCCGGTGTTGCGTAGTCCACAAGGCGGGCGTGTGCAAATCAACGGGCGATGGCTGATTAACTTGGCATCAAACAACTATCTGGGGCTGGCGAACGACCCGCGCCTCAAGCAAGCCGCGATTGAAGCCGTGCAGCAGTGGGGCGCGGGCGCAGGCGCCGTGCGCTGGCTCGGCGGCACAAACACCCTTTACGAAATCCTGGAGCAGAAACTCGCCGAGTTCAAAAAGACCGAAGCCGTGCTGGTGTTCCAGTCGGGGCATAACGCCAACTCTGGCACCATCCCCGCCTGCTTCGGCGAGGGCGATGTGATTATCTCCGACGAGCTGAACCATGCCAGCATCATCGATGGCGTGCGACTCAGCAACGCCAAATACAAAAAGAGCGAAGGCTATGTCTACCAGCACAAAGACATGAACCATCTGGAGGACATCCTGAAGCGGTGTGGGCACTTCAAAAAGCGGCTCATCGTCACCGATGGCGTGTTCAGCATGGATGGCGATATTGCACCGCTGCCCGAGATTGTGGCGTTGGCAGAAAAATATGATGCGGTCGTGATGGTGGACGATGCGCACGCTTCGGGCGTGTTAGGCGAGCATGGCAGCGGCACGACGAGCCATTTCGGGCTTTATGGGCGCGTGGACATTCAGTTAGGCACGCTCTCGAAGGCGTTGGGTGTAATCGGGGGCTATATTGCGGGCAGTCGGCTGCTGAAGGAGTGGCTGATTAATCGCGCACGCCCCTATCTGTTCAGCACCGCCTTGCCGCCCGCCGCTGTGGGCGCCTTGCTCAAAGCGGTGGAGATTCTGATGACCGACCCCGAGCCGATGCGCCGCCTGTGGGAAAATGCCCGCTACTGGAAGGAGAACCTGCAGCGGCTGGGCTTCGACACGATGGGGTCTGAGACGCCCATCACGCCCGTTTTCTGTGGCGACGAGGCAATTGCCCAGCAGATGGAGGTGCGCCTGCGCGAAGAGGGTGTGTTCACGCTGGGGATTGTGTACCCCACCGTGCCGCGGGGCAAAGCGCGTGTGCGCACTATGCCCAACGCCACCCACACCCGCGACGACTTGGACGAAGCGCTCGCTGCCTTCGAAAAGGTCGGCAAGGAGCTGGGGCTGCTTGGGCGATGGGTGTGAGCCACAACAGCACCAGGGGAACAGTGGTTTCATCACGAAGGTTAATAGGTGAGAGGATGCAGGGTTGCAATGGCTGTCCAATCTGCAAGGCGGAGCAGTTTGAGCAAGTGATGCGCGTTGGGAACCAACATACGCTTCTGCGATGTATAGCTTGTGGCGTTCTCTTCGTGTATCCTCAGCCCTCTTATGAGGGCTTAACCGAGTCTTACAGCGCTGGAAGCGCTGTGAGTGTGGATTTACATGGTCAGATGATTTTGACCCCTAAAAAGTTGCTGATTGCCCGTGACGACCTGAACCAGATTCGTCGCTTACTGCCTTCGGGGCGACTGTTTGAAGTAGGCTGTGGAGCGGGTTATTTCCTCTGGTATGCCAAGCAGCGAGGCTATGAGGTTGCGGGCAATGAGGTGAGCCGTGCTTTGGTTCAGTTTGCGCGGGAGCAGCTTCAGGTCAATGTGCTGGAGGGCGACCTCCTGCAGCTGGAAATAGAAGGCAACTGGGATGTGGTCTACATGCGCAATGTGTTGAGCCATTTGCCTGATCCCGTTGCCACCCTGCGCAAGGTGCATCAACTCCTGCGTCCTGGGGGCTGGGTTTTTATCGAGACAGGCAATGTGGCGGAGCTATCTTCTGCTCGCATCCGCGCCCTGCACCAAATGGGTCGACTCGGCGTGCCCGATCATCTTTTCTTTTTCACACGTGCCGGGCTGCGCCAGCTGATGCAGCAGATAGGATTCCAACCTATCTCGGAAACCTGCTACGGCGTGTGGTTGCACGATTGGCTGATGGCGAAATTAGAGAAGCGGGCGCGTTCCGCACTCCAGACACGCTCTCTCAATAGTCCCAAGTATGTATCCCGCAAATCGTTCTTAATTGGCTATGCGAGTTATCTTCTTGCCTATCCTATTGGGCGACTGCTGCCTTGCAGAGGACGCAAATGCTCTATCAAGTACCTTTTTCAAAAGGTGTGAGCGATGATCACAGCGCTATCCCGTACTGATTGGGCGCACCGCTGGAAAATAGTAGGTGTTCTTTTGATTGTGTTGCTTGTGCGCCTGTCCCTTTTTGTTGCGGGCACACCGTGGGACTCGGTCAAAGCACGCGACATCTACTTAAAAGCGGACCCTGGAGGCTATCATCAGTTAGCGCTAAATCTGCTACAAACAGGACAATATGCCTTTATGCCCAATCCCACACCCGAACAGATTTCGAAAGCATTTGCTGATCCCAAGCTCTGGCGACTGCCCGGCGAGCCAGAAGCCCTCTGGCCCCCACTTTACAGCCTCTTTATTGCGGGTATTTACGCGATAACAGGGGGGCAAATCGCCTTTGTCCTACTAATGCAGCTCCTCCTCTCCCTTCTGGTGGCAATTGCACTTTATAGCATCTGCTTGCACCTTTTTAAGAGTGAACAGATTGCGTTGCTTACCATGTTCTTGTTCGCGATAGAGCCAACAATGATACTGTTGCCTAATATCATGTATTCCGATTTCATTTTTATATTATTTTTATCAATTTTTTACTTTTTATTTATCAGAAGTGTGATAGCAGCCTCTCACTTCTCGTATCGGGCAGTGGGCTGGGGATTGGCATCAGGACTTGCACTTGGCTTAGCAGCGATGACCCATGCCCGTGGGGTTATGTTTTTGCCGATTGCCTTGCTGGTGCTTTTGGTTGCCCTTTGGGGGGTCTCGGTGCGTTTTCGGCTGCTCGTGGCGCTCATGGTGCTGGTTGGTTATCTGGCAGCTACGGGGTACTGGTACTGGCGCAACTATCGAGTATTTGGTGAATGGGCATTTTCTACGGCTTCGAGTTATAACCTCCTTATAGGTGCATCGATGGTAGCACCTGTGCAGAAGCGTGAAGCCAGTATCGAGTGGGTCTTTCGTCAGGCGCGCATGCGTATGGAGCAGCGGGGTGATCCATTCCAAATGAATCCTTTTGAACGGGCAGAGATTTGGCGTGAGACGGCTTTGGAACTGATTCGCACCCATCCAGCTGAGTACCTTCGAGCGCATGTGAAGCGCATTCTCACCGTCGCGCTTGTACCGGGCACATCGGAGTATGAGGCGATTCTGACCCGGACAAGTCAGATAGAGCAATTTAAACTCAAAGAGGGGCGTCTTCCGCGCATGAGCGCGCTACGCTGGACGATTTTTGTGTGGGGGGTTCTGTTCACGCTGCTGCTATATGGCACAGGGGCTATTGGACTATTATGCTGCAAGCGACTAAGTGGTCCCGTAGCGCTGCTGGTTACGATTGCTGTGATGGCGATTCTGCTCACCAGTATATCTAACACCCATCCGAGGATGCGTGCGCCGGCGCTTCTCTCTCTGCTGCCCTACAGTGCAGCGGGTCTGGCGTCTACTGCGAATCGCATTGCCAGCTTAGTTCATAGACGCACGGAGCCGCTTGGTTGACCACAACCGTTCCCCCTGGCACCGTAACCAGTGGTCTGCCTTCCCTCGCCGCGTTGAAATGCAGGCGGAGCTGGCACTCAGGGCGAGCCAAAGCCGCTATCAGCCAGTAGTGACGAGTGCCCTTGGCATGATGAACGAGAGTCGGGATGGGGTAAGGCTGACCACGCTTCTCTCCTGACCAACCCCGAAGGGGTGATGAGCTACCCTGAAAAAGGGTTTGTTGGGCAGGTACAGAGCAGGCAAGATGCAGCCGCCATGGGCGTCCGTTCGCAGTCCAGAGCCATGTTCCTTCTGCCTCCTTTTCGAGCTGACCCTCGGCAAAGTGGAACATCTGCTCCACCTGGAAGGGCTGCGCTCCTCGCAAGTAATCTAGCACGATAAGAAGTTCCGTTCCGTTTAGCAGTAAAGCGCGCCAGTGGTGGATGCGAGCAGGCAACCGTTGATAATTGCTGTGATAGGCACTCCAAGCGCACCATTCGCTCCAGCGCCAGCATCCTGCTAACACGGCATGAAGGGCAGGGGTCATTTTATAGACACCTTGAAGGTGGCTCATGTTTTCGCCATTCACCACCACCGTATTATGGGCGTAGGTACTGCGGAAGTAGGTACGCCACTCATCGGCAACCTCTCCATAACCACCGGGGTCTATCAGAATCTCACCCATTTCATCGCTCAGCGTAAAGCTAAGGCTATCCGCATGGGCATGCACCTGTCCAGCAAGGGAGTTGCCTGCCTGATAGTGCAGCACCAATTCACGGGCTGCCTTCTGGATACGGGTGGTCGCTAATCCACTGCTGGTTCCCCGCATTTGGCAAAGTGCTTGCGGGGGGTCAAGCCAGTAGGCACACCCGATTTTCCAGGGTAAAAGCGGGTGGCGTGCCTGGTCGGGCACACCTTGCAACCATGAATGCAACGCCAATAAAAAATCGCTTATCTCCTCTATGGTGCCCTCTATGTTGGGATCGGAGGTACGGTAACCGTCTCCATACAGGGGGAGCGAGCCATCGGCACGGCGTAGGTGGCGCAACCTCTCTATGGCTTGATCCCATCGCCACACGACATCGGGGGGAACCAGTTGTCCGCTTTTCCAGAGAATAGCTATCCACTCGCCCAGCAATTTGGAGACAAACACCTGATAGTGGATGGAGCACTCCACATGGACACCATCAGGGGCGATTTGGCGGGGGATCTCGCGGTTCATAATCTGGATACCGAGCTTTGCCCATCGCGAAGCGTCTCGGAAGATATTCTGCAAGGTCATCCCTAATAAGGTGAGGTCGTGCGCGTTCCAAATGAGATGGTTATAGCCCCAGTATTCGATTCGTCGTTCCAACAGATTGCCATGCAGCCAGAGTTGAGCCAGCGCTTGGCGCAACAGCTCTGGGTAGCGCTGCCAGTAAGGGGAGAAGCCGATTAGCCCCTGTAGAAGGTTAAGCGCTCGCAATCCCACAAAGTTGGTGCTTTTCCAGATGTCGTGATCAAAACGGTGGGAACAGTGCAGCCAGCTTTCCAGCCAAGCGGTAGCCATCTGGGCATATCGCTCGTCGCCACTCAGCCAGAAGGCTTGCATCAAAGTTTTCAGCCAGTGGAAAGCGGCGGGGATCCGATGCCATTTGCCCATCCCTGCGACGGCTTTTGTGTCGTACCAGCGCGGTGGAACCTCGGTCTCGATAATGGTGTTGGCATAGTGGATACACCCACGGCACAAGTCATCGGCTTCTTGGAGAATCTGGCGGGTGGCATCGGGAAACTCATCGGGATACCGCTGGGCGAAAACAGACTGATCGCGGGTGCCGAAAAAGAAGGTGTGTTCAGCCTCACGAGCGAGGCGCTCTGCCAAGGCATCGGGAGGCAACGAGGCGAGGGTGGGATGCAGATGCGCCTCTAATCCGCCTTCCCGAAGCAGCCGTGCCCACGCGGAGCGGAACCACCTCGGATCCCAATAGCGCTGCCCCCAGCGACGCTTCAGCAGAAACCATGCGCGTGCCAATCTCTTCGAAAATCCTGCCTCCTGCATGATGGATAGCCTTTACTGGAGACGCGCCTGAAACTGAAATTGCTGCGTGCTCCCCGGTGCCAGTGACGAGAGGGTCCATTTCACGGTTCCATTCGATGCGGTGCCCCCACTGCCAACCGATACAACGGTTAGCCCATCGGGCACGGGCACTTTAATCTCCACATTCCGAGCGATCTCCAGCCCCGTGTTGCGGCATTCGACCGTAACGGTGACCAGCTCCCCCGGCAATGCCGTTTGGGGCGATACGCTGATGGATAGCTGCAGTTCCGGTGCGGCATAAAGTACCACGCCCGTTTTGGGACCGATACTCAGTTGGGTATTCGCAGGCACCAGCTCGCCTCCCCAGGTCTTGTAGCTCCGTGTGGTGGTGTATTGATAGGTGTTGTTCTCGGTGGGATTCACCAGCACGATACCATACTGGAAGCGCCGCTGGAATAATCCTCCCGATTCCCATGTGCCCTGAATGATTTCATAGTCTGCAAGGGGTGTCCCCAGCGGGATATACAGCTCAGGACGGGAAACAAAATGGGTGTAGTGATAGGATTGATCGAGGCGATCCTCGCAGTAAAGATAGATATTGGGACGATATACAAGCCAGTAGCTTGCCAGACCATACTTCAGCCAGCGTGCCTGACTATCGCGTCCGTCCCAGTAGGCAATGAGAACCCATATCTTGTCCGGATGACTCTGGATCACCTGCACCATGCCCTGCCAGGAAGAGACATTATAGCTCGTTGTTCCCCCACGGTAATTAGTCGGGTTGTAGGTGCGATTATTGTAGTCCACTCGCACGAAAGCCCCTTCAAACATCATGCCATCCACTTGCTGGATCCACTGTTCCGCAGGGCGGCGCATGTTCAGAAAGAGCCCTGTCTTGCTGCCGATGTTGGGGATAATCTTTTTACCCAATGTTTGGCGTACATAGGGTGCTACGCGATTCAACCACCCTGTCCATGCGTCCAGCATCGAATCGTGGGTAGGATAGCCTTGCGTATTCGATCCTGGCCAGCCACCCAAGGTATCAAAAAAGAAACCATCTATGTCAGGTAGGATGGTGGCAAACTCAGTTAATCGTCTCACTGCTTGTTCTCGCACAGCCTCTACTCCCGGATTAATAAGATAGTTACCATAGCGTTGATCGATAAGGGGCTGCCCGTTGGTGTTGTACAGAATCCAGTCGGGATGTTCCTGCAGAACATTCCCGCATCCGTACAGCGAGGCACAATTGGGCTCTAAATTCACGGGTGTGGTGGAGATAGCAACATACTGCAGGTACAAGAAACGATCACCTAATAGTTTCTTAAGGGGATAACCCATTTTCGCGGGTTGGACACCCAGCTGGGGGAGTGGTTGTGCGAGGTAATCCATCCAGCTGGTGGGCACATCGTTAATAACGGCTAACCGAATGGGATAGAGGTCTGGAAGAGCATGTAGAGAATACTGCATCCACAGACATTGCATCTCATCGATCCAGATGCGTCCGGCAGCCGCTCCCGTTCCCAGTTGAATATCCACAAGAACGGTTAAATTGAGGTCACCATTGCTATTACGCTCAGCAGGCACCACTGTAGAAAGCGTTTGCCAGCCGTTGGAATTGGTAGACTGATACGGAGTAAGGTAGATGATGCGACTGCCTGTGCGTACCCGAAACCGATATTGCGCGTTCTGGAAGTTTTCCGCAAAGTAGCTGAGGCGTATCACAAAAGGTTGTCCCTCGCTTACAGCAAGGGATGTTTGGGAAGAGAGGCAAGTGAGGAACAAGGTCAGCGTGCCCGCCTCACCTGAAGCACGATTGAAACGCAGGGACTGACTATAAGCACCGCCCACTTTGCGGTTCGGGTCCAGTGAAGCGACAGCTCCTATTGCATCGCGCCAATTATCCCATGGGGAGCTAACGCTGATACCGTCTACTACCCCATCCTGATCCCAATCGATCTCGCACGCGCCGGCAGGAAGTGCCAAATCGAGGTTCACAAGGGTCTGGGAAATGGCGCAAGCCAGCAATCCCAGCCAACCAAGAACGACCCATAGAGAACGCGTTCGCATGTCCGTTTACCTCCGTTTCGACATTGTTCCATGCTGGCTCAGCATGACACCTGTAGAATCGGCGAGCCTTATGCTTGATAAGTTCACGACTTTGCCGCCCTCTCCTGCACGATTTGTCGGAACAGTTCAGCGTATTGCTGCACCATGACCTCTAAGGAGAAGAACTGGGCGACGCGCTCGCGTGCCGCCTGCCCCATTTGGAGACGCAAGGGTGGTGACTCGATCAGGTGTTTCACATGGGCGGCAAGGCGTGTGGCATCGCCCGATGGCGCAATAAATCCCGTGGTGCCGGGCACAATCACATCCCGAACTCCGCCTACCTCGGTTGCCACGGCAGGCACCCCGCACGCAGCGGCTTCCAAAATGGTCAAGGGCAGTGCCTCGCTATAGGAGGTTAGCAGCAAGATATCAAATGCCTGGTACCAGATGAGTGGTGCTTCACATAGACCGGGCAGTGTGAAATGAGGGTCCAAGCCTTTCTGGGCGATGAGTTGCTCGATGCGGGGGCGCTCTGGACCATCGCCTACCAGCACAAAGTGTGCATCAATGCCTTGCTGCACCAGCCGTTCCGCCACTTCTACAAAGAGGGGCAGATTTTTTACCTCTTTAAAGTAGGCAACCAACCCCACGATGGGTTTACCTTCAGGTAGGTGCAGCTGTCTTTTTAGCGAGGCTTTATCTGAGGTGGGCACGAAGGTGTGGATGTCGATACCGTTGGGGATGATGGTGAAGCGTTCAAAGGGCATGCGTGAAACTGCTTGCCAGAACTGCTGATGGGAGGGTGTGAGCGCAACCAGGCGGTCGCACACAGGCGCGGTGAATCGAACCGCAAGGTAGGTTGCCCGACTGACGAGACGCGTGGTGTGGAACGCCAGCACCAGATGGGGCACCTGCCCAAGCCGCTTGAGCGCGCCTGCCCAGAAGCATGCCAGCGCGTTCTCCGTTGTCATAATCAGATCAGGAGTTTCCTGCCGTGCCAAGCGAAGGAGCCGTATCGGCAGACGCACATCCCAGCGCGAGCGTGCCAGTCCGCTGTGAGTGGGAATCCCTTGCGCGCGAAGCAACTCCCCGTATTCCCCTTTCCAATAGAGCCAGACCGCCACAGGTAGGAACTCCTCCTTGGGCAGACCCTCTATCAGGCGCGTGATGACAGCTTCGGCTCCGCCTCGCTTACTCATTGCCGTGCGCATGAACCAGATCCGAATGGGGCGTTTCATTTCTTTTGCTCCAGCAGATGTTCGATAAACCGGCGTGTCTCAGCTATCACGGCTTCCGGAGCGTAGTGCGCTTGGATGAATGCTTGCCCCGCTCGCTGCATCGCCTCCCAGCGGGCACGGTTCGTTAGCAATTGCACAATCCCCTGTGCGAAACCCTCTGGGGTGTCGGCTATCCAGACACCCTCGTTCTCCAGTCCCTGTGCCCCCACGGTCGTTGACACGCACGGCATGCCGATGCTCAGCATGTCCAGAATCTTGATGCGTATCCCGCCGCCGATGAACAGCGGGATGATGCATGCTCGTGCACGCTGCAAAAATGGCGTCAGGTTCTCCACGAAGCCCTCCACATGGATGCCGTTGCGTCCGTGCAGCGCTTGGACGCTGGGGGGCGGGTCCGCCCCAATAATATGCCAGCGTGCGTCGGGCACACGCTGACGCACCTGATGCCACACTTCACGGGCGCACCAGAGCGTGCCGTGCGTGCGCGTCTCTTCCAATCTGCCCAGGCTAATCACCATCGGCTCGCTTGTCTCCCAATGCACAACGGGCGGCTGGCTCACGCTAAGCGGTCGACGAAAGATATGAATCGGCACGGATACGCCATCGCGCTGCAAAATCGCCTTATCGCGTTCCGAAAGCACAATCACACCGTCCATCTGGTTGAGCGTTCGGATTTCGTAGTCGCGCAGTCGGCGCGCCTCCCGCCGCGCCAACAGACGCTTCAGCGGATTTTTGTGGGTCTCTGAGTGGCGAGCAAATATCTCCCACTCTATATTCGCCTCTGTACAAAGACGAATCGCCGATACATGGCGCAGCACCTGCGCATAGCCCGTTGTAGATAAGTAATTGAAGTGAATGATGTCGTAATCGACACGCTTTGTCTTCTCTTTGACCAACTCCACCATTGCAGGATGCATAAATTTTGCCACCCTGAATGGTGTAGGCTGCCACTGAGATTGTAGAAAGAGTCGTATCTGTTGTCCACGATGGCGTGTGACCAGCAGATTAATTGGCACGGAATGGATTTCGCGGCAGAGGTGTGCCAGATGTTGGCGCAGCAGGTCGGGTATTTCCGGTTGGCTCACATCGTGGAAGGTGAGCAGGTCAATTTCGCTGAACTGGCTATAGACCTCCAGTTCGCTAAGTGTACGCCGTTGTCCTCCCGAAACGGGTGGATACGGGTGCAGCGCGACCAGCATGAGGGTGCGAAGCTTACTCATAAAGGATGGGGCTTGTTGCCTCCAGTGTGAGGCGCGTGTTCGCAATCGCCCATTCCATCGGGATGGGCATTTCGGTTCCCTGCTTGACGGCGTCCACGAAGGCTTGGAGTTCGTTTTTGTGTCCCTTGTCTTGCCCAGCAGTTTTGTGCGTGGTGCGCTTGCCGCCTGCGATGAGCTCCAGTTCGCGGAAGTCGCGCAGGATGGCGCTGCGCCCTGCCCCATGCACTTCGAGATACTCCTTGGGCACGCTGGGGTCGCCTGTGGTCAGATAGTAAAGCACGCCGATGGAACCGTCTTCGAACTCGATAATGAGTTGCGCCGTGTCGGGTTCATGGCTACGCAGGTGTGCCGCGCACACGCGCTTGGGCAGACTGTTGGTCAGGAACATCATCACATCGATAAAGTGGCAGCCCTCGCTGACAATGCGTGAGCCGCCTTCGGGCGTGGCGCGCATCCAGTGTCCTTGCTCTAATGGTCCTGCGTTCACGCGATAGAGGAGGCTCAGTGGCTCGGTGCGGTTGCGAAAGTGTTCGGCGATTTGGCGCACAAACGGCGAGAAGCGGCGATTGTAGCCTACCAGCACGCGCCCGCCTGTCTCGCGCCAGACCTGCTCCACCTCTTGGAGCTGCTCGAAGGTGATGGCGAGCGGCTTTTCCAAGAAGGCGGGCTTGCCCGAGCGCATGGCGCGGATGGCATAGGCGGCGTGGCTGTCGTGGCGTGTAGCAATCAGGATGGCGTTGATGTCGGGGTTGTCGAAGATCTCGTTCGGGTCGCTGGTGGCGAATTGGAAGCCGAACTTGTCAGCGACACCTTTGGCAGTGTAGCCGCGCGCGGTGCAGACGCCGACAAACGCCACATCGGGGATGCCCTTTAGCAGCGGCAGCAGGGTGCCCGTCGCAAAATTACCTGCGCCGATGACGCCCAAGCGCACCGTCGCCTGCTTGGGGGCGGACGCGGTGCGCACTTGCACCGTGTGTCGTGGCGTTTCGGTTGTGTGGGGATACTCAATCAGCGCGCCGATGACCTTCCCGCCTTCGGGGCTGGCAAGCAGATTGTAAGCTTCTGCTGCGCGCTCAATTGGGTATCGATGTGTGATGAGCGGCTCCACTTGTACCTTGCCCTCCGCCAACAGGCGTAGGAACTCGCGCATATTCTCGCGCTCTGTCCAGCGTACATACCCAATCGGGTAGTCGATGCCCATCTCCTCGTACACCGGGTCATATCGACCAGGACCGTAGGAGCGGGAGAGCAGCACGGTGAGTTCCTTCTCGTAATAGAGGCGTTGGGGCACATCCATCTTCAGTAAGCCTACAACCACCACCTTGCCTCGGTCGCGCGCCAGTTCGCCTGCCAGTTCGATGGGGTCATTGGTCGCGCCACCTGCGGTGAGCATCACCACATCGGCACCGTAGCCGTGCGTGAAATCGCGCACCAGCCCCACCACATCATCGGCACGAAGCGCGACGCGATCCGCACCCAGCTGCTGCGCCAGCTCACACCGCGCGGCGTTCACATCGATGCCGAACACCCGTGCCCCCGACGCCTTCAGCAGTTGCACCGTGAGCAGCCCCACCAGCCCGAGTCCTATCACGACCACCGAGTCGCCCAGTTGCACATCTGCTTGGCGCACGCCGTGCAGGGCAATCGCGCCGACGGTAGTGAACGCCGCATGTTCATAGGGTACGCCGTCGGGGATAAGCGCGACGAGATTCTGGGGCACGCATACAATCTCGGCGTGATGGGCGTGTTCCGCGCCTGCGCAGGCAACGCGGTCGCCTACCTGAATACCTTCCACCTCGCTGCCGACCGCTATCACCTCGCCCGCGCAGCTATAGCCAAGTGGGGAGGGCGTCTCCAGCCTTGCCATCACCTTGCGGTAGGTGGACCCGATACCTTCGGTTCGAAGGGTTTTGAGCACCTTCTTGACCAAGTCCGGGCGGGCACGCGCTTTGCCCAGCAGGCTCATCTTGCCCGTTTCCACCTTCATCCGCTCCGTGCCCGCACTAATGAGCGAGTAGCGGTTCGCCACCAGCACTGCCCCACTGCGCAGCGCAGGCACAGGCACCTCGTCCACCCGCACCTCGCCTGTACGGTAATTCTGCAGCACCTGTCGCATCATGGGGATTGTACCTTAACTCAACTTGCTACCTTGTGCCGTAGATTGAGGTTGTGCGCAAAAACAAAACAGATTACCTATAACCTAAACCCGTCCAAAGTCGACGCATGAACCCGACGCACCAACCAACGATGCAAAAAGGTGGCAAGTTGGGTTGTACCTTATTTACTTTGGAAATAGCGCTGTCTCACCGGGGCTTCTGGGATCGAAGGGTGGGTGATTGCCACTGACGAAGAGTGAGAAGACTTAGCTGTATGCAAACGGGGTGGATGTGGGGGCTAAGGGGTCACCTACCAACTCCTTAGCCCCGTAGTCTATTCGCCTGAACGACCGAAATTGAACAGCACGATGAGCAGATCGGCATCGTCGACCACTCCATCACCATTCAGGTCGCCGTTCGAACTGGCGCTGCCGAACTCGAACAACACAATCAGTAGGTCGGCGTCATCGATGATGTTGTCGCCGTTCGCATCGCCGTTGACCGTGAAGGCAAGGGGTAGGTAAGCATAGCCCTGTGCCGCGATTGATACCGATGAGAGCCGAATCGACAAATAGCTACCGGCTTTTGCACGGACGGAGTAGACCCCTGGGGTATTCACGCGCTCCGAAAACCGCCCAAAAGCGTCCAGCGTGGTCGTGATGGTCTGAACAGGTTCGTCATTTTGTCGTAGCTCAAGCGTCAGCGGGATACCAAGCATCGAACCTTGCCAACCCTCTAAGCGGGCGTGTCCGTGCACAATCTCGGGCGGCGAGATGGGACGGATGCGGAAAATCCCCCGTGCAATCCGTAAGGAGCAAACATAAAGGAACCCATCTGGACCGATTTTCATGTCGGTCACCGTGCCCCATCTCCAGCCCCATAGGAATTGATTGCGCTCCGTCTCAGAGTCTGCTACCCGATCTGCTAGGTCGCCTTCCAGGATCAGGTCTGAGCGGTTATCGCTGACTGAGAACAGATACAGATTCCCATAACGGTGGTCGCCAACAATCAACTGATCGCGCAAGTTTGGGTCGTATCGTGCGCTACGAACAAAGACAGGCGCCGTAACAGCTATGGGTTCGAGCCACGAGAAAATCGGATCGGCATAGTAGGCATTCGGTAGCATGACCAGATCGGCAACATCCCAGCTTCGATTTCCGTTCCACGAGCCTGCCGCGTCGCGTGCGTCGGGACCTACTATTTTGCGCCAGCCCCCGTTCATACCCTTCCTCACGAGATTGATTTCATCGTAGAATTCAGGACCGTTGTCTGTAATCCAGAGGTTGCCAGTCAGTGGGTCGAAGGTCATCCCAAAGCTGTTGCGAATACCGTATGCCCACAACTTCTGGATGCGGGGGTCTGGATGCGCTGTAAAGGGATTATCGGGCGGAATGGTGCCATCTGGATTGATTCGGTATATGCCGCCTGCTCCAGCAACATTGGTACTACCAGTGTTCTGTTCAATGCGCGGATTAGAAAGTGAACCGCGAGCGAGGTCGCCTACTGAAATGTAAAGTTTCTTGTCAGGACCAAAGCGAAGTACACCTCCATGATGATCAGTAGGGTTGGACTGAGTAGGGTCAAACGGCACCTCGAAGATAAGCACCGGGTCGATGAGGGCAGTTCCGTTCCAGTGATAGCGCTCCACGCGATTGCCGCTCCAGTCGCTGGCAGAGGTGGAATCAGTTCCTGAAATAGTGGCGGAGTAATAGACATACACATAGCCGTTGTTGGCGAAGTCGGGATCGAAAGCCATCCCCAGCAAGCCGCGTTCACCAGCGGAGTTCACCGCTAAATCCAGCACCGTGGACACGATTGAGCCGTTTCGGATATGTCGAATACGACCTGTCGTTCGTTCTGCCACGAGGAACTCATCAGGATCGTCTTCACGCAAAAACTCAAACATGATGGGTTGTGGGCTGGCACCTGTGCTGAACACAGTTTCGACCGTCAGACTCGAATCACTGACCTGCGGTTGCGTCAGAGCATTGCCCGTTATCAGCAGCAGCGCAGTGCCCTTCGATATCACCCAATTGCTCAAGCGCATAGCGCGTTACCTCTACGCACATTATACCCCACCTTTCTCATCGGAGGTGGTGGTTGCGGGCGATGCGGCGCAGGGGGGACGACGCGCTTGGTATGGATGGTGCGCGAGCGTGTACTGCCAAAAGGGTAAGTGAACGACTATACCCAAAAGTGTCTATGGAGAGCCGAAGCAAGAGTGTGGTATAATAGGGATATGCGACTGCGGCATCTGGTCGTTTCGGGCATTATCGGAATACTATACCTGGGGATTCTCTTTGGACAGGATGCGCCGTCGCAAGTGCGGCTGGCATTCGGTGATGACCCATCCACAAGCGTAAGAATAATGTGGCAAACTCGCGAGGCGACGGAAACGGTCGTCGAATATGGTGAAACCCCCTCCCTGGGACAAGTTGCCTACGGGCATCTGGTGACCTACTCGCTCCAGACAGGGGTTCTCCATGAAGTGACCCTAACGGGTTTACACCCTGGAGCGCTCTGCTACTATCGTGTGGGCAATCCAAACGCCGGTTTTAGCGCCGTGTACACCTTTCGAACGGCTCCCCAACGCCCTACAGCCTTCACATTTACTGCGTCTGGCGATGACGGCACCTCTACTGCCGCTCGACAAAATATCCAGAATGTCCTCATGCACAATCCGGCGTTCCACCTTCATCTGGGAGACCTTTCCTACGCAAATGGTGTCCAATCTATCTGGGATACCTATCTGAATCAGATTGAACCTCTCACATCTCGGATACCAATGATGATTACGCTTGGTAACCATGAATGGGAAGATGAGGTAGGCATTGGCTATGAGGCGGTGCTTGCTCGCTTCGCAATGCCCGGCGAGAACAACTATAATGTGAACTATGTGTTTGACTACGGGAATGTGCGTTTTATCGCTTTCAATTCAGATTGGTATCAGCGAAGTAGTGCGAGTCGGAACGCTATGCGCCAATGGTTGGAGACAGTACTCAGCGATACACGCGCTAACCCATGCATTCGCTGGGTGGTTGTATTTCAACATCATCCCCTATTTGGTTCTGAGGCACGCCGAGGATACAATACCCTGCTCATCAACGCGCTACAACCCCTTTTTGATCAATATAAAGTCGATCTGGTGCTGCAAGGGCATGACCATTTTTATGAGCGAACCTATCCACTGCGGAACAGCACGCCGGTGAGTAACAACCTTGACACTTACCTTCAAGGTGAGGGTACTCTTTACATTACCTGCTCCTTGCTCTCTTTTCATTCGGTGGAGGCTGCTAAAATGCGTTTGATAGCATGTTGGCTGGGACTTGGACTACTCCTAACCCTCAAATGGGCACAGCCATCTGGTGAGCCACTTGTTATCAGGGGCTCCACTTGGTACTGTTCGGTGGACCAGCGGGACACATATTTTGCTGTTTATAATCGAACAGGCGAAAAGATTTATGCATTTATTATCGCCATGACAGGGATAGATGGCTCACCTTATGAGAACCTCTCTATCTTTGGGATTTCGGACTTTGATAACGAACATGATCCCGACTTTGAGGTTGATGACGATATGAATAGCACCATAGGAAGATCCTGAGGAAGCGAATCAGCGCGCTACCTGGAATCCACTCTCCTTCAGTGATAACACTGATTACAGCCCTGAAACAATCATCCGTCTCTCAACGATTTTAGGGGATACCCTAAATGACCCTAATCGTACCCCGATGGATTCCCT
>OGCH01000402.1_pt1 | contig 23161 bp, 20 predicted proteins | sample 1570111 | NCBI WGS metagenome assembly OGCH01 (sample SAMN03436243, study PRJEB24508) | hot springs metagenome | biome: Desert Springs; feature: Hot Springs; material: Water | place: USA: Great Boiling Spring, Nevada | collected 2008-12-01 | depth 0 m m | reverse complement strand
TTGATGGAGATCGAGGTTAGCTGGATCACCAGGTAGGTTGAAGTGCAGGATCCCGCCTCGCCGGACTGCTTCTTGGGTCGGAGTCGGCGTGACGTTGATCACCGCCGTGGGCATTGCCGCCGGAGTGTTGGTCGGTGTCGGCTCGATGATCGCCGCAGGAGTCGGCGGTGGTTGCTGCTGACTACCGCGACAAGCCAAGATGAGTGCGGAGGCGAAGGTACCGGAGATCGAACCGAGCAGTTGCCGGCGCGTCAGGGTCTGCATCGAGTCCGTCCTCCTCGACGACTGATCTGGACCGGTTCCGCATGCGGAAACTCTGTTTCAGAGCTTAACCGCTGACGCTTCAGTTGTCAAGATTTTGCTGCTCTGGAAGAGCGACTCAGGATGGACATGGCCGTCGCGCGCTGCTCGCTTCGTGTGAGGAATCGGTAGCGCTGCCGATCGACACGGCATGTGTTGTCGAGGGGCTTGCGTGATCATGTCGAAGAGGAGCAGGAACGCGTGAAAACGCGGAGTGGACGAGGCGAATCGTGGTGTGAACGAGTGTGACGACGTTCGTCAACGATCGACAGTGGGCCGTTCAGTCGCCGGACGCCCTACCGAGCCATGCTCGGCTGCACCAGATTTCTCCTCGGTCTGGTTTCCGCTGCCCCAGGTCGCGACGGCTGGCGCCGTGCCGGACTCGGAGAAGGAAAGGGCGCCCTCGGCGCTGGATTACCGCTCAGTTCGTCCGCCATTCATGGATGACCCAGACGTCGGCCGCCTGATCGTGCAGCCCTCGTCGATCGGTCCGGAAGAGAACCGGCCACCAGGGCAAGAGGGCGAGCCAACCGAGCAGCGCGAGGAGCATCGCACGGCCGAGTGCCTTGGCCTGTCCCGGGGGTGCACCTCGTCGATCGACGACCTGGAGGCCGAAAGCTCGCTTGCCCAACGTCGCGCCCCACCGCCCGACCGGATAAACCCAATAGGCATAGGGAACGCCGATCCCGAGCGCGAATCCGATCAGCGAGCTGAGCGCATCGTAGACGCCTGGGGGAAGAACGACGAGCCCGGGCGACTCACCGACGAACAAGACAGACATAGAATAAGTCAAGAAGAGGGAGAATACCCAGAACACGATGCCATCGAGTAGGCCGGCGGCGATGCGCCGCAGCACTGGTCCCGGCTGTCCGGGTGCCGCAGTCGCCGGTGACGGTCGGGAGGTAGCATCCGTTTCTCCCCGGCTCCGGCTGTGCGATGCTGGCCCACCTCCACTGGGCGGGGTGGAACGGGCTTGCGACTGGTCGGTGGCACGCTCGCGCTGACCCGCACGATAGGTGCGGTAGCGTTCTTGGACGAGCGGGTCGAGGAGGTGCTCCAAGAGGCTGTGGAGGCGCCGGGCAGAGGGCGTCCGCTCGACCGATGTCGCCAGCCAGGCCAAGTCGGCGAGCGGCGTTTCCAAGTGAAGGGCCTCGGAATCGCTCAGGCCCAGTACCCGTTCGGTACTGCGCAAGATGCGCTCGGCATGCGCTCGCTCGCTCGCATCCTCAGCCCGGGTGTACGATGCTCGCAGAAGGGGGAGCAATTCGCCTCGGACGACATCGTGACTCAGCCACCAGGTCACCGGGAACTCGAAAGGTATCGTCAACCAGAGGCGCTGGCGCGTCACGGTGAGCGCTGATGCGGTGCCCTCGCGGTCAGTCGTCCCCATCCGGCGCCGCAACCCCCCGAGCGCTGCTGCCAGCAGTCCCACCCGATCGGGATCCAGCTCGATTCTCAGGAGCTCCTCGCCCCAGCGCACGGCACTCAGCTGCTGCCGGAGTGCAGCTAGCAGCTCATAGGCCGTGTCGCGCACCCAGCGCGCATACGGGGGCTCGTCCGCGACATCCTGAACGAGCTCGTGAACGCGCACCAACAATGCTTCCAGGGAGGGAATCAAGATCTTGGCAGCCTCGACGTGGCTGAAGCTGACCGTGATCGTCCGCTGGTTCACTCGTAGCCCTCAGTCGTCGCTCGTCGCCTCTCCCCGGTTCGTACCCTACCGCAAAAAGATTATACCGGCAAGTGGGCCAGGGCTGCTCGGCAGGTCTCTCGAGGGTGCGCACTGGTGGCTTCTGCCGGGTTCCCAGCGGCCGGGAGCGCGTGCCTGTCACTGCCCTTCCCTGGGGGTATACTGGCGCGAGGAGGAACGTCGTCATGCCGATCGTCCGGCTGGACGAGGCGACCGTTCGACGTATCGCTGCCGGTGAAGTCGTCGAGCGACCGGCATCGGTCGTCAAGGAGCTCGTCGAGAATGCGTTGGATGCGGAGGCTCGGACGATCCGCGTCGAGATCGTCGCGGGTGGCCGAGAGTCGATCCGCGTCCAGGATGACGGGACGGGGATTCCACCGGACGAGCTGCCGTTGGCTGTCGAGCGGCATACCACCTCCAAGCTGCACCGCTTCGAGGACTTGGCACGACTCGCGAGCTATGGATTCCGCGGTGAGGCATTGGCTGCGATCAGCGCAGTCAGCGAGTGCGAGATCGTCTCGCGGGTACCAGATGTTCCCTATGGAGCGCGGTTGCTCGTTCGTTACGGACGCCCCGGGCGGGTCGAGCCGATCGGGGTTGCACCGGGAACCGTGGTGACCGTTCGCGATCTCTTCGCCAATGTCCCGGCTCGACGGCGTTTCTTGCGCCAGGACGCGACCGAGGTTGCCCTCATCCAACGCACGTTGGCTGCGCTGGCTCTGGCTCATCCGGAGGTACGGTTCGAATTCACGAACGACGGACGAATCGTGCTGGCGACCAGCGGGAGCGGTGATCTCCTCGATGCGCTGATCGGGGTGTACGGAGCCGAGACAGCGACACAGATGCTCCGGATCGAGGAGTACCGTGCGGGCGAGATCGTGGTCCAGGGGGCAGTCGGCCTTCCCCGCGTGTCTCGTCCCAACCGGCAAGCGTTGTTCGTGCTCGTCAATCGGCGTTGGGTCGAGAGCCGTACCCTCGTGGCAGCGATCGAGCAGGCCTATCACACCTTGTTGATGGTCGGACGTTACCCGGTTGGGGTCATCGCGGTGTCGTTGCCCGGGGATCGAGTCGACGTCAATGTCCATCCGACCAAGCGCGAGGTGCGTTTCGCCGACGAGCGAGCGGTGGCCGCTGCGGTGTACGAGGCAGTCCGCCGCACTCTCTTGGCTCACGTGCCGGAACATCCGCCGCCACCGGTGACGTTCAGCCCCCTTTCGCCATCAGTCGTGCAACGTCGCCTCCAGGTCGCCGATCCGACGCGGGAACTGGGGAGCAGTCGCTCTGGGATGCCCCAGCAACTGGTCGACTCCCCATCGAGCGCTCGCTCGGCCGACTCGACGAGTTGGCTGCCGGTCCTGCGCGTGTTGGGGCAAGTTCGGCAAGCCTACATCATCGCCGAGGGGCCGGACGGTATGTATCTGATCGACCAGCATGCCGCGCACGAGCGGATCCTGCTGGATCGGCTGCTCGCGCAGCTGGAGGCACGTGGTGTCGAGCAGCAAGCGCTCTTGGAGCCGCTGGTTCTCGAGCTTTCTCCAGTGCAACTGGCCACCGTCGAGCGCTACCGCGACGCGCTGGTCCAGCTCGGCTGGGAACTCGAGCCCTTCGGTGGGGCTGCGGTCGCTGTCCGGGCGGTTCCGGCAGTCGTCCAACGCAGTATCGAGCAGGTCCTGATCGCCGTGCTCGACGAGCTCGCGGCGGGTGGGCGCGGTACGACCCCGCTCGAGCGCGTGGCCATCAGCACGGCTTGCCACTCAGCGATCCGCGCGGGACAGGAACTCTCGCTTCCCGAGATGCGCGAACTCATTCGCCAACTCGAGCAGTGCCGCGTCCCCAACGCCTGCGCGCATGGACGCCCGACAGTCGTTCATCTGAGCACCGAGGAACTCGAGCGGCAATTCAGCCGGCGTTAGCGTCGCCCGCGCTCGCGACCGAAACTGGGGGCGGGGCCAGGGAGACCGTCCTCGGTATCCTCCAGCTTGATCCAACCGTGGCGGAGGGCATAGATCACTGCCTGGGTGCGGTCGTTGACCGCCAACTTGCGCAGGATCGACGTGATGTGGTTCTTGACGGTCTGGTCGCTGATGTTGAGCGCTTGAGCGATTTCCTTGTTGCTGTACCCGCGGGCCACACAATCGAGGATCTCGATCTCGCGCGGGGTCAAGGGAGAGAAAAAGCCGCTCGACGTGCGGTCGAGGCGGGAGAGTTCGCGGAACTGATCGAGGACTCGCGAGGCGACGAAGGGGCGAGAGAGAACCATCTCGTTGATGAGATACTCGCCGCGAGCGACACGGGTGATGACCTCGATCAGTTGTTCGGGCTCGATGTCTTTGGTGCAGTAGGCCGAGGCTCCGGCTCGGATGGCATTGAACAGTTGCTCGTCGTCCTGGTGCATGGTGAGGATGATCACGCCAGCCTGCGGTTGCCGGCGCTTGAGTGCTCGGGCGACTTCCAATCCGTTCATGCCGGGAAGGCTGAGGTCGACCAGGATGACGTCCGGTGAGAGTTCGTCGGCCAAGCGCAGTGCCTCGCTCCCGTCGGCGGCCTCGCCGACGATGACGAACTGTGGGTTCTGCTCCAGGCTCCATCGGATACCGCTCCGGAAGAGCGGGTGATCGTCCACGATGAGGATGTTGATCGGGCTCATGCGATCCGCTCCTTCTGCTCCTCGATCGGTGCACGTTCCTCTGCTGTTCCGGTGGTGACACCTTCCTCGCCGCGAGCCGTTGTGAGCGGGAGGTGCAACCGGATCGTCGTGCCGCGCCCGGGTTCGCTCTGGATCTCGAGCTGGCCGCCGACGAGTTCGGCGCGCTCGCGCATCCCCTGCAAGCCGAACCCACCACTCGAGGTCGGAACGATGGCACCAGGACGGAAGCCTTGCCCATCGTCCGCCACTTCGATGACTATTTCGGATGGATGAACGAAAATCCTTAGCCAGCAGTGGCTGGCATGGGCATGACGTTGGACATTGTGCAGCGCTTCCTGGATCACCCGGAAGGCAGCAAGTTCCTGCTCCGGCGTGAGCGGCGGGAGCGCTTCGGGAAGTTCGACGACGAGTCGAGCGGGAAACTGTCGGCGCAACGTCTCCAAGTACAGCGCGAGCGTTCGGAGCAAGCCGTGCTGCTGGAGCGTCGTCGGCTGGAGGGCGAACATGAACTGGCGGGTCTCGCTGAGTCCCGCGCGCAGGATCGCTTCGACGCGGTTCAGTTCCTGGCGCAGCTCTTCCTTGGCGATGTCACCGCGCTCGATCAGTCGCGCGAGGTACTGGATCGTCAGAATGGCATTAGCCAGAACTTGGGCTGGGCCGTCGTGGATTTCGCGCGCCAAACGGCGGCGTTCCTCTTCTTGCGCACGCACCATCGCTTGTCGGACGAGCAGGTCTTTGGCTGCCTCCAGATCGGGCAAGGTACTGCTGCCGCTGAGCTGCTGGCGGCTGACTGCCAAAAGCTGCAGAAACCCGGCAAGTTGCCGACCCAATGCCTGGGCTCGTGCCAGTTGACTGGCCAGCGTATCCTCGAAGGACCGCAAGGTGTGGAGCTCGTCCTCCGTCAGCTTCCCGCCCGAATCGACGAGACGCTCTTCGACGTGAAGCTGCATGCGAAGGCGCTGCTGCTCGAGTTCGTTCGTCAGCGTGTCGACTCGGCTGCGAATCGCGTGCAGATGACGCTCGAGAGCGCGGATCGCCTCCTCGGCTTCCCGCGAAAGATCGCTCAGGATCTGCGTGATGCCTTCCGTCACGAACCTCACCGCTCTCTGGAAGTGCCAGACGGCCAGCCAACAGAGCCTACTCTCGAGTGTATCGAGTCGGTTCCGGTCGCTGCCGCAACCTCATCATACCATTCTCGACTCGCTCCTGTCGTCCGTGCCCGCCGGATAGGTTTCTCTCGTCAGGCGGCAACCAGACTGCGCAAGACGCGCAAATTCTCCACGTCCTCGTGGAGATCAGGGCTCTTTTCGGTCTCGAGCAGTCCCGGATGCTCGGCGAAACGCGGATCGTTGACGAGGAGACGGAAACCCTCGAGACCGATTTTCCCCTGACCGATATGCTCGTGCCGATCGATGCGCGAACCCAACTCGCGCTTGGAATCGTTGAGGTGGAAGACGAAAAGCCGATCCAAACCGAGGATGCGGTCGAACTCGTCCATGGTGGCGCGGTAACCCTCGGGCGTGCGGAGCTCGTAACCAGCAGCGAAGACGTGACAAGTGTCGAAGCAGTAGCCGACGCGTTCCGGCTCGCGGACCCGCTCGACGATCGCGGCGAGCTGTTCGAACCGGTACCCCAGACTCGACCCTTGGCCGGCTGTCGTCTCGAGCAACGTCATCACGCGGTAGCCGGGCAGATCGGCGTGGAGTCGATTGAGCGCTTCGGCGACGCGTCGGATACCGAACTCGAGTCCTGCCTCACCGAACGCTCCGGGATGCGTGACCAGATAGGGGATGCCGAGGACCTCGCAGCGTTCCAGTTCTTCGCGGAATGCGGCGATCGATTTCTCCCACAGGGCATCGTCCGGGCTCGCGAGATTGATGAGGTAACTGTCGTGCGCGACGGTCGGCAGAGCGTAGCGGGCTGCTTTCTCTTTGAAGCGGGCGATCTCGTCCGGTGTGAGCGGTCGAGCTTTCCACTGGTTACTACTCTTGGTGAAGAGTTGCACGGCTTCACAACCGATTTCGATGGCCCGGTCGATAGCGCGATCGACTCCTCCAGCGATCGACATGTGCGCTCCGAACCGCACGGTCTGCTCCTTCCTCCTCGTCCTCGAACGCTCTCCGAGCCCTCTCGCGCACGCTATAGTAACCGACGACGTCTGCGGAGGTCGGTGGTGCGCGTGCTCATCACCGGTGGACACGGCCAACTGGGGCGGGCGCTGGTGCGCACTGCTCCAGCCCACACGGAGGTGATCGCGCTGGGAGCGGCCGAGTGCGACGTGACCGATCCCTTTACCGTGCGTGCCGTGCTCGCTCGGATCGAGCCGTCGCTCGTCATCCACTGTGCTGCCTGGACCGATGTCGATGGCTGCGAGCGGCACCCGGAACGGGCCTGGCGCGTCAACGCACTGGGCACGCAGCACGTCGCGGCTGCCTGCGCCGCTGCCGAGGCAGCGCTGGTCGCGATTTCCACCAATTATGTCTTCGACGGAGAGCAGGACGAGCCGTATCACGAGTTCGCGCGACCGCATCCCTTGAGCGTGTACGGGGCGAGCAAGTTGGCGGCCGAGGAAGTCGCCCGTGCACTCTGCCCGCGCCATTACATCGTGCGGACGGCCATGCTCTACGACGCGCACGGGCGCAACTTCGTCACGACTGTCCTGCGACTGGCGCGGGAGCAACCGCGCTTGCGGATGGTCGCCGATCAATACGGGAGCCCCACCTTCGTGGACGATCTGGCGAGAGCGATCTGGCAACTGGTCGCCCAACCGGCCTACGGAACGTACCATCTGGTCAACGCCGGAAGGGCTTCCTGGTACGAGTGGGCGGTCGCGGTGCTGGACACGCTCGGACTCGACGTGCCAGTCGAGCCGATTCCGGCGAGCCAGTTCCGTCGGGTGGCTCGCCCACCGCGCAACGGAGTCTTGACCAGCCTGGCGGCGCCGGCGCTGGGTATCATCCTCCCCGACTGGCGCGACGCGCTCACTCGCTGCTTGGCCCCGCTCCGCTCTGCCTGAGCGAGGGAACGGCCAGCGCGGCAACACTGCGGCGACGTGCGGCGAGTCGGCGCAGTGTCCATGCTAGCGAGACCATGTTGAGCGCGAGCACGGTTCCGGTCGCACCGAGGAAGTATGGGAGCGCATCCAGGACGAACGGTCGGCGGATGACGTTGGCCTGGAGGATCCCCCCTTGCGGTGACAGGGGACGGATGATCAGGGTATGAGGGGTATCGGCGAGCCCAGCTGCGGCGGTGATCCGCTGTGGCCGCGCGCTGGTGTTCGCGAGGATGCGCGGTGGATGCTCGTCGACCTGCACGCTGATGCGCGTCCCGGGAAGCAAGGTGAGGTCGACGCGCGGCCCGCCGAAGAGGAACTCGAGCGTTCCCCTGGTGTTCCGTGGTACCCAGGCCTGGCCAGCTGGCGTCGCGCGACGTTCCCAGCCCTCGCTCGCCTGCCAGTACCGGCTGTCCGCCGCATAGGCTCCGGTCCACGCGCGGTCGAGGATGGGGCGAGCGCGGGCGAGGAGCTGAAAGGCTGGGCGAGGCGTGAGATCCCATTCCACGATCGCGAAGCCGCGCGTCGGATCCGCAGCGTTCGTTGGATCATCCGGCGGAAGCCACCAGCGGAAATACCAGACACAAAGTACCCCGACCCACGGCCACTCACGCTGGGCGCGCAGGTATCCCTCATAGAGATAGCGCGCCTGTTGCTCGAGGGTGACGGGTCGTCCCCAGACGGAAGGGAGCCCCTGCCAATCGGGTGGGAAGGCGACCCAATTGTATTCCGCGACCCAGAGCGGCTTGGCGTGATCGCCGTAGCGCACCATGATCTCCCGCGTCTGGATGACTCGGGAAAAATTGTTGCGGGCGAACTCGACACGCCGGTCTGAGGGACTGTAGCCGTATCCGTAGACCATGGCGCTGGCGATATCGAAGTAGGGGGCGGCGCCCGCCTGGTACATTCCCTCCAAAAAGAGGAGATCGCTCAGGTTCTCCGGCCCGGTTTGGTCGGTGGGGGCGAGTCCTGGCATCAAGACGAGTACATCGGGGTCGGCACGCTTGGCGGCCTGGTACGCGAGCGCGAGGAGCCGAGTGAAGGCGGCGGGATCGATCGGCTGGCAACCCCACTCGTTCCGCAGATTCGGCTCGTTCCAAATTTGGATGTAGCGGATCTTTCCTCGATAACGGGTGACGACCGTCTCGACGAAGCGGGCGTAGTCTTCATAGTGGGTCGGGGGGCCATCCGGGCACTGGTCGAGGTTCGGCTGGCCGGCGCGTGCCCAGCGGGGTGGTTTGTCGAGGCGAGCGATGATCTCGATGCCCCGCTCACGAGCCAGTTCCACGATCCGGTCATACTTTTCCCAGGTGCTGACGTTCCACTTCGTATCCCAGAAGACACCCGGTTCCGGCTCGATCTCGTACCAGAAAAACGGCTGGCGGATATAGCTGAAGCCGGCAGTGGCGATCATGTCCAGCATCTGCGCGACTTTGTTCGGGTCGGGCTCGGCCTGCAGGAAGGTATTGATCCCCAAGGGATTGACGTCGGTGTGCGCGATCGGTACCGCCTGCTCACCAGTTTCGATCCCACGCGTCATCGTTCGAGAGGCGACGATGTTCGCGGGGAGGCTGGCGACCAGGCCGAGGATGACGGATGCGTGGAGCGCCACCAGCCACACGTTCTGGTACCGATCAGCGAACGCAGCGAGCCAGCGCACCATCGCGTGCTCCACCGTCCTCGCAGAGAGGATAACCGCTCGCGCGTGGCCTGCTCGCTGGTCGATCCTGCCATGACACCGTAGGCTTGGGAGGGATAGAGGAGCAGCATGGCGATCCGGCTCGTGTTGTTCGATCTCGACGATACCCTGTGCGATCACCGGAGCTCGTTCCGTCTTCGGGTAGAGGCGGCACTGGCTGCCCTTCCCGACGAGGTACTTTCCCTGGAACGCGATGCGATCGTGGCGCTGGCGCTGGCTCAGCCGAGCCACACCTGGGAGGGAGTGCAGCGGGCACTGGAGGTAGCCGGATGCACCGATCCCGCGTGGCTGGAGCGTGCATCGGCGATCTATGCGCGCGACCGGTTCTTCGGTCTTTCGCTCTTTCCGGACAGCGTTGCGGCCGTCAGGGCGATCCAGCGTCGTGCCTTGACCGGGCTGGTGACGAACGGACCGAGCGCGATCCAGCGAGCCAAGCTGGCCCGGCTGGCAATCGAGCGGATGTTCCCGATCGTCGTCGTCTCCGAGGAGATCGGTGTGGCCAAGCCGGACCCGGCGATCTTCCACCATGCGCTCCGGTTGGCGGGTGTACGACCGGAAGAGGCGCTGTACGTGGGCGATCATCCGGTCAACGACGTCGCTGGAGCACAGCGTGCTGGGCTCACCAGTGTCTGGTGCAACCGGTACGGCCAGGCCTGGCAGGGGGATGTGGAGCCGCACTTCAAGGTGGCTTCACTGTGGGATCTCTATCGGGTGTTGGAGGAATGGGCGAGCAGCGGGAGTGCGCTTTTCCCCGGGGGTATACTCGGTGGGAAACGGGGAGCGGCGCGTTCGCGAGGAGGCGACGATGACCGTAGCGACGGGTGAGAAGCGGATCGTCCTCGCCGAGGTCATGGGTTATTGTTGGGGTGTGCGCCGAGCGTTGGAGATCATCCAGCAGGCTGCCCAAGCAGGCCCGATCGCGACGGTCGGTGATGTGATCCACAATCCGCAAGTCGTCGAACGGCTGAAGGTCCAGGGGATCGAGCCAGTCAGCTCGGTGGACGAAGCGCGCGAGCGCGGCTTCCGACGCGTGGCGATCACGGCGCACGGAGCGGGACCGCAGCGGGCGGCGGAAGCCCGCGAGGCTGGACTGGAGCTGATCGATACGACGTGCCCACTGGTGACCAAGGTACAGCGCCTGGCCGAGAAGCTGGTGCGTCAAGGCTACTTTCTGGTCGTCTATGGGGATGCCCACCACCCGGAGGTGCGCGGCGTGCTCGGTTGGGCCGGAACCTCACGGGCAGTTGCGGCCAAGCATCTGGAGGATTTGCCGTGGAACGGGCCGCGCGGCACGCCGGGTGTCGTCGCGCCGCCGCGCAAGGTCGCGGTGGTGAGTCAGACGACCAAGCAGACGGACGAGTTCTTGGCCTTCGCGCTCGGGCTCGCGAATTGGGTAGCCCGGCATGGGGGCGAGATCCGAATCGTCAATACCATTTGTCAACCGACGTGGGAGCGGCAGGAAGCGTTGCGCGCGCTCGCGCGCGAAGTCGACGTCCTGCTGGCGGTGGGTGGGAAGAAGAGTTCCAACACGGCGCGCCTCGCCGAAGTCGGCCGGGCCTGTGGGGTTCCCAGCTACCACATCGAGCGACCAGAGGAAATCGACCGTGCGTGGCTCGCGGGGAAGCGGGTGGTCGGCGTGACGGCGGGTGCCTCGACGCCTGACGAGGTCGTGCTCGCGGTAGTCGATCACCTGGCAGCGCTCGGTTACCAGCGTCCGGAACGCTTGTGGCGCTACGAGGCGCCGGATCTCGACGATTTCGCCGAATAGCGAAGGGCAGCGCGAGAGCGGTATGGACTGCCGGCGTCGAGCTCCAGGAGTTTTCGTGCTCGCAGGGGCTCTCCTACTCTACGTGCTGCTGGCGCTCTGGGTGCGTCGGCATCCCGAGGCGTCGTGCGAGTTGACTCTGCTGCGTCGGCTCCAGACGAGCATTCCACCGAAAATCGGTCACTTCCTGCGCTGGGTGAGCTGGCTCGGCTTCCCCCCACAGAGTGTCTTGCTCCCGAGTGCAGTGATCGCCGCGTTCTGGTGGCGTGGCCAACGAACAGTGGCTCTCCAGCTTCTCTCGACCTGGACGGCGAGCACGGTCAGCTTCGTGACTAAACGCCTGGTCCGCCGCCCACGTCCGAATCATCCCTCCATCATCGTCCCGGTCAGGCAACCGCGTGATGCGAGCTATCCGAGCGGGCATGTCGTCACCTATACGGCCTTTTGGCTGGCGGCGCTGACTGCAGTGGCCGAGCGCGTACCCTGGGCATGGGGGCGTGGTCTGCTGCTCGCTTGTGCTGGCCTGCTGGTGGCGACGGTGGGACTCTCTCGGATGTATCTCGGTCACCACTGGCTGACCGATGTGATCGGTGGGTATCTCTTGGGCGGGAGTTGGTACGGCTTCGTGCGGCTCCTGCGGTGCGCGGGTAAGCGAGCTGAGTCATGCGAAGCATGATCGACCGTCCTTTCACGGTCATCGCCCACCGGGGGGCGGGGAGTTCGTCGGGTGACAATACGGCCGAGAACTTCCGGGCCGCACTAGCAGCTGGGGCGCCAGCGCTGGAGTGCGATGTCCGGCAAACCGCGGATGGGGCGCTCGTGCTGGTGCACGATGGCGTGGTGCCGTTGCCAGGTGGTGGCCGGCTCGTCGTGCGGCAAGCCAGCCTGGCGGCATTGCGGGTGGCCATCCCTTCGCTCCTGACGCTGGAAGAGTTTCTCGAGGAGTTCGGTGAGCAGGCCCTCGTCAATCTCGACCTCAAAGGGAGCGGCTTCGAGCGGCGACTAGTGACGATCGTGGAGCGGTGGGGGCATCCGGAGCGCGTCTACATCACGAGTCAGCACGCGGCCAGTCTCCGCCGTTTGGCGCTCTCTCTCCCGACCGCACTGCGTGGTCTTTCGCACGGGCACGCGTTCACGCGCTTTCCCCGGCGAGTCGCCGGACGAAGCGCCTTCCCGATGCGCTCGCTCATGGCCGTCCAGTTGGCGCTCACCCTGCGGCTGGCGCGGGCTGATGTCGTGGCGCTCCAGCACCGGGTCGTGACGCCGTGGCTGATCCGCTGGTTGCGCCAGCAAGGCTGGCAGGTGACGACGTGGACCGTGAACGATCCGCGCGAGGCGCTCCGCGTGCTGCGGGCCGGCGTTCGCGCGGTGACGACCGATGTTCCCCAACACCTCCTCGAGGCACTGGCCAAGCGGCGGACCTATCCAGCGATGGCGAGCGCTTGGGACGAGCTTTTCGGTCAAGCGACGCTCGCGCGGTGGTGAGGGAGCCGAACAGCGAGTTCACTGGCCAGCCATTCCAACAGGGCGCGGTCCTTCTCGTCGAAGGCGGCCAGTTCATCGCTGTCGATGTCGATCTCGCCGATCACGTCCTCACCCCGCCGGATCGGGACGACGATCTCCGAGCGGGTCGAGAGGAAACACTGGAGATAGCGTGGATCCTGGCGGACGTCCGGAACGATGATCGTCTCGCCCTCGCGAGCGGCGGCCCCGCAGATGCCCTGGCCGATCGGAATCCGCACATGCTCCGTGGCCGCGGGCCCTGACCAGGCAGCTAACACCAGTTCGTCACCCTCGACGAGATAGATGCCGACCCAGTCGTACCAGGGAACCGTCCGCTCGAGGATGCGGCAGACATCCTCGGCGAGTTGCGGAATCTGGTCACTCAGGGCCAAGCGGGCCTCGAGCGTCTGCCGCACCTGCTGCAGGATGGCATCGCGCGTCGCCTGGCTCATCCTTGTTCGCTCCTCTCGATCGCCACCGAATGCCGGCCACGAGAGCACACCGCTTCACCCTGCTGGCACCGGCGTGCCGTAGCGCCACTCGTAATAGTGCCGGCCAGCGTTGCCCATTTCCACTCGCCAGCTGGGATCGTTGTCCGGCGTGTAGGTCAGGATGCGGCGCTCGAATGCTTGGACCAGCACCCAGCGGAGTTCGCCGCTCACCCGCACGCGTACCCAATACGGGTCAGCGATAGGCCGACCGACGACGTACAGGGGATCCCAGGGCTGCTGGCCGAGCCAGTCGACGAACGGCCGGGCGATGTTGTGGCCGGTCACTTCGTCATAGGCGGCGACGGTAACGCCGAAGCTGACCAGGGAGTCGTCGCTCATGACCGTACCGTCACGCCACAGTACCTCGCGGATCGGCTGGCCGGTCCGGTTCGGTGCGTGGACGCCGGATGCCAGCGACGAAAGGGGACGCAGGCTAGCGTAGGTTGGGGCGTCAGGGTTCTGCGGTGCGGGGTCACCGGCGAGCGGCACTCGGGCTGGGGAGCGCATCGTGAAGCGGTTTTGACCGACCGCGATGCGACCGAGCACCATCTCGCTGACGAGCAACCCGCTGGTCACGAACCATGGGGAAGCAGGATCGCCCCCTGGATCGGTGAGCTCGAGGCGCGCCTTGTCGAAGTAGACGACCTGGCGGCGCCCACCCGGAGACTCGGCATAGGGCTCCCAACGAGTGGCCCAGGCATCCGGACCGAAGGTCCAGCCAGCGCGCTGGCCGCTCGCGACCGGCCCATCGGTGGCGCGCCACTGTTGTTGAATGACGGCTGGGGCGGAGGCGAGGCCTGGTGGAACCGGAAGAGCGAGCGCTGGTGAGCCAGGGGACAGTTCCTCGCCCACTCGTGCTGCTGTCCGGAAGGTACCGGTCAGCCGGAAGGGGCGACCGTCGGCAGTGCCTTCGATCACGTACTGGTAGCTCGTAGCCGCGCGAAGCGGTTCAGTGGCGGCGAGGAATGCCGAGCGTCGGCTGAGCCATCCTGATCCAGTGACGAAGTGACTAGGGATGACTTGCCCCTCGCGCCGGATCTCGCCGCGCGAGAAAGAGACGTCTCCCCGGCCGAAGTATTTGGCCGTGATCGGATAACCGATCGGATACGTGGTGCCGGGGAATGGGTTGGGTGCCTCGCCCCAGAAGTGGGTAGGTACGCCGGTCATCCCGTCGAGCGGCCAAACGACCCACTCCGGGCTGGCCTGTTCGGTCCAGTCGCCGAGCGTCCCCACCATGAATACCTCGATCCGCACGTTGCCCTCGTTGACCGCACCGAAGCCGATGTGCTGATAGCGCGGATCGAGGAGCGGCAAGCGATGGTTCACCGTGCCGAGAAAGGCCTCGGCAGCAGCGATGAGTGAGCCGGAGAAGGCGATGTTCTCGTTGACCGATCCGCTGTATCCCTGGGCCTGGGCACGGGCGAGGATGTCCTCCCCGGTAAAGCCGGGCTTCCCCGGCTTTTCGCGATGAAGCCCCATTCCCGCCAGATCGGGATCACCGACATTCAGGAAATAGTACCGTGCATGGGCCTGGGATGCGGCGTCCAATGCGGGATGACGCACGAGCGGACTCATCCCACTCCAGGCGCGCCAGCGGTTGATGCGCTCCAGGGCGAGCGTCGCCTCGTCGCTCGCCGCCTGCACGATCGTACTGGGCAGAAAGCTGGCAACGACGATCGCGACGAGGAGCAGGCGATGCCCGACTCGGCGGAGAACCCGACGCTGCCTGTGCACCCCGATCCCCCTTCCCTCGACCGGTACGGTGCTTCCTTATACTACGCCACGGCGGTATCGCTGTCCTGACCCATCGGTCACGATCCGGCTCGCCGGAGGGGTAGCATGACGTTCGATGCACGCGATATTCGCGTCGGGATGGATGTCTACACAAGCGACGGGATCTATCTCGGCTCGGTGCGACGCGTCGAGTTCGGCCCACTCGAGGTCCGTCCTCGTCCGATTTCCTCAGCTGAGGGGAGCCGCGTATCGGGCGAACGACTCGGTCCTCAGCCGACCGGTCCGCTCGGCAATCCTGGCCCGATCACCCAATCAGCTGGGCAGGCCTATGCCAGTGCGCCCGACGGTGCGGTGCCGCTCGGTGCCGGCACCTTCCTGGTCGGCAGGTTGCCCATCCCGCTGGGCTGGCGACGCATTCCGGTACGCGATGTCCAGGTCGTCTCGCTGGAGCGGGTCGTTCTCGCCCGCTCGGCCGCCGAACTCGGCTTCCATGTCGCGCGCCGTCGCGCTCACTGAGCGGCTGGCGGTTCAGCTGGTGGCATGCTCACGAGCATGAGCGCCAGATGCAGAAGCAGCCGGTCGCGCGGATCGGCCAGATTGCGACCAGTCAGCTCGCTGATTTGGGCCAAGCGATAGGCGACCGTGTTGCGGTGAATCCCGAGGTGCGCGGCGACCTCCGAAGCGCTTCCGCAGGCGAGGAAGGCTGCCAGCGTGCGCAGAAGTTCCTGGGCTCGCTCGTCCTCCTCGAGGAGCGGGCCCAACAGGGAGCGAGCCAGATTCGCGACTCGGTTTTCTCCCCAGAGCGTGTAGAGGAAGGCGAAGGGGCCGGTATCGGCGAGCGCATCGAAGCGAGCGACCGGACCAGGCAGGGCTCCCTCGCGGATGAGGCCAGCCAGGAAGCGAGCTTGGCGCAGCCCTTGCGGGGCCGCGCGCACGTGAGGGACCGGCTCCGCGAAGACGAGGAACCATGGCGGCTGACTCCGCACCGAAGGTGCCGCGAACCTGGGCGGGAGAAGCGTCAGGCGTTCGGGGAAGGTCGGGCGTACCAGGGCGCGTGCTCGGTTCTCGATCGCTGCTGCCTCTTCCTCCGTCAGCAAAAACGCCATGGTATCGCCCAGAGGAGTCAGGCGGTCGCGTGCGCTCGGCTCCCGGATGCGACGGAGGATGCGTTCCGCTACCTCTGGCTCGCTGGCACCGAAGAGCGCGACGATCACCGGCTGGTTCGGATCGAGGCCGAGCCGCTGGGCAACGAGGGGGAGCGTGCTTTCGCTGAGCCGCCCGAGCAAGAGATCAGCGACGAGTTGACTCGAGGGGGTGGGGCGTGCTGTGCGGCTTTCCTGTGCCAAGAGGCTGGCACACAGACCGGCGAGCAGCGAAAGCACGAGACGATCCCGCTCAGTCGTCTCACCCGCCACGGTGAGGAGCGACAGATAAGCGACGCGACCTCCGGCGGTGATGGCCGTCAGCAAGCGCTCGCCCCGCGACTCGCTGAGGAGGCGTGTTGCGGGATGCGGGCGTGCCTGGGCGAGCGTGGTGGGAGGAGCGGGGATTGGTGTCGGACCAGCTGCGGCGAGCGGGCGACCTTCGCTGTCCTGAAGCAGGAGCGAGCGATTGCTCGCCAAGGCGGCGGCCTGGAGCACAGCGTCGAGCCCGCCACCCAATGCGGCGCGCGAAAGCTCGCGGGTGAGTTCGGTGGAAAGCCGGTAGAGTGCCCGCCGCTGCTCGGTGAGCAAGCGGTTGAGCGTCGACTCCAAATCGAGCGGGAGAGGCCCAGGAAAGAGGAGGATCGGCAGCGAGCCGACCGGTTCCTCGATCAGGTTCGGTTCGGTGACGAGCGCAGCGATCGGCGCCTCGGCGAGCGTCTCCAGGAGGTCGTCGACCTCGACCAGGCCGGAAGCCTGGATCTCGCGCAGGATCCGGCCGCTCAGGATGACGAGTTCGTCGCCGCGCGGTGGTGGCAGAAATGGTGGAGCAGCCCGCACACTGATCGCCCAGGAGATGGGACGCTCGAGGGCGCTCTCCTCGGAGAGACCCGGAGAGCGAGCGAGAACGAAGCGCCGATCCCAACGGCAGAGATCGCGGAGGATCAGTTCGGCCATCGCGCTCCCAGCGGCGTCGTCGCCGACCACTCCGGCTGGCGCCGTTGCCAGCCGAGCTGCAGTGTAGCACGTTCCGGCGTCTCCCTCAGCGCGGCAGCGCCACGACTCGTTCGACCAGAAGTTCGTCGCCGGAATCGAGCGTGCCAGCGAGCGGGCCGCGATCCCACCAGAGGCGCACGCGAACAGTGGGTGGTTGCACCGGATCGAGTGCACAGGTGTAGAGCGAGACCTGGAGAGTCCCGGTGCCGCTCGCTCGGAGCGGGCTCGAGCTGGTACAGGCTGGATCGGTATCGAGATCGGCAGTCTCGTCGATGATTTCGACGAGGAGCGGGGTGCTGGGCAGTCCCGCGGCACTCACGTCGAGGTCGAGTCCTGGACCGGTCGCGTCCCAGCTGGGGAGAAGGCTCGTTCCCAGAACCGGGGTTGACCAGCCGGGAGCGAGTGGCGTCCCGGTTGCGCCATCGGCGAGTACCGTCGCGTTCACGTGTGTGCCGCTGGCGACCAAGCGACCAGTCGCCGACGAAACGATGGCTGTCCCGGTGAAACGGGACGTGACGCGGAGCTGTTCCGGTAGATAGAGGACGGCGAAGCCCTGGGCGGGGATGGGAAGCTCGAAACGCACGGGGACCGGCGCACCTAGCGACCGGAGTTCGATGGTGGTGGGAGCGGGTGCTGTCGCGGCGTTGGCGATCGTCAGTCCGGTCGCGTCGCCGAGCTCGGGTGGCAGGTCGGTCGTGGCGAGCGGAAAGAGCAGGGAGATGCCGGGATCGAGGGGTGCCAGTGCCGGCAGCGTCAGCGCCTTGCCGGATCCTGCCTGGTACTTCACCGCATCGCCGATCAGCGCGACCGGACCATCGGCGGTAACGCTGAGCGCTGCGAGTTCCCGGAACCCAGGCGGAGGGCTGCCTGGAAAGAGTTCGGGCCGGTAGAACACCTCGTGTTCGCGCGGTCGGAGGGTGTGCCGCTCGCTGCGGAGGACAGTCCCCGAGGCATCGCGATAGGCGAGGTCGACGGTAACCGGGGCGTTCGCCAGATTGGTGAGGGCGATGCCGGTGTTCCAGCCACTGTGGTTGGCGTAGACCAACGGGAGGACGAGGCTTTTCGTTGATTCGGCTGGGTCGACTGCGGCCGTGCTCACGGCGAGTTGGTGACTGGGCTTGAGGCGGTCGGCAAAGGCCAGGGGGCCGCAGCTGCTGCGGATCCACGCGCTGCCGGTGAAGTCGCTCGGCAGCGTGAGCGTCCGCAGATCGAGATGCCATACCTGGCCGCTCTCGAGCGTCTGACTACCCGACCAGGCCAGGTCCCCGCGGCGCCCGTAGAGCTCGACCTGGACCGGGCAGCTCCGCTCGCTGGCGTGGGCCAGGTGGAGCACGGTGGTCCAACCGTTGTTCCGCTGCACGAAGGGGACGACCGTCACCCCGGTCCGGGCAGGAGCGATTGCGGGAAGACTGGAGGCTATGGCCGCGCCGTTCAGCGAGCCGGTCGAACTGGCGGGAGCGCCGCTGGTGAGGAGCAGCAGCGCCGCGAAGCGCGGCTGGCGACAAGCGACCTCCTGAGCGTGGACGATCACCGAGTAGCGCGCTCCGGTCGGAATCTGGCCGTCGTCATCGAGGGACATTGCACCCCAGTCGATCGTGACGGCACCACCGCTCGTCGTGGCCTGCCAGCGACTACTGGTATCGAGGGCGGTCGGGTCACCGAGGCCCAGGCTGGCCCAGTAGCGTGGTCCATAGCGCACCTCGACCGCAGTGATGGGGCCGGTCCCCTTCGGGAGCAGAACACTGTCCGCTCCGTCGGGGACGCCCTTCACGGCGGAAAGCTCGATGGCGCGGGTGAGCGCGACACAGGAGCTTGCGTCGCTCTGGAGCGCGTTGGTGGGGGCGACGAGATGCAGCGCGACCGGCTGCCCATCAGGGCAGTCGATGACCAGCACGATGTAGGGTGCGGTCGGTTCCCAGCCGGGGAGCGACCAATCGATCCAGACCTCGTCTCCGAGGACACCCCAGCGGAAATCGACCCCTTCGCGGAAGCCGGCGATCTCGATCCGGTCGACGGACAAGGCAGCAGTGGGAAGGTGAATCCGGTCGATACCGTCCAGTTCGTGGACGCGCACGGTGGCCGGATATTGGCGACAGGCGCCGGTGAAAAGCTGGTTGGGCGGGACGACCGCATGAGCATGGGGATCGATCGTGACGGTGCGGAGGAGTTGACCGCTCGTGGTGCGGAGTTCGACGGTAAGCGGGACCGACTCGGGATTTTGGAGGACGAGCGTGCCGTACCAGGGGCCGGTATCACCGTAGTGCTCACCGTTGGGAACGAAGGGAAACAGCAGCATCGGCGGGGAATCGGGCGCACGCTCCTGCGCGGCGACGGGTGGAACGACGATCGTGCAGAAGAGGAGGAGCGACACGAAGTAGCGAAACATCCGCATAGCGAGCCTCTCCCACCCTGGATGGGCGCTCGCCCGGCGGACGTGCGCCCCGCACAACTCACCGAATGTCCTGGCGATCATACGGAGCGAGAAACACCGTGTCAAGATAGGTCAGCAACTGACCTCCGGACCTAGGATCGGACATGGCCGTAAACCAGCCTGCGGAAGCTCTCTGCCACCTCCTTCACCAGCCGCCGTATCACTGCAGCGCCCAACATGATCTTCTGCTTCAGCAACACAAAGAGCCCCGAATACAACCGCCATCTCTTCCCACCTCGGCCCCAGTCGCCCCAAGGCCCCCCCCTTTTTGCCCCGCCTCCGGCCATAAGATTCCTCCCCGCCTCCCCCATACATCCGATCGCGCACCGCCTCCCCCAACAAAAGCCCGATGGCGTAGGCCAAAAGCACCAAGGCCACCCTCTTCTCCATCTGCTCCCGATGCTTGTTCATCAACGCCCAGCAGATCCTTGAGGTCTTTGAAGCTCTCCTCGATCTTCATGCGCGCCCGGTAGACCGCCAACGCCTCCTCCGGCTCCAGGTTGGTGATCACCCAGAGCGGTTCCTTAAACCCCTCCGTCCATTCCCCGGCCACATGCACCCGGATCTCCCCTCGGTAGTAGAGGTGGCGGCGGGTGACCCGCTGCCCTTTGGCCAAGGAGAGGACTACCTCCTTACCCTCCTCATCGGTGAAGCGGGGGCGCCTGCCGCTGTTGAGCCGGATGACGACCTTCAGCCCCTCTGCCTCCAACTCCTCTAGCAGCCCACCATAGCTGAACTCGCGGTCCAGCACCACGGGCCTTTCTCCGATGAGGTCGGCCACCTCCCCCAAAGCCCGCTGCTGTTCTAAATTGCGGGACCGGCCCTCTTGCGCGATGGTCTGGGAGGAATAGGTGACGAAGGAGACGGGGATCGCCCTTCCGCGGTAGGGCGTGGCCAACACCAAAAGCCAGAACCCCCGCGTCCGGCCGTCGCTTAAGGTCCCCACATACTCCGTCTTCTTCGCCTGAGGGCGAGGGATCTCGGTGGGGTCGGCCAAGACGAAGGGGGCCTCCTCATCGAAGAGCCGCCACAACGCCTCTTTTGGCTCGGTAGCGGCCAGAAAGCGCTGGATCATCTTGTCGTTGGCTTGGGGCTTGCCCGGCAGCATCTGGGAGAGATCGGAGAGCCGGGGGGAGCGGGCGGCCAAAATGGCCTTGAGGATAAGCGCCGCTTTGGAGACCTGATGGGGATCGTCGAAGAGATACTCGGTGAACTGTTCCATCCGCTTGCAGGTACGCACGTGATTGATCATCGAGAGACCTCCTGAAAGATCGCCTTTCTCTTACAGGACAGGAGGCCGTTGTCCGAAGTCATGTCCGGAGGTCAGCAAGATGGGGAACGCTCGAGCACAGGACTGCTCCTCCGGTCGCTACCCGGCACCAGCAGCGATCGCACGACCTGTGCGCAGGCGGAGTCGGTCTCGCTGCTGCCGAGCGAGGGGCGAGAAGGCGATCGAGGACGAGGCGGCGGAATGCTCCGGGAGATTGCAGGCCGGCATCGGACCTGCCATAGCCGATCAGCGACCAGGCTGTCGGCCGTCCATGTGCAGTGTTTCCTGCCCGTTCCAGTGCTGTCGAAACGGGAGGCGTCCGGCGCGCAGCGAAGACGTCAGCGGCGTTGCGCGCCCTCGAGGGTACTGTCGAAACGCGTGGCCGGCGCACCAGATGCGCCGAGGAGTCGCCGTTTCGAGCCTGTTCCGGTCTGCTGAAAATGATCGGAACCCACCGGACCTGGGCCTGGCCGACGCGCGTTACGAGCCCTCAGCGGTCTTGCCGAAACCGCAAGGAGTCGCGCTCGCAGCGTTCCCGCGCCCGATCGGGTGCGCTGCCACCTTATCTCAGGCGTCGGTATGCTCGGCCGTGTGGGGATCGCCGCTGAGACGAGTTCTCGTGCCGCGACCGACCGATGCGGTCGAGCACTGGTGGGAGCGGCATCGATCGACCGTGCTGCTGCCGCCCACCTTGCACAGCGCAGACAGCGAACGCCCTGCTCGCCATGGCTGAACGCATCGGCCGGACCATCATCGCTCCCACGATGGCCGAAACGCTGTCCTCCTGCGGCGTGCTCGGCCAGTCGTCGGGCCTCCTCTCTTCCGTCGTGCGACCGTTGGAGGAGCGCACGGTCGGTTTGGGTCGACTGCGCTGGACCTCCGCGGCCTGCTGGAAGGGTGCATCGGTGATCTGGTATACTCCCGCAGTGAGCCTCACGCTCGAGCAGTGCTGGTGCTCCCGAGCGTGCTGTGCGGAGAGGTGGCCGAGTGGTTGAAGGCGGCCGTCTTGAAAACGGCAAGGCGATGAGCCTCGGGGGTTCGAATCCCTCCCTCTCCGCCCAGGTGCTCGTAGACGGGAAGGTGCCTGAGAGGTCGAAAGGGGTCGCCTGCTAAGCGATTGGGGTGAGCACAACTCGCCCCCGTGGGTTCGAATCCCACCCTTCCCGCCAGCGACGAGTGGGGTCAAAGGTGGCGTCAGACGCCTGTTCGAAGCCGCTGGCTGGCCGTCGATTGTCAACCTACAGTTCGCTCGTTCCGAAGACGGCGTGCGCCCGTCGTCCAACCGCTAAGACAACCCCGTGCAGGGTCGGGTGGCGTCAAAGTGGCAACAAAACCGCCGCCGGTGACTCGACCAGAGGGGGCTGCCTTCGGCTACACTGGCAGCGCCGGGTGAGCCCGCTCCTCGCTTGGCCAAGCCCCGGCGTAGTGCCTCCAGTGACGGGACGCCCCGCTTCCGGGCATTGAACGTACTGAACCGACCGTCACCCGACGCGACGGCTCGCCGCGAGCCGGCGAAAGCCCGGACACGACGAACGCGCTCTTTTCCACCCGGGAGGCTAGTGGACCGTGAAGCTGGTCGCGACTGTGCCCGCGCGGGCGGGTCGTTCCAGATTCGATTGCCGTGGGCGGAACAGGGCGGTGCGCCCCGTGGGAGCCCACGCAGTCGATCGCTCGGCGCACTCCGGAAGGGAAGCGTGCCGGTGTGGTTCCCCAGAGGTGGTACGAGTCGCGGGTGCCTCGTGCACCCGCCAGCCGTGTGACCGGCGATCCGTGAGCGACGAAGGCCGCTAGACAGCGTCCCGTCCCCTGGGCGGGCTGTGTCGGACGGTCGAGCACGCGTTCGCGGGCGCTGTCTCGTCAGCCGGCTCACCGGACGCGCTCGCGCCAGCGACGTCTCGGCACGCTGATCAACTCCCTGTATGGCCGCGGGTGTCTCCGGGTCCCATCGCTGTTTCGTTGCCGACCGGCCACCCGAGGGGCCAGTCGCACCCTGTCGGGTGGTCCGCTGCTCGGAAAGTCAGACTGTCGCCGATCGCACGGTGAGCGTGCGACACCTCAGGCGGTGGAGCACGCGGGGCACGAAGGTCAGTAGGGCACCAGACTGCGGGCAGGCGCCGCGCACCTCGGCCGCGCGCCGGGATCCCTCGCCACCGGGATAGAGCGAGGGCTTTGCCATCGGGAGTTCGTCCTCATGGTGTGGCAGGACGTCGTGACGCGGTCCCCCGAACCGGCGGCTGTACCTGCCGCCGCGATGTCTCCGGTAGAACGCCGACGTGCCGGGGTCAGGCATTGCCTGGTCTGCTAGCCCCGACGGGCCAGGCGAGTCCACCTCGGCCAGTCGTCTAGGTTGGGCCGTCCCAAGTACGGCGCGGGAGCGTACCGCACAGTCGGTTCCCGGGCCTCCAGCCCGGCGGGCGAGGCAGCGCCTCGCCCCTACATGG
>OGCH01000396.1_pt1 | contig 23452 bp, 19 predicted proteins | sample 1570111 | NCBI WGS metagenome assembly OGCH01 (sample SAMN03436243, study PRJEB24508) | hot springs metagenome | biome: Desert Springs; feature: Hot Springs; material: Water | place: USA: Great Boiling Spring, Nevada | collected 2008-12-01 | depth 0 m m | reverse complement strand
AGGACGTCGCCCTACCCAGTCGCCCTGAGGCCGCAAGGCCGAAGGGTCTCTGAGATCCTTCGCTTCGCTCAGGATGACCCCCACCATGTCGCCCTGAGCAACAGCGAAGGGCCTCAGAGGTCCTTGATGCTACCTTTAGATGGCAAGATATGTTCGCAAGATTTTTTCGAACAACCTCCCTTCACATCTTGACAGGGTGCGAAAACTAATTATTGTAAATAGTATAAAGTGCGATTTGGCTACTACCATGATAGCATTGAATGAGTTTCTAAGGGATGGGTTTCCGAGGGTCTTTCATATTACCGTCACTGGAAGGTGCAATGCGAGATGCGAAGGATGCCTCAACAGTCTGATCTATGGAGAAAGAGAGGTCTTTGCTAAATCCTGGGAAGAAGACCAACAAACCAGCTTGCAAGCCTTAGATTGGCTTATTAGGCAAACAAACGGAGCTCCTACCTTTGTTGCCTTCTACGGTGGAGAGCCCCTCTTGGTCTTTGATAGGGTTCGGTACATAGCAAAGGAAGTAAAGACAAATCATAAGGATAAAGACCTTCGCTTCATACTCTACACAAACGGCATGCTCTTAGATAAAGCCATTTCTCAAGACCCAGATTTTTTCCGAGAACTTGATTTTCTCTTTGTTTCAATCGACGGGACAAAGGAGCAACACAACCGCTACCGCAAAGGGACATCCTTAGAAAAAATAGAGAAAAACTTACAAATTCTGAAAAAGACCTCGCAAACCAAGGTCCTCATGTGGTCAACCCTCAGAGAGGGAATGAGGCTTAAAGACTGCGTTGATGAATTTTTAAAACTCTATCAGGCTAAACTTTGTGATTTCTTCTTCTGGCATCTGATTGAGCTTGATAAACCGATAAAAGACCTACAAACTTTTAGAAAACACTATCAAGAGGATCTAAGGCATCTTTTGGAAGTCTTTCTCCTATACCTTCGCAAAGGGGAAGTCCTATCCATTTTACCTCTTGCTGAACTAATCTATTTTAGTCTAAAAGGGATACGCCGAGGACAAACAGGCTGTGGAGTGGAAAAACTTAGGAACTTTGACATCCTTGCCGGTAAAGTTTTACCCTGCGTAGACATGGGCGAAGATATAATCCTTGCCGATTTTTCAAAGGGCAAGCTAAGGAAAAACAATAATGAAGAGCTCAAGGAAAGGCTAAGGCATCTTGTTTCTTACCGGGATTGGTTAGGCTGTAAAGCCTGTCCTGCTGAATTTTTCTGCGGCGGTAGATGTCCAGTCTTGATAAAAACATCCCCTGAAAGGGCAAAACAATACTGCCTGCTAACCCAAGATTTAGTCTCTATCACAAAGGAGCTTTTACCCTTGGTTAAAGAGGCTCTCTTTATAAACAATATCCCTGAAGAATCTTTATACTATCCTTATGGTTGGTTAAACCTCTTGACCGATGTTGTCCCTTAAAAAGCTAACTCTTCTGGAAAAGGGTAGAGATAGCTTTGTTTCAGAAGATAGTCCAATTCAAACCTTAGGGCATAAGTTTTTAGCATTTCTCTTACAAACCAGAGGGGTAAGACCCCCTTTTTAAACTTTTCGAGGACATGATGCAGATAGATTTTCTCCCCCCGGTTTAGTCTTTTTGAAAAGTGGCCAATAATGTGAAGAAGGGCGTTGTAGTGCCTTTTTCTTGTACCTCTTTTAGAAAGGGCAACACGGAAGCCCTTCTCATACTGCTTCAGCTTTTCTTCAAAGGAAATATTTCCCGAAGCTACAAGGCGTCCAAGATTTTGGAGCTCCCTTTGGCTTATCGCTAAAAGTAGGTATTTATGCTTAGTGTGAAATTCTACCAAGCCCTTTGAGGAAGGGTTTGCAATTAAGTGCCTAAGCTCAGCCAAGGAAAAGATTTGGGTGAGGAAGTGTTCCCTTAGGTCCCTATCTTTGAGCCTTCCTTCATCTATGGCAGGATGGTAGGGATAAAGCTTTCTTACCTCTTCTGCGAAAAAGCCGTAAGTTTTCCCAGCAATCCTTCCTTCCCGGTAGTATTTAGCTTGCCCAAGCCCGCAAGAAGGCGACTTTGCCTTGAGGACAAACCCGTCTACTTTGGGAAGGTTATCAAGGTAGGCTTTACAAAAATTTCTCATCCTCTCTGTCAAGTCGATCCCTGTGCCCTCTTGAATAAGCCTTTTTTCGGAGGTGTGTCTTTCTAAAACTATGTGAACCCTTGGACGGGGGATTGAAAGCCCGATTTCAACCTCAGGGCAAACAAGGATTGCCTCAACGAAAGGCTTTAATCGCTCGATGATTTCATCCTTTATTTCGCCACCATCGTAGCGGGTCCTTTCATAAAAGCATCTGCTGAAGACAAGCCTCGGTTTAACAAATCTCTCGTCCATTCTTTAGAAAAATTTAGAAAGAAGGTCATCCACGCTTTCTTCCTTCTTCTCTTCGGCTAAAACCTTTTCCATCAAGATAAACTCTGTTTTTTCAAGGGATAGCTCGGCGTAAAAGGAATGATGAGAGGGGGTTGAAAAGGAAAGCTTTCTGCACTGGGTTGATTTGAGAGCAGACTCAATGAACATCTGGATGGTATGGCTTATCTGCAGGGCTTTAGGCTGAGGGTTTCTTGCTGAAAGTCCGAATTTTTCTTCCATCTTCTTTCGGAAATTACCTGCTATCTGATTCGTCATCTCTCCGATAAAGTTTATAACCTCATCGGAAAAAGGGTCCTTAGGTAGCTCCTCTTCAGAAAACCCCATGTTTGTAAAGTGGAGACTGCAGAGCTCTAAGGCAGCATCTTTGCTAAAATTCAAACAGATAAGACCATTGTAATCCCCGTAGAAATCTAAAAAGGCAGCAATGTCTGGTCTCAATGCAACATTCCCTATCTTTTGAATTGTAGGGGAAAGCTTTACCTCCTTTCCGGTGTTGAGCTTCAAAACCTCTTTTACAGCTTCTCCAAGGATTAAAGATACATCGTTTATCGTATACACCTTTGCCATAGCTCCATCCTCCACATAGAGTAATTACTATTATAAAAGAAAACTTAAAAATTTCAGGAGAACTTCACAATACTAACCAAACTTTATCAAGAGGGAATTTGTCATCAAATTTGCTCGTGTTATAATCTTTTATAAAAATCCTTCCTTAGGAGAATTTCCATGTCCGACACTTTTAAACAGGTTTTTTTGGTCTACGAAGAAAAGGGGATAATAAAAAGACCCTCTAAACTCTCTGAAGAGGAAAAAGATAAGATTTTGCAGAAGCTCTTTTCTAAAGACCCTACCCTTTTTAGTCTTTCACCTGAGGTGGTAGAGAAGGTAAAAAATCGACTGGGCTGGGTTGACGGCTATCGTTACATTGAACCTAAGATTTCCGAGCTAAAAAGCTTTGCTGAAATGGTAAGGGCAAAGTTTAAGCAGGTTGTTTGGTGCGGGATGGGTGGGTCTGCCCTCTTTCCCTATGTCCTTTCTCAGATGTTTGCTTCAAAAGAAGGCTTTCCAAACCTTGTTGTTCTTGACACGAACGCCCCAGAAAACATAGAAGAAATTGAAAAACTAAACATAGAAGACACGCTCTTTGTGATTGCTTCAAAGTCTGGCACAACCATTGAGACTTTAGCCCATTTCAAATATTTCTGGAAAAAAGCTGAAGAGGCTCTCTCCAACCCGGGAGAGCATTTTGTGGCTTTAACAGACCCTGGGTCACCCCTTGAGGCTTTGGCAAAGGAGCTCTCTTTTTTAAAGGTCTTTCATCACCCATCAGACATCGGTGGACGGTATGCTGCCTTAACAGAAGTTGGGTTTTTGCCAGCTGCTTTGCTTGGGCTTGACTTAGATAAAGCTCTGCATTACGCCAAAGAAATGTATACTGCCTGCGAGCCAAGCATATCCTGGGGTTACAATCTTGCCAGCACCTTAGCGGAGTATTTGGTTGAGCACTACATAAGGGGAGAAGACAAGCTTACCTTCATCGTTGACCCCATTCTTAAACCCTTTGTTCTCTGGATTGAACAGTTGATTGCAGAATCGCTTGGTAAGGATGGGACGGGGGTTGTTCCGGTAGTTGGCGAATCACCCGGTTCTCCCACGGTTTACGCCACGGACAGAGCCTTTATCTACTTAACCTTAAGGGGCAGAGAAAGGATCTATCAAAGGCTTATTCAGGACCTAAAGGAAGAGGGTTTCCCGATTAAGACCTTCGTTCTTGATGAGCGGTATGAGGTTTTTGGGGAAGCCTTTCGTTGGATGGTAGCTACCGCAATATCAGGATATCTTTTAAGTGTTAATCCCTTTGATGAGCCAGATGTTGTTTTAACTAAGCAAAAGACAAAAGACTTTTTAGAAAACTTTAAGACTACAGGAGACTTTGGGATTGAATTTTATCTTGATGAGGCAACAGGTCTCGGCTTTTATTACGATAAAACGGTAAGCATTGAATATCCAAGAATTACCGCCCTATTAAAAAAGCTCTTTTCAGATTTTGCACCTTGGATCTACGTTGGTATCCTTGCCTACCTCCCTATTGACGACGAAGTAGAGGACCTAATTCGGGATATCCGAACTTTGATTAGGGAAAAGAAGAACTGCGCCACTGTCTTTGGTTTCGGACCTCGGTATCTTCATTCAACTGGGCAGCTTTTTAAGGGTGGTCCACCCCTAAGCAGGTTTATCATCTTGACTTACCGAGGAAGAAGGGAAGGTCAGGTTATTCCTGGTGAAGGATACACCTTCTGGGACCAGATGTTTGCTCAGGCTTGCGGTGATTTTAGAGCCCTTGAAGAAAGGAAAAAACCGGTCATCATGGTCCACCTTACTCAAAACTATAAAGAAGACTTGAAGGCTCTGTATGAGCTTATAAAGAAGGCTTTATCAACCTAAACCTTTAGGGGGGAAGAGGGTATGATGTTCCCAGAATACCGAGCAAGAAGGCTAAGAAGGACTCAAGCCATAAGGGATTTAGTTAGAGAAACCTCTCTTTCCGTAAACGACTTAATCTATCCTCTTTTTATCGTAGAAGGAAGGGGAATAAAGGAAGAGATAAAGACCATGCCTGATGTCTATCGCTTTTCTATCGACAAAGTTTTGGAGGAGATAAAGTCAGCGGTTGACCTTGGGATTAAAGCCATCCTTCTTTTTGGTGTGCCCGACAAAAAGGATGAAGTAGGAACCTCTGCCTTTGCTAAGGAAGGCATAATCCAAAGGGCGGTAAAAGCGATCAAGGAAAAGTTCCCAGAGCTCGTAGTGATAACTGATGTATGTCTTTGTGAGTATACTTCCCACGGGCATTGTGGCATTGTAAAAAAGGGACAATCATCAGTTGAAGTAGATAACGATGAGACGCTTGAGATTATCGCTAAGGTTGCGGTTTCTCATGCCAAGGCAGGTGCGGATATCGTTGCTCCTTCAGGTATGATGGACGGTATGGTTTCAGCCATAAGAGAGGCTTTGGATGAAGCTGGTTTTACTCAAACAGCCATCATGAGTTACTCCGTGAAATACTGTTCAAGCTTCTACGGACCCTTTAGGGATGCTGCAGAATCAGCTCCGAAGTTCGGAGATAGAAGGTCCTATCAAATGGACCCTGGCAATGCCAGAGAAGCTATGAGGGAAGCTACTTTAGATGTTCAAGAAGGTGCCGATATAATTATGGTGAAGCCAGCAATGCCCTATCTTGACATCATAAGGATGCTTAGGGACAACTTTTACCATCCCATAGCAGCCTATCAGGTTAGCGGAGAATACTCTATGATCAAAGCAGCTTCCCAACTTGGCTATCTTGATGAAGAAAGGATTTTGATGGAGAGCCTTATCGGAATTAAAAGGGCAGGAGCTGACCTTGTAATCACCTACTTTGCCAAAAAGGTTGCTGAAATACTGCAAAGATGAAGACTTATCTTCCCTTATTAGTTTTATTAAGTCTTTTACTTTTTTCCTGCGCAAGACCACCGAGAGAGCCCCTGAGTTACACACCTCCTCCCGTTGCCAAGGATAATGTTCCGCAAAAGGTTCCTGGCTGGATGAAGCCCTATATGGTAGATGGAAAAGTTTATTATCCTCTACCGTCAGCTGAGGGCTACGAGGAGGTATGCACTGCCTCTTGGTATGGGCCAGGCTTCCACGGAAGACAGGCGGCAAGTGGAGAGATCTACAACATGTATGAGTACACAGCAGCCCATAAGATTCTGCCCATTGGCACTTATGTTTTAGTTAAAAATTTAGAAAACGGAAAAGAGCTTGTAGTTCGCATAAACGACCGTGGACCCTTCGTAGGGGATAGGTGCATTGACTTAAGCTATGCAAGCGCTTTAGCCTTAGGGATAGTAGGAAAAGGAACGGCAAGAGTTAAGATCACTGCCCTTAGCGAAGCAGAGCTATCAAAGGGAGTTTACGTTTATAAAAATCAGCCAAACCTTCGTTTTAGCGAATTCTTTCTTCAGGTAGGAGCTTTCAAAAACTATACTAACGCTTTAAGATATAAGGAAGAGCTTGAAAGGGATTTTACGCGAGTAGAAATCGTTCCCTTTGAGCATCCTCAACTCGGCTTAATCTATCGGGTGCAAGTCTTTTTGGGAGAGGACTTGTATTTAGCCTTTAAGCATGCAGATAGGTTAAAAAAGGAAAGGTTTAGGGAAGGCTTTCTTGTAGCTAAATAAGGGTGACAGAGAACCTTCAGGAACTCGAAGAAAAGCTTGGTCTTACCTTTAAAGATAAGTCACTTCTTAGGACTGCCTTAACGCATAGCTCCTATCGGCTAAGGAAAAAAGACCCAAACATCGTTGATAATGAAAGGCTTGAATTTTTAGGGGATGCGGTCCTCAACCTCTGCGTATCTCAACTTCTTTACGCTAAATTCCCTGAGGACAAAGAGGGGGATTTAACGCGTAAACGTGCCTACCTTGTCTGCAAGGAAAGGTTGAGTAGGATTGCCGAAAAGCTGAACCTCATCAACTATTTACTTCTTGGAGACCGGGAAAGAAAGCTCGATGAAAGAAGCCTCAAAAACATCTCCGCAAGGGCGCTTGAAGCTTTAATCGGAGCTATATTCCTTGAATTAGGATTTGAAAGAACCTGTAAGCTTCTTGAAGATTGGTTAAAACCTTATCTTCGAGGGCTATGCATAAAAAGAATTGTTGACTATAAAACAAAACTTCAGGAATACTTGCAAAAAGAGAAAGGAATCACACCGACCTACAATGTTTTATCCATAATCGGGCCTTCACACAAACCTTTGATAGAGGTTGCGGTTAAGGTTGGAGATGAAGTGCTTGCCAAGGCAAAGGGAAGGTCTAAAAAGGAAGCTGAAAACAAAGCTGCGTATCTTGCTTTAAAAAGGTTAAAAGAGGGGATGACCTAAAGGTCATCCCTTAAGAAAAATTAGTAATCACCTATGATATTTCTTCCTACATCTTTTGCTAGCGCAGCTATACCACCTTTATAGATATAAGCATTCATGAATCCAACAGCTCTTAGAGCCAAGGCAGCTGCTGCTGCCCTTGTCCCAGTATGACAAACTACTATAATCTTTTTATCCTTAGGTAACTTCTTTAAATTTTCCTCTTTAAATAACTCGTGCATAGGGATCCTCAAAGTATCCTTCCAAGTTATTCCAGTAATAGACATTTCTTCTTGAGTTCTAATATCTAAGAATACAAAAGGTTCTTTATTTTTAATCATTTCAAAAAGCTTTTTAGAGTCGATTTCACAGGGTCGTTGTTTAATGACCTCAGGTGTCATCTGAGAAAACATTCCGTCAAATCTTTTAGCAAGCTCAGTATCGTAGGCAAAAGCTGTGTTAACCATAAGAAGCACTCCACCTACAAAAGCAAATAGCTTTTTCATCTTACGCCTCCTCAAAAGTTTTTTATTAAAAATATAAACTTTTATGTGTTTTTTTTCAAGGCTATCGAATTAGCATCATTAGGGATTACTCCCATAAAACTTATAGAGATGGACATTTGCGTTAATCTTCCCTAAATGGATCCAAAAAAATTAGGGTGTGATTAAAGCAATCCTTGTTTTGACAGAAAAGCTTTTTCTATAACATCACCAAAGAGATTAAAAATTCTTGCTTCTTTGGTAAATTCAATCCGAAAGTTTATAGAAAACTGCTGATATTTTAAAATTTAAAAAATTTTTTAGGCGATAGCACTTCAAAGGGCTCGATTTTTTCCACAAAGTAACCCGTAGCTTGGACTAAATAAAAATTTTTCCGGGTCTGAAGAATGTGCATTCTAAGCTGAGGGCTAATAAAATGAGAATCCTCAATAAGGTTATAAAAGTAAGAATCTACGCTAAAAAACCCGTCAACGAAATGGGCGATAAGATGAACGAGCTTGCTCAAATATCCCTGAGGCAAGGTCCTTAAATCATCAATTAATTGATAACCTTCAGATTTTAGATCTTCAATAAATCTATGCAAGATTTTATAATTTTTTTCCAAAGCCCCTTCTAAAACATCCCAAAATCTTTCATTATAAATAGGTATAATGTTCTCCCTTTTAACCTCAAATCTATCGTATCTTACAAGCTGATAGGTTGAAAGAAATTTAACTACCTGAGACAAGGACTGCTCAATATCCTCAGCCTCAACAAGAAAGATGTGTTCTGAGGTCATTTCCTATGAGCTTTCAGCAAACTTTTAAGATAATTTAAGGCTTTTCGGCTCTCTTGTGTAGACCTCTTACGCAACCCTATGCTTATTTTTTTGTAATTTGTGGATTTCGTCAAGAATTATGACTGATAGGGCTAAAGCACCTATCATCAGCCAATCGGTAAAACTAAGAGGGACGGTATTGAATACTTTGGAAAGGAAAGGAACATATATGGCAAGGAGCATTAAAGTAAGTGATGACAATAGAGCGATGACAAGCCATTTATTTGTGAAGAGCCCAAGCTTAAATAGGGATGTGTCTTCTGATCTGCAGTTTAAGGCATTCGCAAGCCTCATACAGATTATGCCTGCAAAGAAAACGGTCATGGCTTTGGCTAAGTCAGCAGTCCTTAGCTGATAGATAAAGAGGAATAAAGCACAAAGACCGATCCAGAGCCCCATAAGAGGGATGAATGTTAAGGCATAGCGGTTGAAGATGCTCTCCTTTGGGTCCCTTGGTGGCTTTTTCATGACATCAGGCTCTGGGGGCTCTACGCTTAAAGCTACAGCTGGCGCCCCATCCATGAGAAGGTTGATGAAAAGTATCTGCACTGCTGAGAGAGGAACAGGAAGCCCTGCAACAAGGGCTGATGTTAATCCAACCACCGTCCCGGTATTTCCGGTTAAAAGATAGACTAAATATTTTCTGATGTTGGCATAGATGGTTCTTCCTTCTTCAACGGCGGCAACAATGGTTGCAAAGTTATCGTCAAGAAGGATCATATCAGAAGCTTCTTTAGCAACCTCGGTACCGGTTATGCCCATGGCAACGCCAATATCAGCTTGCTTAAGAGCTGGGGCATCGTTTACGCCATCGCCTGTCATGGCAACGACATGCCCCCTCTTCTGTAAAGCCTTAACAATTCTAAGCTTACTTGCCGGGTTCACTCTGGCATAAACTTCTATCCTTTCAACCCTCCTTTCAAGCTCTTCATCAGACATGGCTTCAAGCTCAACTCCTGAGATAACTTCACCGTTAGTTAGGATTCCAAGCTCCCTTGCTATAGCTTCTGCGGTGATCTTATGATCGCCCGTTATCATGACTGGCTTAATATTAGCTTGCTTACAGGTTTGTATGGCAGGCTTTGCCACATCTCGTGGTGGGTCGATCATGCCTAACAAGCCTAAGAAGATTAGCCCGCTTTCTAAAGAAGAATCCGAATAGGAAGACCTCGACAGAATTCGATAGGCAACTCCTATCACCCTTAAGGCTGACTTGGCCATACTTTGTGCAGCCTCTAAAACTGCTTCCCTTTCACCTTGGGTTAGCTCACAAATTTTCCCTTCCTGAAGGATATGCGAAGATTTGTGAAGAATCACTTCAGGAGCTCCTTTGCTACAGATTAAAAGGGTCTCCTCATCCAAGGTGTGCACTGTGGTCATCATCTTTCTTTCGGAATCAAAGGGTATCTCATCGATCCTTGGATAGAGCCTTTCAAGCTCCATCTTATCAAGCCCTGCCTTTTTAGCCGCAACCACAAGAGCACCCTCGGTTGGGTCTCCCTTTACCTTCCATTTTTTGTCTTCCTCGGAGTAAAAAAGTTCTGAGTCGTTACAAAGAACTGCTACCTTAAGGAGCATCTGAAGATGCTCGTCATCCTTAGGGAATGGCTTTCCGTCAGTCTTAAACTCACCTTCAGGGAAATATCCAACACCGGTAACTTCAATAATTTTTCGGTTGACCCAAACCTTTTGAACAGTCATCTCGTTCTTTGTTAAAGTTCCGGTTTTGTCTGAGCAGATGTAGGTGACACAGCCTAAGGTCTCAACGGCATGAAGCCTTCTAATAAGGGCCTGCCTTTTTACCATTCTTCTCACGCCAAGGGCTAAGCTTATGGTGACAACTGCAGGCAAAGCTTCAGGGATGATGGCTACAGCAAGAGCCACGCCCCAGATGAACATTTCAAGAACATCGTAGCCTCTTGCAATTCCAATCCCAGAGATGATAGCGCAAAGGATAAGAGCAAAAGTGCCGATCAGTTTGCTTGTTCTATCAAGGTTGACTTGAAGGGGAGTCTTCTTTTCCTCAACCTCACCAAGCATGTGGGCAATCTTCCCAAACTCGGTGTTCATACCTGTTGCCGTAGCAACCATTAGCCCCCGCCCGTTAACTACAACCGTTCCAGAAAAGACCATGTTATACCTTTCACTAACAGGAAGGTTATCTTGAAGAATGGGGTCGGCGTTCTTCTCAACAGGAATAGACTCACCAGTCAAGATAGACTCATCTACTCGAAGGTTTATAGCCTCAATCAGACGGCCATCTGCAGGAACTCTATCCCCAGCATAAAGAACTACTATATCACCAGGGACTATCTCCCTTGCTTGAACGACATGTTCTTTCCCATCCCTTATTACTCGAGCAGTGGGTGCTGAAAGGGCCTTCAAGGATTCTAAGGCCTTCTCTGCTCGGTACTCCTGCACAAAGCCTAAAACCCCAGCCATAAAGACAATGGCAAAGATGGCTATGCTCTCAACATAGTCTCCAAGATAGGCTGAGATAAAGGCTGCTACGATAAGAATAACCACTAAAAAGTTAGTGAACTGCGAGAGAAAGAGAAGAAGAGGAGACTTCTTCTTTTCTCTAACGACCTCGTTAGCTCCATATTCCTTTAGCCTTCTTTGAGCTTCCTCTGTGGATAAGCCCTGAAGGGAAGTTTGAAGAGCCTTTAAAACTTCATCGACAGATAATTGAAAGTAACTTTGAGACACGATACATTTTAGCCTAAATCTTAAATCCTTGTCAAGAAATTTGTAAGAGACTGTTCAAAAATAAGGCTCCCCCAAAATTCTTGCAAGTATACCTTGCATCCTGATGGAACATAAGCGACCAAAAGACCTCTCCGAAGGACCTCGGAGATGGTTCGCTAACGCTCAGCATGAGAGAGGAAGCTCGGCGTGAGACGGCTAACGATGGTAGGGGTGTCCCTTAATTAGGCTTAACGCCCTATATAGGGCTTCGGCAAGGACAAGCAGGGTAAGCTCGTGATTCAAAGTAAAAGTGGAGAGGCTTAAGATAAAGTCTCCTTTATTTTTTAAGCCCTCTGAAAGCCCTTCCGGTCCACCTACAACAAAGATCAGCTCCTTGTCAAGGGAAAGCTTATCTTCAATAAGCTTAGCAAATTCTTCTGTTTTTAAATTCTTCCCCCTCTCATCTAACACTACTACAAATCTCTTGTGGGCAGGAAATTCTTCAAGAGCCTTCCATATCAAAGCTTCTTCTTCCCTTTTTCTTTTCTCCGGGTCAGCGTAGCTATTTTTAAATTTAGGAAGCTTTATGTTAAGAGTAGCAAATCGCTTTATTAAAGTTTGATAATAGCTTAGTCCCTCAGCGATAAATTTGTGTTTTAGTGGTCCGGGAGCAAGAATAGTTAATCTTTTCATACCTTCTTAAATTATAGTTTAGTTCGTTAAGATGCAAAATTTTGAAACAGCAAGGTCCTTAGGGGCTAACGCTCCTTAGGACAACAATAAGAGGGGTTTGACGACACGAAGAGGGTCGCCCCGCGCTAAAAAAGGTGATAGAATGTCTTTTTTGTGTTAAAATTTTGATGTTTGGAGAGGAGGGAACAATGAGGGTGGTTGTGGTTGGGGCAAACGCTTGCGGTGCAAAGGCAGCCTGCCGAGTAAAAAGGCTTAGACCAGATGCTGAGGTTATTCTCATTGATAAGGATGACCTAATATCCTATGGTGCTTGCGGAATTCCTTACTACGTCTCAGGGGATGTTCCTACAGAAAACGCCCTAAGAGAAACTTCCTTTCATGTGGTAAGAGACGAAAAATTCTTTACCTCTGCTAAAGGGCTTACGGTCCTTACAAAGACCCTTGCTGAGGAGATAGACCGAGAAAGAAGGCTCCTAAGGATTAGGTCCTTAGAAACTGGAAAGACAGAGGAAATTCCCTATGATAAGCTTGTCATAGCTACAGGTTCCGTCCCAAAAGTTTTACCCATCCCCGGTGTTGATTTAAAGGGTGTATATACTATTTCAAGCCTGAGAGCAGCTATTGAGATAAAGGAGAGGATTGCCAAGGGCGAAGTAGAAAGGGTAGTGGTGATAGGGGCAGGTTTTATCGGACTTGAGATGGCTGAGGCTTTTTCCGACCTCTGGGGGCTTGATACTACTGTGCTTGAATACTTTCCGCAGGTCTTACCTCAGAGTTTAGATTATTTTACCGCAAAAATAGTGGAAAATCATCTTCGGGAAAAGGGGGTAAAACTTGTTCTTAACGCAAGGATAAAGGAGATAAAGGGGAAGGATGGAAGAGTTGTTGGTGTTGAGACGGAGCAGGGATTCTTTCCTGCAGACCTTGTGCTAATGGCAGTGGGTGTCCGTCCAAACAGTGAGTTAGCCAAAAAGGCTGGGCTCCTTGTTTCCCCTAAGACCGGTGGGATAATCGTCAACGATAGGCTCCAAACTTCAGACCCGGACATCTACGCCGGAGGAGACTGCATTGAGATTAAACATCTAATAACCGGAAAAAAGGTAGTCATGCCCCTTGGAAGCTTAGCTAACAGGCAGGGAAGGGTTATTGGAACAAACATTGCTGGAGGGGTAGCAACTTTCCCGGGTACGGTTGGTGCCTTTATTATGAAATGCTTTGACCTTGCGGTGGGGGGTGTGGGCTTAACTCTAAAACAGGCTTTGTCTGAAGGTTTTTCGGCAGATTATGCCTTAAACAATCAGACGGAAAGAAGCCACTTTTATCCTGACGCAAAGTATGCTTACTATGCCTTGATATACGATAAAAAGACAACGAGGGTTCTTGGGTTTCAGGCCGTGGGACCGGCAACGGATGGAACTCTGGCAAGGCTTCATGCCATATCAAGCATCCTCCCTTATAAACCTCTTGTGGAAGACTTAGTAAACCTTGAGCTTGCCTATGCCCCACCCTTTAACTCAGCCCTTGACCCTATACACGATACCGCCCATGTTGCAGACAATATTATAAACGGTCTATTCCAGAAGATAGACTGGGATGAAGTGCTAAGACGGATGAAGGAAGGGGACCCAGATACCGTAATCATAGACCTAAGACATCCGAAGGAAGCTGAGTATTTAATAAAAAAATATCCCAATTGTAAACACATCCTGTATCAGGAGTTTCGGCATCATTTGGATGAAGTGCCTAAGGACAAGGAGTTGATCCTTATCTGCAACTCCTCACGCAGGGCTTATGAAGTGGCAAGGCTTCTTCAGTCTAAAGGCTTTCAAAAGGTGTATGTGCCTTTGGGAGGTATAAGCTTCCCAAGGAGATGGGGAGAAGAGGTTAGATGAAGCTTCAAGCCGTCCGAGGTTTTAAAGATTGGTTGCCCGAAGATTTTAGAAGGTATCATTATCTTTGCGAGGTCTCAAGGAAGATCCTTGATCTCTACGGTTTTGAAGAGGTAAAGGTCCCCATTTTGGAGAAAACGGAGCTTTACGTGCGTTCCATCGGTGAAGTTACAGACATCGTGCAAAAGGAAACTTATACCTTCCTCGATAGAAACGGAGAATCTTTAACTCTTAGACCTGAGGCTACAGCTGGCATCTGCCGAATGGTTATAGAAAAGAGCGTCTATGCCAAGCAAAAACCCCTTCGCTTTTATACCATCGGTCCGATGTTTCGTCATGAAAGACCTCAGAAGGGAAGGCTTAGGGAGTTTTATCAAGTGTCGGTTGAGTATTTCGGGGATATAAACCCCTTTGTGGAAGCTGAGCTGATAAACATTGCCTTGCATATCCTAAGAGAGCCTGAAAAGGAGTTCGGTTCTTTCCTGCATCCCTTAAGGCTTGAGATAAATTCCCTCGGGTGTAGGGACTGTAGACCAAGCTATAGGGAGTATCTTGTATCCTCTTTAAGGGAAAAGAGGGATGAGCTTTGTAAAACCTGCCAGGAAAGGATTGAGAGGAACCCCCTTAGGGTGCTTGATTGTAAGGAAGAATCCTGTAAGCAAGTTGTTTTGGGCCTTAAGACGCTAAATGAGTTTTGGTGTTCTGCTTGTAAAGAGCATTTTTCAAGATTGAGCAAGCTTTTATCCTCCCTTGGCATAGAGTTTTTTCACAATCCCTATCTTGTGCGGGGGCTTGATTACTACGTGAGGACCATATTTGAGATTAAGGCAGAGGGGCTTTCTGCTCAGGATACGGTTTGCGCTGGGGGAAGGTATGATTACTTAGTTGAAGAGCTTGGAGGTCCTAAACTTCCGGGGATTGGGTTTGCCATTGGGGTTGAAAGATGGGCTCTTCTCGTTTTTGGAGAAGAAAGAAGGGTTCCTGAAAATAAAACCTTGGTCTTCATTGCCCCTTTAGGTGAGGCTGCTAATGAAGTGGCGCTAAAGCTTTCCTCTGAGCTACGCTCAAAGGGAATAAAGACCATCGTCTCCTACGAGGAGAAAAGCTTAAAAGCTAAGCTTCGTTCTGCCGATAAATTGGGGGTAGAATACGTGCTCATCCTTGGGGAGGATGAGCTTTCTCAAAGTAAGGTTTGTCTGAAGGATATGAGAAAAGGTGCACAAGAGCTTCTCCCCCTTGAGGACATCCCACTTTTGGTTGAAAGAATAAAAAGCCAAACAGAGTAAGGAAATGAACATCAGTCCTTCCTTTGATGACTTTGTGAAGCTTTCTCAAAATTACAATCTGATCCCTCTTTATGTGGAGATGCCTGCTGACCTTGAGACGCCCATATCTCTACTCTACAAGGTCTTCGATGAGGAGAAGCACATTTTTCTTCTTGAAAGCATGGAAGGTCCAGAAAAATGGGCTCGATATTCCTTCATAGGCTTTGCACCTTTCCTCGTTTTCCGAGCAAAGGGCAAAAAAGTGTGCCTTGAAGGGGAAGTCAAAAGGGAGTTTGTCTGCGAATCCCCCTTTTTGGAATTAAAAAAGCTTTGGGAAAGCTTTCGAGTCCCTGAAAACCTGCCCTTGCCAAGGTTCTTTTCTGGGCTTGTCGGTTATGTATCCTATGAGATGGTATCATTCTTTGAAAAGAGAGTAAAGCGAGGTGAAGAAGTCCTTGGCTTTCATGACCTATACTTTGTCCTCCCAAGAAAGCTTATAGTCTACGATAGGCTTAGTCATACTTATAAGCTGATTGTCCTTGCCTTTGTAGAAGGGAGTTTGGTAAGTAAGTTTGGACCAAAGGAAGAGGGATCGGCAGGGGCTTATGGGGAGACCCTTCGCTTTGCTCAGGGGGACAAAGAAGGAGATGCTCGGGGTGACAAAGGAAGGGCAGAATTAGAAGGAGTATACTATAAAGCAAAGGATGAGCTTTTATCCCTAAAGGAAAGGCTTAGGAGCGCTAAGGTTAGTCCTCCCTCTTTGCAGAAGGTTCTTAAGCTAACTCCGGAGATGGAAAGAGGGTCTTTTGAGAAAATGGTAAAGAGGGCTAAAAATTACATTGAAAGAGGGGACATAATTCAGGTTGTGCTTTCTCAGAGGTTTTATGTTGAGGATGAAATCCTTAAAAATCCCCACTTAGGCTTGTATTTATACCGAGCTTTGAGAAAGATTAACCCCTCCCCTTACATGTTTTATTTAAGGTTTGAGGATGAGGTGCTTATCGGCTCATCCCCGGAGATACTTGTTCGGGCTGAAGGAAAGAAGGTGGAGACGAGACCTATTGCTGGAACAAGAAGGAGGGGTAAGACGGAGGAAGAGGACCTTATGCTTGAGGAAGAGCTAAAGAGCGATGAGAAGGAGCTTGCGGAGCACATCATGCTCGTTGACCTTGGGAGGAACGACCTTGGGCGAGTTTGCGAGTATGGTTCGGTGCAGGTTTATGACCTTATGGTGGTTGAACGCTACTCCCATGTGATGCATTTAGTATCAGGGGTTAAGGGAAGGCTGAGGGAAGGGGAGGATATGTTTAGCCTTTTTAAGGCTTGCTTTCCTGCTGGGACGGTGAGCGGTGCCCCTAAGGTCCGGGCAATGGAAATAATTACCGAACTTGAAGAAAAGGAGAGAGGTCCTTACGCAGGGGCAGTCGGATACTTTGGCTTCAACAACACCATGGATTTTTGTATAACTATTAGGACCTTTTTTCAGAAGGGAGGAAGGCTCTACCTTCAGGCTGGGGCTGGCATCGTTGCCGATTCTAATCCTAAAAAGGAATACGAGGAGACGATAAACAAGGCTAAGGCTTTAGAGAAGGCTTTGGAACTCTTTTCTTCGGGTTATTTTGATTGAGGGTATGAGCGTGAAAAGGGTTTTAGTAATAGATAACTACGATTCCTTTACCTACAATTTGGTGCAGATCGTTGGCATAATGATAAAAAAACTTTGGTGGGGAGAAATCTTTGTCTATCGAAACGATGAGATCACCGTTGAAGAAATAAAAAAGCTTGACCCTACTCACATTATCATCTCCCCTGGTCCCTGCTCTCCTAAGGAGGCGGGGATCTCGGTTAGGGTGATAAAGGAGTTTGCGGGAGAAGTGCCCATTCTTGGAGTTTGCTTAGGACATCAATGTATCGGTGCTGCCTTCGGAGGAAGGGTCGTGCAAGCAAAAAGGCTAATGCACGGTAAAGCATCAACCATCTATCATGACGGAAGGGGGGTCTTTCAGGGGCTACCCCAGCCCTTTTCAGCCATGAGATACCATTCCTTAGCCATTGATGAAAAGAGCCTACCTGAGGTGCTTGAGGTTTCAGCAAGGGCTGAAGACGGTGAGATCATGGGGATTAGGCATAAATACTTTCCTGTTGAAGGGGTCCAGTTTCACCCAGAATCAATCGGAACCTCCCTTGAAAGATGGATGAAATGGAAAAGCCCCCTTCTTGAATGGGACTTCACAAGGGATGACCTACCTGAAGGAGTGTTAATCCTTAGGAACTTCTTAGAAAAGTTCTGAAGCATGTTTATCCAAGAGGTCCTGCGAAATCTTTTGGTTTGGTTTTACGTATTGCTTAGCGTTCCTATTATGGGACTTCTTGCTATCCTTATCCGGAAAAAGTATTTGGCAAGGCTTTGGTGTGAATGGTTGCTTAAGGTTTTAGGGATAAGGATAGTTATGGTTGGGAACAACCTTCCGCCAAAGGGGCAAAGGTATGTCTTCATGAGCAATCACCAAAGCCAGCTTGATATACCCGTTCTTGAGGTCCTGCTAAAGGACTACGATATCAGGTTCTTAGCCAAAAGGAGCCTTTTTAAGATACCCTTTTTTGGCTGGGGGATATCGGCTCTTGGCTACATTCCTGTGGAGAGGGAGGACCCAAAGGAGGGTCTGCGAAGCCTTTTAGCCTGCCTTTCAGCCGTCCAATCAGGAGTAAGCTTAGTCATCTTTCCTGAGGGGACAAGAAGTAGAACCGGTGAGCTTCTACCCTTCAAAAAAGGTGGAATGCTTATCCCCCTTAAAGCACAGGTTCCCGTCTGCCCCTTAGCTATCTACGGCACAAGGAATATTCTACCAAAGGGGAGCCTTTGGTTTAGCCTAAAAAAAAGAGAGGTTTGTGTTTATGTTGGAAGTTTGATAGAGACGAAGGGGATGACCCTTAGGGATAAAGAAAAGCTTTCTCAGATGGTCCGGGAAGAGATTAGCCGTGGGTTAGAATATTGTGAAAGAGGGGAAAAGCCATGGGAGAAATCATAGAAGTCCCTTTAGAAGAGGAGCTTAAAGAGAGCTACTTAGATTATGCGATGAGCGTAATCGTTGGGCGAGCCCTTCCTGATGTTCGGGATGGGCTAAAGCCAGTTCAGAGGCGTATCCTTTACGCCATGTATGAGGCAGGAAACGAATGGAATAAGCCCTTCAAAAAGAGCGCAAGGATTGTAGGAGATGTGATCGGTAAGTATCATCCCCATGGCGACATGCCTGTTTACGAGGCATTAGTGCGGATGGCTCAAGATTTTACCATGCGGTATCCGTTGGTTGATGGGCAGGGCAACTTTGGCTCAATCGACGGCGACCCACCTGCAGCCATGCGCTACACCGAGGTCAGGCTAACAAGGATTGCTCACGAGATGCTTGCCGACCTTGAGAAAGAAACGGTAGAGTTTGTCCCAAACTACGACAACACGCTAAAAGAGCCGGTCGTCCTTCCTTCAAAGCTTCCCAATCTCCTTGTAAACGGGGCATCTGGCATTGCCGTAGGCATGGCAACGTCCATTCCGCCCCACAACCTTGGTGAGGTCCTATCAGCTTGTTTAGCCCTTCTTCGCAACCCAGATCTTACTATAGAAGAGCTCATGGAGTATATAAAGGGACCTGATTTCCCAACGGGAGCTTATATCGTCGGTAGGTCGGCAATCCTCAACGCCTACGAAACCGGTAAAGGAACGATCAAGCTCCGAGCCAAGTATCATGTGGAGAGGGAAAAAAACAAGGTGAAGCTCGTTTTTACCGAGATACCCTATCAGGTAAACAAGGCAAGCGTAGTAGAAAAGATTGCAAGGCTTATCAAAGAAAAAAAGCTCGAAGCAGCTACTGAGGTTCGGGACGAATCGGATAGACATGGCATAAGGGTAGTGGTAGAGCTTAAGAAGGAGTGGGCAAACGCCCCTCATCTTGTAGCCAAAGAGATCTTCGCTAATACCCCGCTTGAGACGAACTTTGGCATCATCCTTCTTGCTCTGGTTAACGGAAGACCCGAAATTTTAACCCTTAAGGACCTTCTTCAACATTTCCTCAACTGGAGAAGGACGGTTGTTATCCGCAGAACCCAGTATGACCTACGAAAAGCTAAAGAAAGAGCTCACATTCTTGAAGGATTCCTTAAAGCCCTTGAGCATCTCGACGAGATAATAGAGCTTATCAAGACCTCAGATACCCCGAAGACCGCAAAAGATAGGCTAATTGCCAGGTTCAACTTTACCGAGGTTCAGGCTCAGGAGATACTAAACCTTAGACTTCAAAGGCTTACTGCCCTGGAAAGGGAAAAGATACTCCTTGAATACGAAGAGTTAAAGAGGGCAATAGAAAGGTATGAAAGGATTCTTACTCACGAGCCAACCCTCATTGCTACAATTGAGGAGGAGCTAAAAAAGCTTAAAGAGGATTTTGCTGATGAAAGAAGGACGCAGATCATCGAGGAGGAAGAAACTGAGGTTATCTCGGAAAAGCCTCCTCAAACCCCGGTTTTAGTTCTATTGAGCGAAGGGGGGTTCATACGGAAGATTAGCCTTGAGGAGTTTTCTACTCAGAAAAGGGGTGGCAAGGGAGCCCTTGCCGTCTACGGAGAAGAAAGAATAAGCCAAGTCCTCTTTGCCTTTTCAGAGGATACAGTCCTTATCTTCACTGAGGAGGGTAGAGTTTATCCTCTCTCTTTGAAGGATGTTCCAACCTCAACCAAACAAGCCAAAGGGAACCACTTGAGAAATTATCTACCAAACTTTGAAGGTGTCCCAGTTGCTTTTTTACCCTTAACAGAGGAAGGGTTTATCCTTATGGCAACTGCTAAAGGGAATGTTAAAAAAGTATTAGTCAAGGACTTTCAAGGCTTGAGAAAAACAGGCAGTACAGCGATAATCATAAAGAAGGGCGATAAGCTTTGCTCTGTTCTAAGCCTTGATAAAGAAGGGACAGTTCTTCTTGCCACGAAGAACGGTCAATCTTTGCATTTTGAGACCTCGGAACTAAGACCGATGGGTAGAAAATCAGAGGGAGTGATAGGTATTCGCCTTGAGGAAAAGGATGAAGTTGTAGCTATGGTGGAAACAAAGGAGAGGGGCTATCTTTTCACCATAACCGAAGGGGGCTTTGGCAAGAGGACGGATGTAGCAGAGTTTAGGATACAGAAACGTGGTGGCTCCGGAATAAGCATCCACAAGCTTTCCGCTAAAACTGGTCCTTTAGCTTCAGCCTTATTCCTTGAGGGGAATGAAGATGTCATCATATTTTCTTCATCAGGGAAAGCGATCCGCATCTCCTCTGAAGAAATACCCATCCTTGCTCGAAGCACGCAAGGCTCAAGGATGATTACCCTCCTTCCAGGTGAGCGTGTGACTAAGGTGATAAAAATTGAAAAGGAATTTACAGAAAAACTTTAAACCTTTTAGAGTTATGGTATGTTTAGGAAGATCCTTTTAAAGGGGGCAAAGGATGTCCAAAAAGGTGCGTCTTGCTATCGTTGGGGTTGGAAATTGTGCAAGCTCCTTGGTTCAGGGTATTTTCTATTATAGAAATAGGAAAAAAGAAGAATACGAGGGACTGATGATCTCTGATGTTGGTGGATATGGACCTGGCGACATTGAAATCGTTGCCGCCTGGGATATAGACGAAAGAAAGGTAGGAAAAGATGTCAGCGAAGCCATCTTTGCCCCGCCAAACTGCACCACTGTGTTCTATCCAGATGTGCCAAAGCTTGGGGTAAAGGTTCGCATGGGAAAGGTCCTTGATGGAGTTGCCTCTCACATGAGCTCCTATCCTCGAGATCTTACCTTTGTTCCGGCGAAAGAAAAGGAGGATGAGCTTGAAGATGTTGTCGCCTGCCTTAAGGATGTTCAGGCTGATGTTCTCATAAACTATGTGCCTGTAGGTAGTGAAGAATCGGCAAGATTTTATGCCACAGCCTGTCTTAAAGCAGGAGTAGCCTTTGTCAACGCCATGCCTACCTTTATAGTTTCTGACCCCGAGTGGGGGAAAAGGTTTCTTGACGAGGGCGTTCCCGCTGTGGGGGATGACATAAAATCTCAGCTTGGAGCAACCATCCTTCATCGCACCTTGGTTCAACTTTTCGTCGATAGAGGCATCCCCTTGAGAAGAACCTACCAGCTGAATTTTGGGGGTAACACTGACTTTTTGAACATGCTTGAAAGGAGCAGGCTCAAAACCAAAAAGGTTTCGAAGACTGAAGCGGTTTCCTCTCTTTTACCCTATGACATCGGCGAGCTTAACATCCACATTGGTCCTTCTGACTGGGTCCCCTGGTTAAAGGACAAGAAGATAGCCTACATCAGGCTTGAAGGGGAACACTTTGGGGGAGTGCCGTTATCCGTTGAGGTAAGGCTTGAGGTAGAGGATTCGCCAAACTCTGCAGGCTCAGCCATCGATGCCATCCGCTGCGCAAAGTTAGCCAAAGACCGGGGCATAGGTGGACCGCTCATCTCCATCTCAGCCTACACCATGAAGCATCCGCCCCAGCAATTTCCGGATTATGTTGCCAAGCAGATGGTCTTAGAATTCATTGAAGGAAAAAGGGAAAGGTAGGAGGGAGGGATGGAGTTTGCAGAAAGGCTAAAAAAGGTTCCACCCTATCTTTTTGTGGAGATAGATAGACTTAAAAACGAAAAGCTGAAGAAGGGGGCAGACATCATCGACCTTGGCATAGGAGACCCTGACCTCCCTACTCCTTCTGAAATCGTTGAGGTAGCAAAGAAGGCTTTAGAAAATCCAGCCTTTCATCGTTATCCCTCAAATCAGGGAAGCGAATTTTTTAGAAAAGCTTGCACAAACTACATGAAAAGGCGCTTTGGGGTTGAGTTTGACCCAGATACGGAGGTTGTGGCTCTAATTGGCTCAAAAGAAGGTATTGCCCATTTTCCTTTAGCCTTTGTAAACCCAGGGGATGTTGTCCTCTGCCCAGAGCCAGCCTATCCTGTCTACCATTTAGGAACTCTTTTTGCCGGAGGTGAGCCTTACTACCTACCACTTCTCTGGGAAAACAACTTTTATCCTGACCTCGGGTCCATTCCTAAGGAAGTTCTTGAAAGGGCAAAAATTCTTTGGTTAAACTACCCGAACAACCCAACCGGAACGGTAGCAACAAGGGAATTTTTTGCCGAGGCTATCTCTTTTGCCAAAAGACACGGGCTAATCCTTGCCCATGATGCTGCCTACGTAGAGATGTACTTTGAAGAGCCAGCTCTTAGCATCTTTGAGGTAGACGGAGCAAAGGATGTAGCCATAGAATTCCACAGCCTTTCAAAGACCTTTTGTATGACTGGCTGGAGGATTGGCTTTGCCGTGGGTAAAAAGGAGCTTGTTCAAGGGCTTGCTAAGATAAAAAGCAACATCGACTCCGGAGTCTTTACCGCTATCCAGTATGCAGGGGCCTATGCCCTTGATAATCTGGAAAAGATAGTCCCATCTTTAAGGGCTGTTTTCAAAGAAAGGAGGGATTATTTAGCCAAAGCCTTACAAGAACTTGGCTTTGAGCTTAAAATCCCTCAGGCAACTTTTTACCTCTGGGTTAAGGTGCCAAAGGGATTTACCTCCTCTGAGTTTTGTAAGAAGCTCCTTGAAGAGCTTGACATTGTGGTTACACCAGGGAACGGCTTTGGGACAAGCGGTGAAGGCTACTTTAGGATTGCTCTAACCGTCGGCGTTGACACCTTAAAAAGGACGGTGGAGAGACTATCAAGCTTGAAGCTTTAAAAAAGGTTTACTTAGCCCTTGGCACAAATTTAGGGGATAGGATTAGAAACCTACGTTTAGCCCTAAAGCAACTCCAAAAAAGAGGGGTCCATATTCTAAAGGTATCCAAGGTTTACGAGTCCCCTCCCTTTGGTTTTGAGAGCAAAAACCTCTTCTTAAACCTTGTCCTTCTTGGTGAGACATCCCTTTCTCCTCAGGCTCTTTTTTTTGAGACAAAGTGCGTAGAATTTTCCCTTGGACGAAAGAGGGAAAAAGCTTACGCTGACAGGGAAATAGACATCGACATTATCTTCTACGAAGACCTGATAATAGATACTGAGTATCTCAAGATACCCCATCCTCGAGCCTTAGAGAGAGCCTTCGTGATGCTTCCTATTCTGGATATAAGTCCCGATTTTGTTTATCCAGGCTTAGGCTTAACCATCAAAGAATTAACAAACAACTTTAAAAGAAATTTAAACAATCAAGAAATCTGGGAATATAAGGCAATTTTTGGGGATTTTCTATGAAATTTTGGGTTCTTTTAGCTTTCCTTTT
>OGCH01000391.1_pt1 | contig 23856 bp, 25 predicted proteins | sample 1570111 | NCBI WGS metagenome assembly OGCH01 (sample SAMN03436243, study PRJEB24508) | hot springs metagenome | biome: Desert Springs; feature: Hot Springs; material: Water | place: USA: Great Boiling Spring, Nevada | collected 2008-12-01 | depth 0 m m | reverse complement strand
CACCAGCACGGCGCAGGAAACCGCGTCGCGTGAGTCGCTCAGTCGCGTCTCGACGCATGATTCGAGCCTCCTCACTCCGCAAGAGTCGCCCCAAGACTCTTGCACCATCACTCCGCCTGTTCCCACAGTGGAGCTGTGCTCTTGACACAGCCCCAGAGGAAGTATGCCAAAGCGGTTGCAATGCCCTGGATGAAACGGGCGCATCATCAAGCTTTTCCCGACACGTGACGGTGGCTCAGTCGTCCAGCGCATCGATCGTGACGAAACGGTATTCCTGCTGTTGGAGTGCGGCGATCAGTTGCGGGAGTGCAGCAGCATCGGTCGACTGTGCACCGACATGAAGGAGCACGATGGCACCCGGTTGTGCTGCCGCCAGAACGCGCGTGACGACTTCTTCGGGCGGAATGCCGCGCCAGCCCAGCGAATCGACTGTCCACATGACGACGACGCTGTAGCCGAGTTCCGGGAGGAGTGCATGGAGCGCCTCGTCATGATCCCCGTAGGGTGGCCGGAAGTAAGGGCGCATGGTGGTTTCGCTGCCCGTGACGGCAGCGACCGCCTGCTCGGCTCCCCGGATTTCTGCCGCGCGCTGTTCGAGCGGCAAAGGTGGAGATCCTGTCGATCGGCCGGTAAAGGAGGGGTGCGTATCGGAGTGATTGATGAGGCGATGCCCTTCACGGAGCATGCGCGCGACGAGGTCGGGATTCGCGCGGGCCCAAGCTCCCGTCATTCCGAAAGTGGCGCGGATGTCGTGGCGAGCCAGTTCGTCGAGAATCTCCTCTGCGTAACCACGGTCGGCCCCACAGTCGAAGGTGAGCGCAATGACCGGCTGAGTGGTGTCGAGCCGTGTGACGACTCGTGCGACCGATTGCACCGGAGCGAAGGTAGGGGTGGGGGACGATAGCGGTGCTGAAGTGGGCGTGGCGAGTGGCGTTGGTTCGATGGGTGGGGTCGGTGGGGGCGGAGTCGGGCTCGGTGTCGGGAACGGTGTCGCTCGGGGCGACAGTACCGGTGATGCGATCGGGGTGGTCGCGGCCGTCGGAACGGACTCGGTGCGTGATGGGGTCGCTATTCCTGATGGTTCGGTGACGGTTGGGTAGACGGCTGGCCCTCGACAAGCTAGCCCGACGACCAGCCAGACGATCAGAATGCCCGGGAGGCGGAGCAGAGGGCGCCGCCTGATCACCAAATCCCCAGGGCGTCTTTCGCCTCTTCGCTCATCATGTCCGGTGTCCAGGGCGGGCTCCACACGAGATTGACCTCCACGTTGCCGAGATCGGGGAGATCGCGGAGTGCGTAGTTCACTTCCTCGGTCAGGATCGGCCCGAGGGGGCAACCGAACGTGGTCAACGTCATCGTGATCAGCACGTCCGTCTTGCCGTCCTCCCGGTCGATGAGATCGATGCCATAGATCAAGCCGAGGTTCACCACATCGACCCCGAGCTCAGGGTCGATGACCTGCTTCAGGCGCTCGCGAACATCATCTTCGGTGAACTTCCCCATCTCGCCTCCTTCTGCTGTGGAATCGCCGAACAAGCGGCGCGCGAGGTCATCGGATCGGTTCTGCATCGGGTTGCGTCCCTTCGTCCCGATCAAGTCGGCCATTCGTTGAGACCATAGGCGGCTGCTTTGAGTACTTTCAGGCTGAGCAGCGCACACTTGCGCCGTGCCGGACTGATGGGGACACCGAGCTCTTCGAGGAGATCCTGCGCTCCCAGTTGTTTGACTTCCTCGAGCGGTTTCCCTTTCACCATTTCGGTCAAGATCGACGCCGCAGCCTGACTGATCGCGCAACCGCGGCCGGAAAATCGAATGTCAGCGATCCGGTCGTTCTCCAGCTTGAGATCGATGCGGATCCGATCACCACACAGCGGATTGGAATCCTCGAAGGTGCGGTCCGGTCGTTCCAGGGTCCCGTAGTTCCGGGGATGCTGGTAATGGTCAAGGATGTGCTCCCGGTAGAGTTCTGCCACGGCGTCTCCTCCACCCAGCCGCTCACCCCGCGACGCCGAAAACGCGGCGTACCTCGCGGAGCGCCTCGATGAGTCGATCCACGTCGTCCTCGGCATTGTAAAGGTAGAAGCTCGCGCGCGTCGTCGCCACGACGCCGAGGCGCCGCATCAAGGGTTGCGTGCAATGATGACCAGCGCGGACAGCGATCCCGTGCTGATCGAGCACGGCGGCGACGTCGTGAGGATGGACGTCGCCGATGGTGAAGCTGATGACACCGCTGCGATCGTCACCGACCGGCCCATAGAGCCGGATGCCAGGAATTTCCTCCAAACGGGGGAGAGCGTAGGCCAGCAGAGCCTGCTCGTGTTGCCGGATGGCTGCCATGCCGATCGACTCCAGATAGTCGATCGCTGCTCCTAGGGCAACCGCATCGGCAACGCTGGGCGTTCCAGCTTCGAAGCGGGCTGGTACGTCACCGGGTGAAAAGCCGTCGGTCGTCACCGTGCGGATCATGCCACCGCCACCGAGGAATGGTGGCAAGCTGGTGAGCAAGTCGTAGCGGGCCCAGAGAACGCCGATGCCGAATGGCGCGAGCATCTTGTGACCGGAAAAGGCGAGGAAGTCGGCTCCGAGCTCGCGGACATCGACCGGTAGATGAGGAACGCTCTGTGCCCCATCGACCAACACGAGTGCACCGGCACGGTGCGCGAGACGAACGATCTCGGGAATGGGATTGATGGTCCCCAGCGCATTGGAAACGTGCGTCACGGCGACCAACTTGACCGGATATGCGTTCAGGAGCTCCTCCAGTTGGTCGAGTCGGAGCCGGCCGTGCTCGTCGATATCGACGAAGCGGACGATGATGCCGCGCTCGGCGGCGAGCTGATGCCAGGGGACGATATTCGAGTGATGCTCGAGGATCGTCGTCACGACGACGTCTCCTGGCTGGAGCGCGGTGGTACCCCACGTTCTGGCTACTAGGTTGATCGCCTCCGTCGTATTGCGGACGAAGACGACCTCTTGGGTGTGGGCGGCTCCGATGAAGCGCGCGACTTTGGCGCGCGCTTCCTCATAGAGGACCGAGGCTTCCTCGCTCAACTCGTAGATGCCGCGGTGAATGTTCGCGTTGCTCGTGCGATAGAAGCCAGCGAGCGCCTCGATGACGCTCGCTGGCTTCTGTGACGTTGCCGCACTATCGAGATAGGCGAGGGGTTTGCCTCCGCGGACCGTCCGCTGGAGGATCGGGAAATCCCCTCGGATCCGCTCGACGTCGAGTGGCTGCATTCCAGTGAATGTCGTCATAGCCCGATTTTCCGCGCGATGGCTGCCCGTACGGTCTCCTGTACCTCCGTGACGGGCACCCGCTCGATCACTTCATCGAAGAAGCCATCGACGATCAGCTTCACCGCTTCTGGTCGGCTGATGCCTCGGCTCATCAAGTAGAAAATATACTCCTCTTCCACTTGCCCGACAGTGGCACCATGCGTACACCGCACGTCATTGGCGCCGATTTCGAGGTTCGGAATCGTATCGGCCCGAGCGGTCGGTGAGAGGATCAGGTTGCGGTTCGCTTGGTACGCGTCGGTCCGCTGGGCCTGTGGGAAGACCTTGATCAGTCCGCTGAAGACGGTGCGGGCCCGATCCTTGAGCGCTCCCTTGTACAGAAGGTCACTCGACGCATAGGGCGCGACATGCCATTGGCGCGTCTGGTGATCGAGATGCTGCGCATCGTCGGCGAAGTAGAGCCCGAGCATTTCGGCAGTCGCACCTGGTCCCACGAGATTGCTGGCGATGAATGCCTTGCTCAACCGCGAGCCGAGACTGACATTCAACGTGTTGACGGTCACGTCCTGCCGCAAGAGAGCTCGTTGTGTCGTGAAGTTCCAGACGCTCCGTCCCCAGTCCTGCAGCTGGATGTAACGAACCTGTGCACCCTCGCCCGTGATGATCTCGACGACGTTGGAGGCGATCAACGGTTCCTCGACTGTAGGAGAAGCCCAGGTGTCGATCAGGACGACGCTGGCTCCTGGTTCAGCAACGAGAAGCGTGTGTGCGAAGATCGCCGTGCCCGGCGTTTCCGCCCAAACGAAACTGCGCAGCGGGAGAGCGACCTCCACCCCCTCCGGCACGTACAGGAAGGTTCCGCCGCTCCAAAAGGCACCGTGCAGCGCCGCGAACTTGTTGTCTTCCGGTCTCACTGCTTCGGTCATGAAGACTCGTTGGAGGAGTTCCGGCATGTCGCGCGCTGCAGTCAAGAGATCGGTAAAGACGACGCCCTCGGCAGCGAGCTGCGGGTCGAGCTGGGTATAGACCACGGAGCTATCGACCTGTACGAGTAGCCCGGATCGCAAGGCGGCATCGCCGAGGATCTCGAAGAGCGCGGATGGGAGCACGTCTGGTCCGCTCACTCGCTGGCCGACGCCGGCAAAGGGCACGACTCGATCGATCGGAAGGCGCCGGATGTCGGTCCGTCGCCATTCCTCGTCGGTCCGGCTAGGCATCGGCGTCCGCTCGTAGATCTCCCACGCAGCGAGACGCCGTTCTCGCAACCAAGCCGGCTCGTCGAGGAGGTGCGAGAGTTCCTCGACTGCCTCACGGGTGAAGCCTCGTGTCCGTTCTGCGACCCTCGTGCTCATGATCTCCCCTCAGGTGACAGTGCGGCGGTCTGGACTGAGCCAGACCGCCAGCGTCTCATCCGACTGAACCTTCCATCTCGAGCGCGATCAGCCGGTTCAGCTCGACCGCGTACTCCAGGGGCAGCTCCTTGGTGATCGGCTCGATGAAACCGTTGACGATCATGCTCATCGCCTCGGCTTCGGTGAGTCCCCGGCTCTGCAGGTAGAAGAGCTGTTCCTCGGCCACCTTGCTCACCGTCGCCTCGTGGCCGATCGACACCTGCTCCTCCTCGATCTCCATATACGGGTAGGTGTCCGTGCGGCTCTGCTCGTCGAGCAGGAGCGCGTCGCACACCACGTTGGCGCGCACATGGTGGGCGCCGCGGTGCACCTTGACCAATCCGCGGTAACTAGCCCGGCCAGTCCCTTTGGAGATCGACTTGGAGATGATCTGGGATGAGGTGTACGGTGCGACGTGCACCATCTTGCCGCCAGCATCCTGATGCTGGCCATCACCAGCGAAGGCGACCGAGAGCACTTCACCGCGGGCACCCGGCTCCATCAACCACACGGCCGGGTACTTCATGGTGACCTTGGAGCCGAGATTCCCATCCACCCACTCCATAGTGGCATCACGGTACGCGGCTGCCCGCTTGGTCACGAGGTTGTAGACGTTCTTCGACCAGTTCTGGATGGTCGTATAGCGGCAGCGGGCGCCTTCTTTGACGATGATCTCGACCACGGCGCTATGCAGCGAGGCCGCGCTGTAGATCGGAGCGGTACAACCCTCCACGTAATGGACGTAGGCACCAGGCTCGACGATGATCAGCGTGCGCTCGAACTGCCCGACGTTCTCGGCATTGATGCGGAAGTAGGCCTGGAGCGGTACTTCGACCCGCACCCCCTCGGGGACATAGACGAAGGAGCCTCCCGACCAGACGGCTGAGTTGAGAGCAGCGAACTTGTTATCGTTGGGGGGCACGATGGTCCCGAAGTACTGCTTGACCAGGTCCGGATACTCGCGGACGGCCGTATCCATATCACAGAAGATCACGCCGAGCCGCTTGAGTTCCTCGCGGAGCGAGTGGTAGACGACCTCCGACTCGTACTGGGCGCCGACGCCGGCGAGGAAACGCCGCTCGGCTTCTGGGATGCCCAACCGATCGAACGTGCGGCGGATGTGCTCGGGAAGTTCCTCCCAGCTCGAACCCTGGCGCTCGGTTGGCTTGATGTAATAGACGATTTCGTCGAAGTTCAGTTCGGAGAGGTCCGCGCCCCAGGTCGGCATCGGGCGCCGCAGGAAGTAGTCGAGCGCCTTGAGCCGGAACTCGCGCATCCACTCCGGCTCGTTCTTGATCCAAGAGATCTGCTCCACCACCTCCCGATCGAGGCCCTTGCGTGCTTTGAAGACGTATTGCTCGGGGTCGCGGAACCCGTATTTCTCAGCGTACTCGCTTCCCAATCGCTTGAGTTCGACTTCCGGTGTCGTCATAGCACGTTCCTCCTTCGGTACGGCTCGGTCAGGAGGTCGCTTCCGCGAACTGCCCCTTGACCCAGTCGTATCCCTTCTCTTCGAGTTCCTCAGCCAGTTCCGGTCCACCGGAGACAGCGATCTTGCCGTCCAGCATGACGTGCACGTAGTGTGGTCGGATGTAGTTCAAGATGCGCTGGTAGTGCGTGATGACCAGCAGGGCCATATTCGGGTTGAAGAGACGGTTTACTCCTTCGGAGACCGTCCGCAGTGCGTCGATGTCGAGACCAGAGTCGGTCTCGTCCAGCACGGCGAACTCCGGCTCGAGCATCGCCATCTGCAGGATTTCGGCTCGCTTCTTCTCGCCACCCGAGAATCCCTCGTTGAGGTAGCGCGAGGCGAAGCTCTCATCCATGCGAAGCATCTCGAGCTTTTCGCGGAGCAATCGCCGGAACTCGCGCGGGCTGAGTGCCTTGTCCTCTCCGAAACGCGCCTTGCGCACCGAATTGACCGCCAGGCGCAGGAAGTTCGCCATGGTCACGCCGGGGATAGCGGTCGGATACTGGAAAGCCAGGAACATGCCCATCCGTGCGCGCTCATCGGGCGGGAGCTCGAGCACGTTTTCGCCCTTGTACAGAATGCGTCCCTCGTAGACCTCGTAGTTGGGATGCCCAGCGATCACGTAGGCCAGCGTACTTTTGCCCGAACCGTTCGGTCCCATCAAGGCGTGAATTTCACCTCGCTCGATCACTAGGTTCACCCCGCGCAGGATCTCTTTCCCCTCGATGCCCGCGCGCAGGTTTTCGATCACGAAAAGCGGCGTGTGTTCAGTCATGCTGTTGTGTCCCTCCTTCGTTCAGTTGCCCCACGGACTTACTATACTACATCGTTTCGAAACTCGGTCCGCATCGTCCCCCTTCCTCTTTCGGGCAGGGATCAGCGCCGGCTGGCCCGTGCTTCCTGCACGACGCGATCGCGCTTCTCCTGGCAGGATGGACAGATCCCGGTAAAGACTGTTTGGTGGTCGAGAATCTCGAACCCGGTTTTCTCGGCCGCGACTTGGCGCGCGAGCAATGCGGTCGGCACCTCGACGTCGACGAGTTCGCCACACACCACACAGTGCACGTGGTCATGACGATCGGTCCGGCGATCGAACCGGCTGGCATTGTCCCCGAACGGAAATTCTTGAATCAAGCCGTGCTTGGCCAAAAGGTGCAGCGTCCGGTACACCGTCCCATAGGCGATCGTCGGGTACTTGCGTCGCACTCGCTCGTAGATCTCGGCCGCGGTGAGGTGCCGTTCCGCATTCTGCACTTCGGCCAAGATCGCCATCCGTTGCGGTGTCATTCGAAAACCGGCCGGGATCATGATCGGCGACTCACTCCCATGTGAGAATGATTCTCGTTCTCACCTGTGCTATACCTTACCGCGTCGCTCGGGATTCGTCAACCATCGAAGGGGTCGAGATGGACAAGCAGGAGCTGATGGAGCAAATCGTCGAGCACTATCGCCGGCCGCGTCATCGCTACGCTCTGCCGGATGCCGATGTGGTGATGCCCGGGGGCAATCCAGGCTGCGGCGATATCGTCACCATCTATCTCAAGGTCGACGAGCGGGGACACCTGATCGCGGAGGCTTCGTTCGAAGGCGAGGGGTGTACCATCAGCCAAGCAGCGGCGGATCTCCTCCTCGACCTCGTGAATGAAGAGCGATGGACGCTCGAGCAGGTCCTGGAAGCCGACTACCACTTGATGGAAGAACTCGTCGGCGAGGAGGCAGTCAAGCTACGGCCCCGATGCGCGACACTGGCTCTGGGAACGCTCAAGGCGGCGGTCACCAAGTACTTGCGCGACCAGCTGCGTCGCGAGGCCGGTCTCGAGGTGGTCGAGCGGGAGAACGAGCGCTTCGGCATCGTGACCGGAGAGCTGCCATCGACTGAGGCATCGCACAGCTAGCTCGTGGAGCGTCGTTCGCGTCGGAGTTCCTCGACGAAGGCTGCCAGATGCTCGCGGAGCTGCGGGCCGAAGCCGGACACCGTCACGAGCGTCGTTCCACCGCGGCCGACGTTGGGCTGGACGAGGATTTCAGCGGTGACGCGCGGGAGAACTCCTTCGCGTTTGCCGATGACGTATACCTGGTTGGGGCGACCGGTCCGTCCCGCGCGATAGCCGCGTGCGGTGAAGTAGGCGATGGCCCGTTCCAGTACCGCGTCGGGACTGGCGCGAGTCACGACGCGGCGCTGGAAGGTGGTGCGCGTCATCTCGACGGTCAATTGCTCGCGTGTCGTCGCGGTTCCGGAGTCGTCACGCTGTTTCTCGTCCATCGTCGTGGCTGGCATCTCCCACCACATGACCTCCGCGTCCCAATGGTACGCGGTGCGGGCGTTCAGAAGCGGAGTGGTCGACCAGCAGCCATCGCCCGGACCAGAAGGCGGCAGGCCTCGGCGTCGGCGGCTGCCCGATGCACGCCGGGATGAGGGATGCCGAGGCGGTCGAGCGCTTCGCTCAAGCGATGGTAGGTGCGCCAGGATTCGGTCGGCGGTGGCCCGGCGTACTCGGCGAAGCGGCGCATGGCGCAGTCCCACGACAGGTCGGGCAAGCGGAGGCCATAGCATCGGCAGGTTTGCTCGATCAAGCGGCGATCGAATGGTGCGTTGTAGGTCACGATCAACCGAATCGTGTGGAGGATCGCGCGGAGTTCACGGTACACGTCCGGCCACTCGGGTGCACGGGCGAGATGCGCCTCACTCAGCCCGTGCACCCGCAGTGCGGCCGGATCGATGGGGCAGCTCGGTTTGACCAATGTCTCCAGGAGAACGTTCCCGCGCGTGTCCAAGACGGCGAGTTCGATGACCTGGTCCTGGCTCCCGATCCCGGTCGTCTCGGTATCAAGGATCAAGACCCCCGATGTGGCGCAAATAGCTCGCGCCCAGGCCTGGGCGCGCTGGCGCCTGTCCACACGCAGTCATCCCCTCACTCCAGGATGAGCTGCTCCCCGGGTTGCAACACGACGCAGCGAGCGCTGGTCTGCTCCTCGACTGCCTTGGCGAACGCCTGCGGATCCTGCTCGATCAACGGGAACGTATTGTAGTGGCAGGGGACCACGACTTTGGGAGCGAGCAATTTGACCGCCTTGACCGCATCGGTTGGTCCCATCGTGAAATGATCGCCGATCGGCAAAACGGCCAGATCGAGTCCCTCTTCGCCGATCAGAGCCATGTCGCCGAAGAGGCACGTGTCGCCGGCGAAGTAGAGCGTCTTGCCGCCCATGCGCACGACCAAGCCAGCGGGAACCCCTGGAGCCAAGAACTGCTCGCCGTAACTCGAGGTGTGCCAAGCCGGAACGAGCTTGACTGTCCCGCCGTCGAAACGAACCGTTCCACCGTGGTTGGCGGGGATCGCCTCCGCACCCTGCTGCTGGAGAAAGCTGGCCAGTTCGAAGGTGGCGATCACTGGCGCCTTGGTTCGCTTGGAGAGCGCGAGCGCATCGCCGACGTGATCGGCATGAGCATGCGTGAGCAGGATGGCGACCGGATGGAGTTCATCGGGTTTGGCAGCAGCGCGCGGATTGCCGGTGAGGAACGGATCGATGACGACCTGCTTGCCCTCAGCTTCGACCGCAAACGCAGCGTGCCCGAGGAATCGTACGGTCACCGCCATGGTGGCTGTCCCTCCCTTCGTCCCGGTCTGGTCCATCGCTTCCTAGAATACTGCGTCCTCTGCCTTCCAGGCGATCCGGCCGTCGACGACTGTCAGCAGGGTACGGAGGGTCGGGAGTTCCTCCGGATCCATCGCGAGCGGATCGCGATGGACGACGACGAGATCGGCCAGGAAGCCCGGTGCGATCCGACCCCGCTGTCGCTCCTCGAAGCTGGCATATGCGCCGCCAGCCGTGTAGAGCCGAATAGCTTCCAGGACAGTCACCCGCTGCTCGGGGCCGAACGGTTGTCCGGTCAGCGTCTGGCGCAGCACTGCGGCTCGGATACCGACCCAAGGATCGGGCGGGATCACCGGCGCATCGGAGCTGAAGGCGACGGCGATGCCCCGTTCGAGCCAGGCACGCGTCGGGTAGGCCAGAGCGAGCCACTCCGAGCTGAAGTTCCGCCGATAGGCATCACCGAGGTAGAAACCGAATGCCGGTTGGGGCACGGCGACGACACCGAGACGGGCCATGCGCTCCAAAAGGTCAGGGCGGAGCATGCCACAGTGCTCGATCCGCCAGCGGTGGTCGTGAATCGGATGAGCTTGGAGAGCGCGCTCGTAGGCGGTCAGGATCATCTCGATCGCGCGATCACCGATGGCGTGCGCTGCTGCCTGCGCTCCGAGCTGGGCTACTCGTCGGAAGGCCTCGTCGAGTTGGTCCTGTGTGTAGTAGGCGAGCCCGTAATTGTCCGGTTCATCAGGGTACGCGATGCTCATGGCTGCCGTACGGGCACCACCGGCTCCGTCCTGGAAAAGTTTGAAGGGACCGATGCGCAGCCAGGTGTCCCCGAACCGGCTGCGGAGTCCGAGGCGCTCCGCTGGCTCCAAGAGGTGATCGATGAGCAGCATGATGCGAGCCCGTACGGGTAACTCGCCTCGCTGGTGCAGGTTCTGGTAGGCCTGGAGCTCCTCTGGTCGACTGATCCCGGCTTCGGTGACGCTGGTGATTCCGAGCGAGAGAAAGCGTTCACCGGCACGACGAAGTGCCCGCTCCAGATCGTCGACAGTCGGCTCGGGCACGAGGCGTCGGACGAGTTCTTGGGCCCGCTCTTGGAGGAGCCCGGTCGGCTCACCAGTCTCGTCGCGTACGATCCGGCCGCCTTCCGGATCAGGTGTCTCCCGTGTGATACCGGCACGCGCGAGTGCCGCGCTGTTGGCGACCAGCATGTGGCCACAGGTGCGGATGACGATGGTCGGCCGGTCACCAGTGACGCGATCGAGTTCCCAGCGTGTAGGGTGCCGCTGGACATCCAGCCGCGTATCGTCGTACCCTCGGGCGAGCAGCCAGCGGTCGGGTGGCAGTTCCTGAGCAGCCTTGCGGAGTTCGTCGAGGAGCCGCTCCAGCGTCGGGACAGCGACCGGCGAGACATCGACCCACTCGAGAGACAGCCCGAGACCGAGTGGATGACAGTGCGCGTCGTCGAAACCGGGCAAGACGGTGGCACCCGCCAGGTCGAGAACTCTGGTGTTGGCTGTACGGTAGCCGAGGATCTCCGAATCGTTGCCGGTGGCTAGGATGCGATCGCGGAAAATCGCGACTGCCTGAGCACGGGGTCGGGCTGGGTCGAGCGTCAGGATGTGGGCATTGTGGAGGATCAGGTCACACACCATGAGTGCACGCTCCCCTTCCGTCCGTCACGCGGCACCAGGACGAGCATAGGCGATCCGTCCGCCGACGATGGTGTAATCGACGCGGACGCGACCGAGTTCCTCCGGCGGTACCGAACGAAGATCGGTCTCGAGCACCACGACGTCGGCGAGCTTTCCGGGTTCGAGTGTCCCCTTGAGCCGATCCTCGAACGAGGCATAGGCGCCGTTCAGCGTGTAGACGCGGATCGCCTCTTCCAGCGTGATGCATTCCTCTGGCCAGAGGACGTTCCCGGCCGCATTGCGTCGCGTGACCATCGTTTGGACGCCCAGCATGGCATTGGGCGAGCAGACAGGCGTATCGCTGCTCGCCGCCGCCACGATACCGCGATCCAGGAACGTGCGCAGCGCATAGGCGTAACGAAGCCGCTCGTGCCCGAGGCCGCTCAGGTAGACCTCTTGGAAATCGTGCAGGAAGGTCGTTCCGGGAATCGGCACGGCGCCGAGCCGGGCGATGCGATCGAGGAGATCCGGACGCAGGATGCTGCAGTGCTCGATCCGGTGACGGTGATCGGGGCGCGGCTGCCGGTGCAGCGCCTCCTCGAAGGCATCGAGCAGGAGCTCGATGGCAGCGTCCCCGATGGCGTGAGCACAGACCTGAAAACCGGCACAGTGGGCCTCGACGATCTTTCGCTTCATCGTCTCTGGCTCGTCCATCCAGAGCCCGAGCGTGTCGCGATCCAAGTAGGGTTGCGACATCCGTGCCGTCCGTCCACCGATACTCCCGTCGAGGAAGAGCTTGGCTGGCCCGATGCGCAACCACGCGTCTCCGAAACCGGTGCGCAGACCGAGCTCCCGGCACGGTTCGAGGAGATCGTCGATGAGGATCATCAGCGATGTCCGGACGGGCAAGGTACCGCGCTGGGCGAGCGATTGGTAGGCAAGAAATTCCTCGGCGCGACGGATACCCGCCTCCTGCACACTGGTCACGCCGAAGCGGAGGAACGTTTCGCCGGCCAACCGGATAGCCTCGGCGAGATCCTCGACACGCGGCTGCGGAAGACAGGCGCGGACGAGTTGGAGCGCTGCTTCGCGGACCACTCCGGTCGGCTGGCCGTCCGGTCCGCGATCGATCGTGCCCCCTGGAGGATCCGGAGTCTCCCGACCGATCCCAGCCAGGGCGAGCGCGAGGCTGTTGGCGACGCCGATGTGGCCGCAGGCGCGGATGAGCAGGACGGGGTGGCGCTGGGTCGCTCGATCGAGGTCGTCGCGGGTCGGGTGCCGTCCCTCCGCGAGGTGTGCCTGATCGTAACCACGCGCGACGATCCAGCTTCCCGGCTCTTGATCGGTCGCGCGCTGCGCGATGCGTTGCACGATCTCCTCTATGGTGCGGTTGGGTGGCGTGCGGGCATCGACCTCGCGCAGGCTCATCCCGAGCGCGATCGGGTGGCAATGGGCGTCGTTGAAGCCGGGCGTCGCGGTGCGTCCCCGCAGATCGATGACGTCGGTCGCTGGTCCAACGTACTGGCGGACGTCTGGTTCCGCGCCGACGGCGAGGATCCACTCGCCACGCAGCGCGATCGCTTCCGCGACAGGAGTGTGAGGCGAAGCAGTCAACACGGTGCCGTTCATGAGAACGATATCGGCATGCATCGGCTCTCTCCATCCTCTCGTCAGATGCAGACCAGCACGGAAAACGGATACAAGCTATGGCTGGTCAGCGCGCTTCGGGGGGTACATCGAGTCGCGGCGGGCCACGCTCACGAACGGATACAAGGTCATCCGAGAGAGTCGCAACGATCCCTTGCAGCGTTTCGCACGATGCATCACGACCGCCTTGCAACACAGCGAAGCCACCGAGAATCGTGTCCTCACGACGCGGTCGATGACGTGGCGGACTGGTCGAGGTCGCGCTCCCGCTCCCGCCACCAGAGCGCGACATGATCGGCGCGGGCGATCCACACGTCACCGAGTGTCACGACGAAGTCCAGGAAGCGTGCCAGCGCCCGCGAAGGGCCTGGGCGGCCAGCGATCCACGGATGCACCGTGAGGCACATGAGCTTGCCCTCGGCGCGCACGACCGCGAAGTCCTCTTCCCAGAACTCGGCCACGAGGCGCGGTGGCAACGCTTGCTCGATGAAGAAGGTGTAATCGTCCCACCAGCGAGACGGTGGAAGCTGAATGATCGGTTCGCGGGTCGGATCCGGACGCTGCGCCACCGGCAGGTCACCGAGTGCCAAGTCCATGTTCCACTGAAAGCCGAGTTCTTGGAGGAGCGGGACGGTATCCGGGGTCGACTGCCAGAAAGGGGACTTGTGACCGACCGGGACGGTACCGGTGAGCGCAGCGATCTCTTCGCGCGTGCGGATCAGGTCTTCGCGCTGCTCTTCTCTCGTCATTCGCGTGTAGATGCGGTGATCCCAACCGTGGGTTGCAATCTCGTGTCCAGCTGCGATGACCGTTCGGACAGCGTCGGGTCGTTCCTCTGCGACCCGCCCGACCCAGCAGAACGTGGCGCGGATCTCGTAATCGGCGAGGAGTTCGAGGAGACGGATCAGGCCAGCATCGAGATCGTACCGTGCTTGGGCCCGCCAGTACCAGTCGGACGCGCCATGTTGGGCGATGACGCCGTACTCGCCATCCACGTCGATGGAGACGACGAGCGCTGCACGGTGTCCAGCTGGCCAGGTCGGTGGGGTTCGCTCGCTCATCACACCGTGCTCCGCGCGGCGACGATCGCTCGCCGGACGTCTTCGAGCGCGTCGACGAATCGCTCGATGTCATCTTCGGTGTTGTAGAAACCGGTCGAAACACGCACGCTGTAGGGGTGGGTGATCCATCGGACGATGACATTGCGTTGGGCCAACGCAGCGACGAGCGCCTGGGGATCGCCGTCGCGTACCGTGAAGCTCACCAGTCCGGCCATGCGATCAGGCGGAGTGAGAACGTCGACGCCATCGAGGCTGGCTAGGCGCTCGGCGACTCTTCGGCCGAGGGCAGCCACGCGCTGGAAGATCCAACTGTATCCGATGTCTTCGCGTAGCCAGCGGAGAGCAGCGACCTGGCCAGCGATCGCGGGAACATGCACGCCTCCGACCTCGAAGCGCTCAGCAGTGGGTTTGGGAAGAAAGTAGCCGCCGATCGGCTCCAATCCGTTGGGGGCGAGGGAGGCGTAGCCGACGATCGTCAGCTGCAGGCGATCGAGCGCCTCGTCGGAGAAGTAGACGGCGCCGGTGCCTTCCGGTCCGCAGAGCCACTTCTGCCCCGGAATGGCGTAAACGTCGACGCCGAGTGCCCGCACGTCGACGGGGATGGAGCCAGCCGACTGTGCGCCATCGACCACGACGAGTGCACCGTGCTGGTGCGCGAGCGTCGCGATTTCAGCGATGGGCAGGATGGCGCCGGTATTCCACGTGAGATGAGAGAGCACGACCATGCGCGTTCGTCGGCCGAACAGGCGAGCGAGCGCACCCACGACGTCGCCTGCTCCCGTGCCGAGCCTGGCCGTCCGTACCACCACACCGTAGCGCCGGGCGACATTGAAGACCGGTCCCTGGGCGCCGGGATGCTCCATGTCGGTGGTCACGATCTCGTCGCCCGGTTGCCAGTCGAGTCCCATGACAGCGAGATTGATTCCGTCCGTGGTGTGACGCGTGAGCGCGATCTGGTCAGGGCGACAACCGAGCAAGCGAGCGACTTCCTCGCGCGCCCGACGCTTGAGGTCAGTGGCCCGCTCGTAGCTCTCACTGGTGATGCGGCCATGCAGGAATTCTCGCTCCGCTTCTCGCTGCATCGCTTCCTGGACGAAAGTGGGTAAAGGGCCGAAGGTGCCGGTATTGAGATAGGCGTACTCGCGGACTGCTGGCATGGCTGCGCGGATCGCTGCGACTTTGTCGGATTCCTGCATCGCTCAGCTCCTGTTCCCGGCCATCCCGTGCCGTCAGTGGCTGTGTACTGCACTGATCAACCCCCGTCAAGCCTGGGCGCTGGCCGAGCGAATTGGTCAACCGCCGAGGAGCTGCCGATGCGTGATGGCGAACCAGCGACCGATCTGTCGCTGCAGCCTTAGTTACGAGGTCGCACGATTCAGGCAAGGGTTGCCAGTGCCTGTTCCAGATCAGCGATGATGTCCTCAGGATCCTCGATGCCGACCGAGAGCCGGACGAGCCCGTCGCTGATACCCATCGCCTGGCGCTCTTCTGGTGAAAGGCCGCGATGCGAGGCCATGACTGGATAGAGGATCTCGGAATAGACGTCACCCAGCGTCGTCGCCGGCAGGATGAGGTGCAAGCGTTCGAGGAATGTCATTACGCGCTCGCGTGTCCCGTCCCGGATTTCGAACGACACGATCGCGCCGTAGAGTCCCGATGGGAAGAGACGGAGAGCAGTCTGGTGACTGGGGTGAGAGGGCAGGCCCGGATAATGGACGCGCTCGATCAGCGGATGTTCAGCGAGCCAGCGAGCGATCCGACTGGCGTTCTCGCATTGACGGTGCATGCGGAGCGGGAGTGTCTTGAGTCCGCGGAGCACCAAGAAGGCCTCGAACGGGCCGAGGATACTGCCGATCGTCTTGTTGATCTCGTTGAGTTCCCAGCGACGATCGGCTGTCGTGGCGACGATTCCCGCCGTCACATCGCCGTGTCCACCGAGATACTTGGTCGCGCTGTGGATCACGTAATCAGCCCCGAGCGTCCCGGGACGCACGAGATATGGTGTGGCGAACGTGTTGTCGACCGCCAGCCGAGCGCCATAGCGGTGGGCGAGTTCAGCGAGGCTGGGAAGATCGGTGACGCGGAGCAGCGGATTGGAGATCGTCTCACAGAGGAGCAACCGCACGCCACCGTGACGAAGTGCGGCTTCCACTCGATCGAGGTCGAGGATATCGACGAACTCGATTCGTACCCCGAGCGATCCGAAGATCGTGCGGAGGAGGGTGATGGTCTGACCATACAGGTCGCGCGAGGCGATGATACAATCCCCTGCCTCGACGCAGGAGAGGATCGTGGCATGCAGGGCGGCCATTCCAGAGGCAAAGGCCAGCGCTGCTTCCTGCTCTTCCAGAGACGCTACCGCCGTCTCGAGTGCTTCCGTCGTCGGGTTGCCATAGCGGCCATACACGAAGACTCCCACAGCACCGCCGAGTGCCGCGTCCATCCGCTCGATGTCCTGGTACAGGAAGGTCGAGGCCGGATAGATCGGGGTCGTGGTCGGGATGAAGTCGCGAGGGTTCGGACGTTCGCCCGCGTGGACGGCACGGGTTGCGAACCGGAAGTGGAGTCGGCGCTGATCGTTCATCGTCTCCCTGCCCTCTTCGCTTCTCGCCAGCCCGCTCTGCGCCAGGTTTCGCGCGGAAGTATAAAGGCTGATCCAGCCCCTTTTCGCATGGTGAGTCGGCACCTGCTGGGGCTACCCATCCTTCAGGCATTTTCGACTGGACGTGCTGACTTCAGTCTTCGATCGAGGAAAGACGCGGCAAGGATGGCGTCTGGTCGAGCGCGTACGCTCGCGCCGCAGAGCGAAAGACGCTCTTCGCGGGTGTTCCGGCGACGATGGTGCTCGGTCGCGTCTGCGATGCCTTGGATCCGCGCCAGGCCGAGCGCTGATGGTTGTCCGTGCGACTCGCTCATGTTATGCTCGGCGCAACGGGTGCCAGGGGTGCGCGGAAGCGCTGAGAGGTCGACGCTCGGTCGACCAACCCTCCGAACCTGATCTGGGTAATGCCAGCGCAGGGACGGCACCATTCCTCAGCTCTTCCCTCACCCGCCGCCCCGTTGGGTCGGCGGATCGTTTTTCCGCCGCCTGGTCCCGTGACGCGACGAGAGACGGGAGGTGGCGATGTCGATGCGGGTTCCCAAGGCACTCACGATCGCGGGGTCCGATTCGGGTGCCGGTGCCGGTATCCAGGCAGACCTGAAAACCTTCAGTGCGCTCGGCGTCTATGGTTCGACGGTGATCACGGCGATCACGGCCCAGAATACGGTCGGTGTGACGGCGGTGCACGAGATCCCGGTCGAGATCGTCGCAGCGCAACTGGATGCAGTCATGGAGGACATCGGTGCCGATGCCGCCAAGACCGGTATGTTGAGCTCGGCCGCCATCATCCAGACGGTTGCGGCCGGGGTGCGCCGGCACCGCATCGAGCGGCTGGTCGTCGACCCGGTGATGGTGGCCAAGAGCGGAGACCGCTTGCTCCGTGAGGATGCTGTCACCGCTTTGCGCGATCTCCTCTTACCGCTCGCGTACATCGTGACTCCCAATGCTCCAGAAGCCGAAGTGCTCTGCGGCCGACCGGTTCGTAACGAGGCCGACATGCACGAGGCAGCACGTGCCATCCATGCCTTCGGTCCCCGCTATGTCGTGCTCAAGGGTGGGCACGTGCCGGGGGAACAGGTCGTCGATCTCCTGTTCGACGGGCAGTCGTTCGAGCGCTTCGTGCTGCCGCGCGTCGAGACACCGCACACGCATGGGACAGGGTGCACCTTCTCCGCGGCGATCGCGGCATTCCTGGCTCGGGGACTCGAGGTCGCAGCGGCAGTCTGGGAAGCGAAGCAGTATCTCCACCGGGCATTGGAAACGGCGTTCGCGATCGGCCGGGGGCGCTCACCGGTGCATCACTTCCACTCCTGGTGGGCAGCCATACCAGCGACACAGGAGGTGCGTGATGGCTGAAGCGGTCGAGCATGTCTCTCCAACGGTGGATGATCGTCCGCTCAAGATCGCTGACCGCGAGTTCCGATCCCGACTGATCCTCGGGACCGGTAAATGGCGATCGAACGAGGAGATGCTGGCAGCGCTGGACGCATCTGGCTGCGAGATGGTGACGGTCGCACTCCGCCGCATCGATTTCGACGACCCGAAGAGCCGGAGCATTCTGGAGGTCATCGATTGGAATCGATACCAGATTCTGCCCAATACGGCCGGCTGCCGCACCGCCGACGAAGCGATCCGCGTGGCTCGGCTGGCGCGGGCGATGGGACTCTCCCACTGGGTGAAGCTGGAAGTCATCCCCGATCCGAAATATTTGCTCCCTGATCCGATCGGGACACTCGAGGCGGCGAAAGTGCTCGTCAAAGAAGGCTTCGTCGTTTTGCCGTATATCAACCAAGATCCAGTCCTGGCCAAGCAGCTCGAGGAGATCGGATGCGCGACGGTGATGCCGCTCGCGTCGCCGATCGGCTCCGGTCAGGGGTTGCCGGACTTTCGGTGGCTCCAGATCATCGTCGAGCAGGCGACGGTGCCGGTGATCGTCGATGCGGGTATCGGTGCACCGTCGGATGCGGCGCTGGCGATGGAACTGGGAGCCGATGCCTGTCTCATCAATACCGCGATCGCTCAGGCCGGCGATCCGGTGAAGATGGCACGAGCGATGCGCCTGGCGATCGAGGCCGGTCGACTCTGTTACCTGGCTGGACGGATCCCGAAGAAGCCGTACGCGTCGGCGAGCTCGCCGCTCGAAGGTGTCGTCCGTTAGGAGGACTCGTGTGGCGACCTGGCGAGGGGCACGCCTCCGCGAGGCGCTGCGTCTGTACGTGATCACCGATCGCGCACTCGCGCGCGGGCGCCCGGACATCGAGATCGCCCGCGCGGCGATCGCTGGCGGGGCGACCGCACTCCAGCTGCGCTGGAAATCCGGGCCGCTGAGCGAGGCACTCCAGATCGGACGCGCGTTGCGGGCGCTCTGCCGCGAGGCTGGCGTCCTCTTCGTCGTCAACGACCGTGTCGACCTGGCACTCGCTCTCGAGGCCGACGGCGTCCACGTCGGGGTGAGCGACCTACCGGTTCCGGAGGTGCGGAAGCTGGTCGGCGAGGCGATGGTCGTCGGCTTTTCGCCGGAGACGCTGGAACAGGCATTGGAAGCCGAGGCAGTCGGTGCCGACTACCTGGGCGTCGGACCGGTCTATCCGACCACCACCAAGCCTGACGCTGGTCCAGCAGTCGGACTCGACCACCTGGCTCAGATCGCTGGGGCGGTTGGCATTCCGGTGGTCGGGATCGGTGGCATCACGGCTGCGAACGCCGCTGCGGTGATCCGCGCTGGTGCGGTCGGTGTCGCGGTGATCTCGGCGGTCGTCGGTGCCGAGAACGTCCGCGAGGCTGCACGGCAGCTCCGCGCGGTGGTCGATCGAGCGCTCGCCGCGCGGAGTGCGTGAGCGATGCGTGTGCCGCAGCTCCACCTGGTGACCGATCCCGAGGTTTGTCCCTTCGATCGCCTGCTGGACTTGCTCCCGGTGCTGGTCGCTGCCGGCGTCGACGCTGTGCACCTGCGGGCGCCCGACCGTGCCGCGGGCGATCTCCTTGCGGTGGCTCTGGTAGCTCGCCGTTTGGTCATGCCGCCAGCCGTGTTGCTGGTGAACGACCGGATCGATGTCGCGCTCCTCAGCGAAGCGGATGGCGTGCAGCTTCCCGAGCGTGGCCTTCCCCCCGAGGGCGCGCGACGCCTCCTGGGTCATGGCCGTCTGGTCGGGTGCTCGGTACACAGCGTGACGGCAGCCGAGCGAGCCGCGCAGGCGGGAGCAGACTTCCTGCTCTTCGGGAACGTGTTCGAGACGGCGAGCAAGCCCGGCAGGGGGGCAGCCGGCCTCCAGGCGCTCCAGGCCGTGACGCGAGCGGTACCCTGCCCGGTGATCGCAATCGGCGGCATCACGCCGGAGCGGGTGCCAGCGGTGCTGGCAGCTGGCGCCCACGGTGTAGCGGTCATTCGCGGTATCCTGGCGGCTGCCGATCAGGTGGCTGCGGTGCACGCGTTTCGCGCAGCCTTGGACAGGGTGGAAGGAGCATGACGATCCGGGTGACGTTAAACGGCAAGCGTGTCGAACTGGACGGCGTGCGCACGATTGCCGATCTCCTCCGCTCGCGCGGGCTCGACCCGCGACTGGTCGCGGTGGAGCGCAATGGTGAGATCGTACCGCGCGAGCGGTACGAGGACTGCGAACTCCGCGACGGGGACGTGCTCGAGGTCGTCCATTTCGTCGGTGGAGGTTGAGCCCGAGCCGGCCGCGAGCGATGCCTGATCGAACGGGTGGTGCGCTCACCCTTCTTCGCCCGTGAGATCGAGGGGTGGCTCCCAGAGGTGACGCGAGAGATCGACACGATACTCGTCGATGAACGTGACTCCCTCTTCTTCCAAAAGCGCCCGCATCACGCTCGGGTGTCCCCAGGCCCAACCGCCAGTGAGTTCACCGTTGCGGTTCACGACCCGGTGGGCGACGGCCGCGACATCGGGCGGGGCCTCATGGAGAAGCCAACCGACCATTCGTGCTGATCGAGTGAGCCCGGCCGCGCGAGCGATACGCCCATAGGTCGTGACGCGACCCGGCGGGATACGCCGGACTAAGGCGTAGACCCGCTCGGCGAACGGTGATGGTCGCTGACTTCTCTTCGCTGTAGCCATGAGCTCAGATCCGTGCCCTCACGAACAGGATACCGAGGACGATGAGAATCGTCCCGAACCAGACACGCAGCGGAAGGGATTCGTGGAGCAAGAGACGCGCAGCGATCACCTGCACCGCGATAACCGAGAGACCTGTTGTGATCGGATAAGCGACCGATAGCGGAACGAGGCGGAGCAGGACTGTTAGAGCTAAGACGGTGAGGAACCCGGCGAGATTGCCGATCACTTGCCAAAGAAGGAACGTGAACCAGCTACTGCTCTGTGCCGCGAGCCGGAAGGCCAGTGCAGCCACGACGTTGAAGGCGAGGTGGGTGGCCAAAGCGGCTACGATGAGTTCGCTGCGATGAGCCAGCGGGAGCAGGCGATCGAGAACCGAGCACCTCCCGGTCATCGCGCGTTTCCTTTCCTCCCTGCGTCCGGTTTGTCGGAGTCCTTCGTCAGTGCCGTCGGTCGAGGAGTAGACTTGACGGGTACGGGTGCAGTCAACGCATCCGCCAGACCGATCGTGGGAGACGAGTCGATGCGCAACGTGCTGAAAAAGATCTTCGGCGACACGAACGAGCGCGAACTCAAGCGCTTGCGCCGGATCGTCGACGAGATCAACGCGCTGGAGCCCGAGTTCGAGCGGATGAGCGATGCCGAGCTGCGGGCCAAGACTGACGAGTTCAAGGCGCGCCTGCAAGACGGTGAGACACTCGACGACATTTTGGTCGAGGCGTTCGCGACAGTCCGCGAAGCTGCTCGACGAACGCTGGGGATGCGGCATTTCGATGTCCAGCTGATGGCTGGTGTCGTGCTGCACGAAGGCAAGATCGCTGAGATGAAGACGGGCGAAGGGAAGACACTCGTCGCGACCTTGCCTTTGTATTTGAACGCTCTTTTGGGTCGGGGTTGCCACCTCGTCACGCCGAACGACTATCTCTCGCGCGTGGGTGGTGGCTGGATGGGTCCGATCTATCACTTCCTCGGGCTCACGGTTGGCGTGATCGCGCACGAGTTCTCGGGCATCTACGATCCGAGCTATACCCAGCCGGATCCGAGCCCGGATGACCGGCTCAACCACTGGCGACCGGTCAGCCGGCGCGAAGCGTACCTAGCTGACATCACCTACGGGACGAATCACGAATTCGGCTTCGACTACTTGCGCGACAACCTGGTGTATCGGCCGGAAGATATCGTCCAGCGCGAACTCTACTATGCGATCGTCGACGAGGTAGACAACATTTTGATCGACGAGGCGCGGACGCCGCTCATCATCTCCGGCCCAGCGCGCGAGACGGTCGACCGGTATTACCAGTTCGCGCAGATCGCCCGTCAGCTACGCCGCGACGTCCATTACACAGTCGATTTCAAGTACCGGACCGTCACGCTCACCGAGGCCGGCATCGATCGGGTCGAGCGCTTGTTGGGGATTCCGGAGGGACACAGTCTCTACGACGATCGCTATTCGGATGCGGTGCACTATCTCGAGCAGGCGCTGAAAGCGAAGGAGCTGTATCTCCGCGACCGTGACTACATCGTGCGCGATGGTGAGGTGATCATCGTCGACGAGTTCACGGGGCGCATGATGCCGGGCCGCCGCTACAGCGAGGGGTTGCACCAGGCGATCGAGGCCAAGGAGGGATTGCGAGTCCGTCAAGAGACGGTCACGCAAGCGACGATCACCTACCAGAACTACTTCCGGATGTACGAGAAGCTCGCCGGGATGACCGGTACGGCGGCGACCGAGGCAGAGGAGTTTCAGACGATCTACAACCTCGAGGTTGTGGTCATTCCCACACACAAGCCGATGATCCGCGTCGATTACCCGGACGTGATCTACCGCACAGAGGAGGGGAAGTTCCGCGCGGTCGTGCGCGAGATCGAGGAGATGCACGCGATCGGCCGGCCCGTCCTGGTGGGCACGACCTCGATCGAGAAGAGCGAGTACCTGAGCGACCTGCTCAAGCGCAAGGGGATTCCACACGAGGTCCTGAATGCCAAGCATCACGAGCGCGAGGCGCTGATCGTTGCCAAGGCTGGGCAACGCGGCGCAGTGACGATCGCCACGAACATGGCGGGCCGGGGGACCGACATCGTGCTCGGGCCGGGAGTCGCTGAGCTCGGTGGTCTGCATGTGATCGGTACCGAGCGACACGAAGCCCGTCGGATCGATAACCAGTTGCGTGGGCGTGCTGGACGCCAGGGTGACCCGGGCTCGAGCCGTTTCTATGTCTCGCTCGAAGACGAACTGCTCAAGCGAGTCGGTACGGAGCGGATCCAGGGACTTCTCGAGAAGCTCGGGATGGACGACGAGCATCCGATCGAGAGCCCACTCGTCAGCCGCATGATCGAGGAAGCCCAGAAGAAGATCGAGGGGTACAATTTCGATCTCCGCAAGCACCTCGTCGAGTATGACAGCGTCATCAACAAGCAGCGCGAGGTGATCTACGGTGACCGCCGCAAGATCGTCATGGGCGAGAACATGCGCGAGCACGTGCTGGGCATGGTGCGCCGGCAGCTCGAGAAGGCGGTCAAGCAGGCTTTCGAGTCGGCAGACGAGCCGGATCCGGAATCGGTCCTCCGTGCCTTCGCTGGCATCGTGGGTGATCCCGATGGGTTGACACCGCGTGATCTCGAAGAACGGGACGAGGACGAACTGACCGAGCTCCTTTGGCAACGAGCTCTGGCTCGCTACGAGCGACGCGAGCAAGAGTTCGGCTCCGAGACGATGCGAGCGATCGAGCGGCTGGTGCTCTTGCAAGTGATGGATCGGCTCTGGGTCGAGCACCTGACCGAGATGGAGCACATGCGTCACGAAGTTGGGCTGCAGGCCTATGGTCAGCTCGACCCGCTGGTCGTGTACAAGCGTGAAGGCTACCGAATGTTCCAGCAGCTGCTGGAAAACATCGAGTACGACGTGGCTCGACTGATCTACCGCGTCCAGTTGGCACCGGCACTGCAGCGGCCGGTCATGCAGGTCGGGACGCCGAACCGCGGTGGTGACGGTGCGGGTCCAGCACGCAAGAAGCAAAAGGTCGGCCGCAACGATCCCTGCCCGTGCGGGAGCGGAAAAAAGTTTAAGCATTGTTGTGGCCAGAGAGAAGCGGGTTTGGAACCCAGAGCGGGTACGGCTCGTTCGTGAGGGTGCCTTGCGGG
>OGCH01000390.1_pt1 | contig 23863 bp, 26 predicted proteins | sample 1570111 | NCBI WGS metagenome assembly OGCH01 (sample SAMN03436243, study PRJEB24508) | hot springs metagenome | biome: Desert Springs; feature: Hot Springs; material: Water | place: USA: Great Boiling Spring, Nevada | collected 2008-12-01 | depth 0 m m | reverse complement strand
GGGAGGTACACTCCCGTAGTCCCCACGCACGTGGGGATGGACCGATAGAGACTGACCGGGACATCCTGGCAGACTCGTAGTCCCCACGCACGTGGGGATGGACCGGGCGCTGGTAACGGAGCTGGTGAACTCTATACGTAGTCCCCAAGCACGTGGGGATGGACCGCCCGGGGGAGCGGGCTCCTGGCCCTTCCGCATGTAGTCCCCACGCACGTGGGGATGGACCGGACTGCGCGCATCGGCTCGCTGTGGGTGGCTGGGGCAACCCGGACCTGGCCTCGGGATGTTTGTTCGCGAAAGGTACATTTCGCGCATGTATAATGACCCCATGGCCGAGCCCGCCCCCCAGGTCGCTATATGGAAAACCATCGGCGTTAAAAAGCCCGATAAGGCCCTCCTGGCCCTGGCCCCCTATGCGGAATACCTCCTCCTGGAGCGGGGCTACTCCCCCCGGGGGGTGCGCCGCTACCTCCAGGACCTGGCGCTCTGGTTCCGCTTCCTCGAGGCCCAAAGCCTCCCCCCGGGCCCCGAGGCGGTGCGGGCCATCCTCCTGGAGGAGCGCTGGGCCCCCAGGCGGGTCCAGGGCTTCCTGGCCGCCCTCAGGAGCTACTACCGCTACCTGGCCCAGGTGCGGGGCGAGGCCGTGGAGGACCCCACCGAGGGCATCGGCCGGCCCAAGGCGGGAAGGCGGCTGCCCCTGCACCCAAACCCCGAGGAGCTCCGGCGTTTCCTCGAGGCCCTGTCCCAGGAAAAGGAAGCCCGCCTCCTCACCGCCTTAGCCCGCTTCCTCTACGGCACCGGCCTGCGCATCTCCGAGGCCCTTTCCCTGAAGGGGCGGAACATCGTCCAGGAAGGGGGCCAGCCCGTGGCCGTGCGGGTGGTGGGCAAGGGCAACAAGGAGAGGCTGGTGCCGCTTTCCAGAACAGCGCAGGGTGTCCTTCTGGAGCTGGGCCCGCCCCAGGGTAATGTGAATGTATTCACTTTTGCGCACGGGCGGCGTCGGGGCCGGGTGCCCTCGGCCCGCTACGTGGAGGCCAGGTTCCGGGAGGCCGCCCTGCGGGCGGGCCTGGACCCCAGGCGCTTCACCCCCCACAAGCTCCGCCACGCCTACGCCACGCTTCTGGTGGAAAGCGGGGTGGAGCTGGACGCCGTAAAGGACCTCCTGGGCCACGAGTCCATCGCCACCACCCAGATCTACCTCCACGCCTCCCGGGAAAGGCTCAAGGAGGCGGCCTCGAGGCTCCCCGACCTCTAGCCGTGCTACCATAAAGCCATGGCGCAGGAAGAAGGCGCCTTCTGCCCCGTTTACGCCGCCCTCAACCTCCTGCAGGAGAAGTGGACCCTGCACATCATCCGGGCCCTCCTCGAGGGGCCCAAGGGGTTCAACGAGCTCTCCCGGGCCATCGGCGGGGTGAACCCCGCCACCCTCTCCCAGCGCCTGGACCACCTGGTGCGCCTGGGGGTGGTGGAAAAGGCCGTGGAGTCCTACATGCCTCCCCGCACCCGCTACCGCCTCACTCCCTCTGGCGAGGAGCTGGAGGCGGTGATCCAGGCGGTGGAGCGCTGGGCCAGGAAGCACCTCAAGGCCCCGGTGCCCTAGCTACCCCACCTCCCCCGCCAGGTACTGCAGGTAGTTGCTGAGGCCCATCTGCTCCAGGAGCTCCCGCTGGGTTTCCAGCCAGTCCACGTGGGCCTCCTCGTCCTTGAGGATCTCCGCCACCATGTCCCGGGTGCCGTTGTCCCCCAGGCTCTGGGCCAGGTTCATGGTCTCGTTGTAGCCCTTCACCGCCTGCAGTTCCCCCTCGTAGTCCTTGAAAAGGACCTCCTGCACGTTCTTCCCGATCCGGATCTCCCCGATGCGGCTCACCTCGGGAAAGCCCTCCAGGAAGAGGATGCGCTCAATGTGCTTCTCGGCGTGGCGCATCTCGGTGATGGCGTGGGCCTTGAGGTGCTTGGCCAAGGCCTTGAAGCCCCAGTTCTCTGCCATCTCCGCGTGGACCATGTACTGGAGGATGGCGGCCAGCTCCTCGGAAAGCCTCTCCTGCAAGCTCTGGATGACCTCGGGGTGCCCTTTCACGCTTGACCTCCTCCCCCATCCTACTCCCTAAGCGCCCACTGGCATGTGGCGCGCTCTCCGACCTCCCCGGTGGGGCACCTAGGCCGGGGCCGCGCCGATGGTCCTTCCCCCGTCCACGAAGAGGACCTGGCCGGTGATGAAGCTGGACTCGTCGGAGACCAAAAAGAGGGCGGCGTGGGCCACCTCCAAAGGCTTCCCGGTTCTGCCCAGGGGCGTGGCGGCGATGGCCTTCTCCCGCACCTTCTCCGGCACCTTCTCCGTCATCCGCGTCTCAATGAACCCCGGGGCCAGGGCGTTCACCCGGATCCCCCACCGCCCAAGCTCTAAGGCCAGGGTCCGGGTGAGCCCCACCACCCCCGCCTTGGAGGCGGCGTAGTTGGCCTGGCCCAGGTTCCCCAAATAGACCCGGCTTGCGGTCAGGACGATGCTCCCCGGGTTCCGCTCCCGCATGGCCTCGCTGGCGGCCTTGGCCACCAGGAAGCTCCCCGTGAGGTTCACCCTAAGGACCAGCTCCCAGTCCTCCAGGGGCATCTTCCAGTGGAAGTTGTCCCGGGTGATGCCGGCGTAGTGGACCACCCCGTCCAGCCGCCCCAAAGCCTTCAGGGCCTCGGCGAAGCCCCGCTCCACGGACGCGGGGTCGGCCACGTCCATGACCACGGGGATGGCCCCGGTGGCTGCCGCCGCCTCCCCCAGGGCCTCCCGGTCCAGGTCGCAGGCCACGAGCCTCGCCCCCTCCCGGGCAAAAAGCTCCAGGGTGGCCCGGCCGATGCCGTGGGCCGCCCCGGTGATGAGCACGTTCTTCCCCTCCAGCCTACCCATCACGCACCCCCTTCCCTTCTCCGCACCAGGGTGACGAACTCCCCCTCCTGCACCACCTCGCCCCGTTGGTTCAGGACCCGCACCCTCTGCACCAGGATGCCCCGGTCGGGCCTCGAGGTCTCCCGCTTCTCCAGGATCTCCGTCTCCCCGTGGACCGTGTCCCCGATGAGGACGGGCTTCAGGAAGCGGTAGCTCCGGATCTCCAGCCAGGCGATGAGGGTCCCCTCAAAGTGGCCTGTGCGCTGCCGGAGGCCCGTGAGCATGGCCAGGACCAAAAGCCCGTGGGCGATGCGCTGGCCGAAGGGGGTCCCCTTGGCGAACTCGGCGTCGGTGTGGATGGGGTTGAAGTCCCCCGAGACCCCGGCGAAGTTGACCACGTCGGCCTCGGTCACGGTGCGGGCCGGGGTGGTGAAGCGCTGGCCCACCTGGAAGTCCTCAAAGTATAGCGGCATTCCTCACCTCCTCTCTCAGGCTGCCCTCCTCCAACCCCCTCAGGATCAGGTCATGGTAAGCCCGGGCCACCTCCTCGGCCCGCAGGGGGCCGCCGGGGCGGAACCAGCGGATCATCCAGTTCAGCATGGAAAGGATCGCCCGCCCCGCCAGGGCCACGTCCACGGGGCGAAAGAACCCCGCCTCTATCCCCCGGCTCAAGATGGCGCGGAGGTGGGCCTCGTGCCGGTCGCGCAGGGCCACGGTCCTCTCCCGCCTATCGGGGGAAAGGCTTTGCAGGCCCTGGAGCATGGCCGCGAAGAAGGCGTAGTTCTCCTCCAGGTAGCGGGCATGGGCCTCCATAAAGGCCAGGAGGGCCCGCCTGGGGTCCTCCACCCCCAGGGCCTTCTCCCCTTCCCGGAGGAGGCCCTCGAGGGCCTGGAGGCTGATCTCGTAGAGGACCTCCTCCTTGCTCCTGAAGTGGTGGTAGAGGGCGGCCTTGGAAAGCCCCAGGGCCTCGGCTAGGTCCTGGACGCTTGTGGCCTCGTAGCCCTTCTCGGTGAAGAGCCGGGCGGCCTCTTCCAGGATGCGGGTGCGGGTGGGGGCGCTCATGGACTACCGACCGGTTGGTTGGGATTCTATCGGCGGACCCGGTGGATGTCAAGTCTTATGTGCGTATCTTCACGATTACATAGGCTTGTGCTAAGCTTCCCACCCTAAGGACCCCACCCCACCTCCAACCCCACGCCAAACGCCTCCCGGAAAAGCGCCTCCTGCCTGCTGGCCTCGAGGACCTCCACCCAGGGCTCCTCCGTGGCCTCCAGGAAGAGGCGCGCCCGCTCCCCCAGCTCCACCCTCACCCCCCTCACCCGCCCAGACCGGGTCCTCTCCAGCATCTCCGCCAGGCGCAGGAGGGTGGAAAGCCTGAGGAGAAGCTTCCTGTCTCCCCTCCCCAGGAGGCTCCGGTAAGCCCCGGGCTCGGGCCGGCCCCGGCGGTGGTAGCGCACCAGCAGGGCCAGAAGGGCCTGCTCCCGGTGGCTCACCCCAAAGAGGGGGCCCGAGAGGACCAGATAGGCCCCGTGCTTGTGGTGCTCGTGGTAGCCGATGTGCATGCCGATGTCGTGCAGGTGGGCCGCCTCCAGAAGAAGCCGCCGCTCGCTCTCCCCGTAGCCGTGAAGGGGGGCAAGGCCCTGGAAAAGCTCCAAGGCCAGGGCCTTCACCCGCTCCCGATGCGCCTCGGAAAAGGGGTAGTGGAGGAAAAGGTTCTCCACGGCGAAGGCCCGGGGGTCGGGGAGGAGGTGGGGCGCGGGCAGGAGGCGGGTGAAAAGGGCCCCTTCGCGGATGCCCACCCCGCTCACCCATACCCCCCCCGCTCCCGTCTCCTTGAGGAGAGCCCGAAGGAAGACCAGGCTTGCGGGAAGGGTCCGGGCCCGGTCCGCCTGCAGGCCGGGAAGCTGGGCCCTGGCCCGGGCGGAAAGGAAGAGGAGGTCCTCGGCCAGCTCCTCCAGGGCGGCCCTAGGCAGGTAGTAGCCGTGGAGGAGGTCCAAAGGATAGCCCTTCCGCTTTTGGTGAAGCCGGGCCAAAGCCCGGAGGTTCCCCCCGAGGCCCACCAAAGGAAGCCCCCTCTCCAGGGGAAGGGCCCGAAGGTGCCGGGCCACCTCCTTTTCCAGGGCCTTGACCTCGGCCTTCTTGGGGGGGTCGGTGCGCAAAAAGGCCTCGGTGAGCCGGAGGGCTCCCAGGGGCAGGGCTCTCCCCCAGAGGAACCCCCTCCCCCGCATGAGGGAGACCTGGGCGCTCCCACCCCCCTGGTCCACCACCAGGGCCTCCGCCAAGGGGAGGGCGTTGGCCACCGCCAGAACCCCAAGCCGGGCCTCCTCCTCCCCGGGGAGCACCTCCGGGTTCAGGCCCAGGCGGCGGGCCTCCTCCAGGATGACCCCCCCGTTGGCCCCGTCCCGCAGGGCGCTGGTGGCCAGGGTGAGGACCTCTTCCGGCTCCACCGCCTTAAGAAAGCTGGCGAAGGCCCTCAGGGCCTTCCTTCCCCGCTCCAGGGCCTGGGGGGCGATGACCCCTCGGGAGAGGCCCTCCCCCAGGGCCACGGGCTCCCTGAGCTCGTCCAGAAGCTGGAAGTACCGCCCGGGCTCGTAGGCGTAGAGGACCAGGCGGAAGGTGCCCGAGCCTAGGTCCAGGACCGCAAGCCTTCGGGTCCTGACCTCCTTCTGACGCTCCTCTGGCGTAATCTTGAGCAAATGCGCCTCCTCCCCGAGAAGAGCTGGCTCCAGTTTAACCGCCGCGTCCTCCTGCAAAGCACGAGGCCCGACTTCCCCCTTCTGGAAAGGATGCGCTTCCTCTCCATCTGGAACCGGAACCTGGACGAGTTCTTCGCCGCCCGCATCGCCAAACCCTTTCTCAAGGCCCGAGGAAGCGAGGCCCACCTGGACCTTCTGCGCGAGGCTCTGGACCAGGCCCTCCTGGCCCAGGAGCGCTACCGGGCCCTCCTGGCCGAGGCCAGGCCCAGGCTCGTCCTCCTGGAACCGGAGGAGCTGGACGAGTTGGACTGGCTCTACTTCCGGGTCTTCCTGGCGGAGGTGGTGGCCCCCAAGACCGACCTCATCCCCTGGGAGGCGGCGGGGGACGTGAGCCACGGGGCCCTTTACTTCGCCTCCCCAAGCCACCTGGTGCGCCTGCCCCAGGACCTTCCCCGCCTCCTCCAGGTGCCCGGAAGGGAGGGGACCTACGTGCGCCTGGGGGCCTTGATGCGGGCGCGGAGCGACCTTTTCCTCCCCGAGGAGGGCCCCCTTTACGAGTTCCGGGTCCTCAGGCTTCTGGAAAGCGAGCGGGCCCGGGCGGACTGGGACGAGCTGGCCCAGGCCCTCGAGGCCCGCCAGGAAGGCCTGCCCACCCTCCTGGTGGTGGAGAGGGGCTTCCCGGAAAACTGGCTGGAAAGCCTTCGGAAAGCCCTGTCCCTCCTACCCCAGGAGGTCTTCCCCTTGGACCCACCCCTCAACCTGACCCTGCTGGACACCCTGGTGGCGGAAGGCCCCGTGGAGTGGCGCTTCCCCCCCTTGCGCCCGGAAAGACCCCGGGCCTTTATGAAAAACCCCCTCAAGCGCCTCCAGGAAAAGGACCTCCTCCTCTACCACCCCTTTGAGGACTACGCCGCCGTGGAGCGGTTCGCCGAGGCCGCCTTGGCCCCCGAGGTGAAGGAGGTCTACGCCACCTTGTACCGCATCGGCGAGAAAAACCCCCTGGCCGAGGCCCTGATCCAGGCGGCCAAGGCGGGGAAGCGGGTTCACGTCCTCCTGGAGGCCCGGGCCCGCTTTGACGAGCTTTTGAACCTCTCCTGGTACCTGCGCTTCCTCCGCGCCGGGGTGGGGGTCCTCCCCCTCTCCGAGAGGAAGGTGCACGCCAAGGCCCTCCTCCTCCTCACCCAGGAAGGGGGGTACGCCCACCTGGGCACGGGCAACTACAACCCGCAAAACGGCCGCCAGTACACGGACTTCTCCCTCTTCACCGCCAGGCGGGAGGTGGTGGAGGAGGTGGCGGAGTTCTTCCGGGCCTTAGAGGAGGGCCGAACCCCCAGGCTAGGCCTTCTCAGAACGGGGGAGGCCATCCAGGAACGCCTTCTGGAGCACATCCAGGCCGAGGCCCACCCCAAGGGGCGGGTGATCCTCAAGTGCAACCACCTGACGGACCTGAAAATCCTCGAGGCCCTGGTCCAGGCGGCGGAGAAGGGGGCCAGGGTGGACCTCCTGGTGCGGAGCACCCTCACCCTCCTCCACCCCCGCTTCCGGGCCAGGAGCCTGGTGGGCCGCTTCCTGGAGCACGCCCGGGTGGCCGCCTTCTACCAGGGGGGGCGCTGGGCGGTCTACCTCACCAGCGCCGACCTCATGCAAAGGAACTTCCAAAACCGCTTTGAGCTCCTCTTCCCCGTGCTGGACAAGGAGGCCAAGGGCAAGGTGCTCAAGGTCCTCAAGCGCCAGCTCAAGGACGAGAGGAACACCTTCCTCCTCCGGCCCGAAGGCGAGGTCCCCCTCTGGGGGGGCAAGCACGATGCCCAGCGCCCGTAAGCAATGCCCTCAGTAAGGCAGGGGCCAGGTGCGGAGGTAGTTCCTCACCCGCCCCCAGAGCCCCACCAGGCCCAGGGGCTCCAGGATGAGGAAGAGGAGGATCAGGAGGCCGAAGAGGACGTTGCGCCAGGCGGCCAGCTGGGCGGCGTACTGGGGCCCCAGGGCCCCCACGTAGCTATTCAGGACCTCGGGGATGAGGAGGACGAAGAAGGCCCCCAAGACGGCCCCCAAAACCGTTCCCGCTCCGCCCACGATGACCATGGCCAGGTACTGGATGCTCACGGAAAGGGGGAAGTACTCCGGGGTCACCGCCTTGTAGAGCTGGGCCAGTAGCCCCCCCGCCACCCCGGCGTAGAAGGCGGAGAGGGCGAAGGCGAAAAGCTTCACCCGGGTGAGGTCCACCCCGGCCACCCGGGCGGAGAGGTCGTTGTCCCGCACCGCCATGAAGGCCCGCCCGGCCCGGGTCATGAGGAGGCGCTTGCCGTAGAAGAAGAGGGGGAGGAGGAAGAGGAGGACCAGGTACCAAAGCCTTTCCGCCGAGTCCAGGGGGATGCCGAAAAGCTCCGCCGGGGGCAGGGTGCGGCCCCGAATCCCTCCCGTGGCCGCCTCCCAGTTCTTGAAGGCGTAGTCCGCCAGGAACTGGAAGGCCAAGGTGGCGATGGCCAGGTAGACCCCCTTGATGCGCAAGGAGGGAAGGCCGAGAAGGAGGCCCAAAAGGGCGGCGATCCCCCCGCCCAGGAGGATCCCCAGGGGGGCCAAAGGACCCGCCAGGTGGCTTGCGGCGTAGGCCCCCACCCCCATGAAGGCGGCGTGGCCCAAGGAGATCTGCCCCGCCCCGCCCACCAGGAGGTGGAGGCCCAGGGCGGAAAGGGCCCCGATGGCCACCAGGGTGGCCACGTACATGGGGTAAGGACCCAGAAGGAAGGGCAGGAAGAGGAGGAGAAGGAGGAGGGCGTAGAGGCCAAGCCTTCCTAAGGGGGTGCTGGCGTAGGCCTCGTCCTCCCGGTAGGTTTCCCGCACGCTCCGGGCAAAGCGGCGGCTGAAGGCGTCGGTGAGGCGCTGGGAGAGGGCGTACACCTTAGACCTCCTGGACCTCGAGGACCGCCTGAAGCCGCCCCTCCCCCTCCAGGTAGCGGATGGGGAGGACCACCTCCACCTGCCCGCCCTCCCCGTAAAGGGCCTGGATCACGGGGCCGTAGCGGGCCTCCACCACCTGGCGGCGCACCTTGCGGGTGCGGGTGATCTCCTCGTCGTCGGGGTGGAGCTCCTTGGGCAGGATGGCGAAGCGGCGGATCTTGAGCCTCTCGGGAAGGGTCTGGTTCACCATGCGGATCTCCTCGGCGATGAGGGCCCGCACCTCCGGGCGCTCCGTGAGGGAGAGGTAGGTGGTGAAGGGGAGGCCCCGCTTGCGGGCCCAGTTCTGCACGTTTTCCGGGTCCAGCTCTATGAGGGCGGTGACGAAGGGCTTACCGTGGCCCAGGACCACGGCCTCCCGGATGTAGGGGGAGTACTTGAGGCGGTTTTCCAGGAACTGCGGGGCGAAGCGGGTGCCGTCCTGAAGGGCCCCCACCTCCTTCACCCGGCCCAGGATGACCAGGTGCCCCCGCTCGTCAAAGAAGCCCGCGTCCCCGGTGCGGAAGAAGCCGTCCGGGGTGAAGCTCTCCTGGGTGGCGGCCTCCTGCTTGTAGTAGCCCTGGAAGACCTGGGGGCCCCTCACCTGGATCTCCCCCTCCTCGCTGAGGCGCACCTCGGTGCCGAGGAGGGGCGGGCCCACGGTCTCTGGGGGCGCGTCCCCGGTGGCGTGGGCGGTGGTGGCGGCGGCGGTCTCCGACTGGCCGTAGACCTGGCGGATGTCCAGGCCCAGGGCCCGGAAGAAGGTGAAGACCTCGGGGCCCAAAGGCGCTCCCCCGGTCACGGCGATGCGGCAGGCGGCGAGGCCCAGCCTGGCCCTGAGGGGCCGGGCCACGAGGGGGTAGAAGAGGGCCCGCTTGAGGTTGAGCCAAAAGCCCACCCTCTCCCCGCGGAACTCCCGGTTCGCCCCCTCCAGAAGGGCCCCCATCCCCACCCGGTAGAAGAAGGCCTTGAGGGGATCGGCGTCCGCCATGCGGCTTTGGATGAGGCTCGCCATGTCCTCCCAGAGCCTGGGGGGTGCCAGGAAGAAGTCGGGCTGCACCTCCTTGAGGTCCTCCCGGAGGGTGGTGGGGTCCTCGGGGAAGTGGACGGTGGAGCCCTCCACCAGGCCCTGGACCACGGTGAGCATCTGCTCCCCAATCCAGGGAAGGGGCAGGTAGCTGAAGACCCAGGCCCCCTTCTGAAAGCCCAGGGCCTGGCCCAAGGCCCTGTGCCCCGCCAGGAGGTTGGCGTGGGAGAGCATGGCCAGCTTGCTCCGCCCCGTGGTCCCTGAGGTGGGGGCGAGGAGGGCGGTCTCCTCGGGCCGCCGCCTCTTTAGGGCCTCCTCCCCTACCCTCCGGTCCCCGAAGGCCTGGCTGAAGCGCCGCACCTTCGCCCCGAAGTGGCGGCTCATCCCCGCCTCCTCCCAGACCAGGACGAAGTCCACCAGGTGCAGATAGGGGTAGACCTTGTCCAGCTGCTCCTCGTCGGAGACCACGATGCCCCTGGCCCCGGTGAACTCCAGGAAGTAGCCCACCTCCTCGGGCATGGCGTCGGCGTAGATGCCCATGGGCATGGCCCCCAGGACCTGGGCGGCGAGCTCCGCCTCCACCCACTCCGGGGCGTTGTGGCCCAGGATGGCCAGGACCTCTCCTTCCTTCAGGCCCAAGGCGGCAAGCCCCCCGGCCAGGCCCAGGACCCGGTCCAGGAGGTCTTCCCAGGAGGTCTTCTGCCAGACGCCAAGCCGCTTCACCCGCAAAGCGGGGGCCTTGGGACGCTCTTTGGCGTGAAGCACCAGGTGTTCTAGAAGCGTTCCCCGCATACCCTCACCCCTGGCCCAGGTAGGCCTCCACCACCTTGGGGTCCTGGCGCACCCCAGAGGGTGGTCCGTAGTAGAGCACCTCGCCGTAGGAGAGCACCAAGACCCGGTCGGAAAGCTCCAGGACCGCCCGCAGGTCGTGCTCCACCCAGAGGAGGGTCACCCCCCACTCCTCCCGGGCGTCCAGGAGGAAGCGGGCCAGGTCCTGCTTCTCCTCCAAGGCAAGCCCCGCCATGGGCTCGTCCAGGAGGAGGAGCTTGGGCCTTCCCGCCAGGGCCCGGGCCACCTCCACCCGCTTCTGCAGGCCGTAGGGGAGCATCCCCGCGGGCGCGTGGCGGAAGGGGGAGAGGTGGAGGTAGTCCAGGACCTCCTCCGCCCAGGCCCGAAGCCGCCACTCCCTTTCCGCCCTTGGGAGGGGCAGGGGGTAGGTTTCCAAGGCCAGCTCCGCCCCCAGCTTCACGTTGTCCAGGACGCTCATGCCGCGGAAGATCTCCAGGCCCTGGAAGGTGCGCCCCAGGCCCATCCGGGCCCTTTCCTGGGGGCTTTTCCCCCTAAGGCTTTGGCCCAGGAAGCGCACCTCGCCCCGCTCGGGCTCGTAGACCCCGGAGAGGACGTTTAGGAGCGTGGTCTTCCCCGCCCCGTTGGGGCCGATGACGGCGAAGAACTCCCCTTGGCTCACGGAAAACTCCACCCCCGCCAGGGCCTTCACGCCCTTGAAGGAAAGGTGGAGGTTCTGGACTTCAAGAATCACCGCTTCCCTCCTTTGGAGGGTAGTTTCACACCCACCGCTTCCTCCTCCGGTAGCGCCGCGCCTGGCGGAAGCCCACCTCCTCCTTGCCCAGGTAGAACTCCATCACGTCCTGGTCCTCCGCCGCCGCCCGGGCATCCCCCTCAAAGACCACCCGGCCCCGCTCCAGCACGTAGACCCGGTCCACCAGGGAAAGGGCCGCCCGGGCGTTTTGCTCCACCAGGAGGAGGGAGAGGCCCTTCTCCCGCCTCAGGGCGTCCAGGGTGGCCATGACCTCGGCCACCAGCCTGGGGGCGAGGCCTAAAGAGGGCTCGTCCACCACCAGGAGCTTGGGCCGGGTGAGGAGGGCCATGCCCAAAAGGAGCATCTGCTGCTCCCCTCCGGAGAGGTAGCCCGCCTGCTCGTGGCGGCGCTCGTAGAGGCGGGGAAAGCGGGCGAAGACCTCCTCCATGCCCTCCTTGAGCTCCCTTTGGGAGAGGCGGTGGCCCGCGGCCACCAGGTTCTCCACCGGGGTGAGGTAGCGGAAGAGGGGGCGGCCCTCGAGGACCGCCGTCAGGCCCATGGCCGAGATCCGCACCGGGTCCAGGTGGGTGGCCTCCTGGCCCAAGAGGCGGATATGCCCGTCCAGGACCCGCCCCTCAAACTTGGGCAGGAGGCCGGCGATGGCCCTTACCAAGGAGCTCTTCCCCGCCCCGTTGGGGCCGAGAAGGGCCACGGCCTCCCCTTCCCGCACCTCCAGGGAAACCCCGTCCAGGGCCAGGATCACCCCCCGGTAGACCACTTTGAGGTTCTCCACGGAAAGCATCACACCCTCTCAATCTGGCGCTCGCCAAAGAGGCCGTAGGGGCGGAGGAGGACCACCAGGAGGACCACCACGAAGGGCAGGGCCTCGGTGAAGCCGGGGAGGAAGGGCTCCAGGTAGCGCTGGGAGAGGGCCTCGAGGACCCCCAGCAAAAGCCCCGCCACCAGGGCCCCCCCCACGGAGTCCAGCCCCCCCAGGATGGCCACCGGGAAGACCTTGAGGCCGAAAACCACCAGGTTGTGCCCCACCCCGCTGGCCACGGCCAGGAGGGCCCCCGCCAGGGTGGCGAGGAGGGCGGAAACCCCCCAGACCCCCGCCAGGATGCGGGCCGTGGGGATGCCTAAGGCCAAGGCGGCCACCTCCCGCTCGGAGATGGCCCGCACCAGGATGCCGTAGCGGCTTTTGCGCAAGAGCCAGATGAGGCCAAGGCCAATGGGAATCGCCAGGAGCAGGTTCCACACCGCCCGGGAGGGGACGAAGACCTCCCCCACGGCGAAGCCCAGCTCGGGAAGCCCCCCCGAGAGGTACTTGAGGTCCGGGCCCCAGAGGAGCTGCACCGCCCCGTCCAGGGCCGCCGCCAGGCCGATGGTGGCCATGATCACCGCCACCACGTTCCGGCCCAGGAGGGGACGGACAAACCCCCGCTCCACCAGGAGGCCGAAGAGGAAGGCCACGGGCAGGGCGGCCAGGATGGCCAAGGGCAAGGGAAGGAAGAGGGCGAAGGTGTAGGTGAGGTAGGCCCCCACCAGGAGAAACTCCCCGATGGCGAAGTTCACCACGCTGGTGGCCCGGTAGACCAGGACGAAGCCCAGGGCCAGGAGGCCGTAGAGGGCCCCGTTGGCCAGGCCGCCGATGAGGTAAGGCAAGAGGTCGGACACAAGGGCCTCCTAAAACCCCGGGAGCCCACTCTCCCGGCGGTGGACTTGGGCTAGGCCAGCTTGAGCCAATCGGTGATGGCGTTGAAGCGCCCGTCCTTGACGCTGGCCCGGTAGAGCTTGGTGTAGGGGATGCGGTGGTTCACGAACTGGAAGTCCCGCACAAGCCCCAAGGCGTTGTAGTCCCCCAGCTTCTCCAGGTGCTCCACCACCCCCGCCCGGGAGAGCTTCCCCGCCTGGGCCGCCCGGCGCATGGCCTCGGCCACCGCCAGGGCTACGGCCAGGCTCCCCATGTAGTAGGTGGGGCGGTAGGAGGTGTCCCGGCCCTTCCGCTGGCGGAACTTGCGCATCTCGTCCACGGCGGGCACCAGGGTGTCGTACCAGTAGGGGTTGTGGTAGGTGACGGTGAACCCCTCGGCGGCGGGCCCCGCCCGCTGGATGAGGACCAGCTCCGCGGAGTAGTAGGTGCCCATGAACTGAGCCCTGAGGCCCTGTTCCCTAGCGGCCCGCAGGATGAGGGGCTCCACGGAGAGGGCGTAGCCCTGGAGGATGACGAAGTCGGGGTTGGCCCGGCGCAGGTTCAGCACCACGGGGGTGGCGTCGGTGAAGGCCGGGGGGGTGACCTCCTCGTGGACCACCTCCATGCCCAGGGCCTTGGCCCGCTCCTTGGCGTAGGGAATGGGGTCACGGCCGAACTCGGTGTTGGAGTAGACGAAGGCGACCCTGGCCTTCCCCTTCTGCAGGCGGATCTGGCGCAGGAGGGCCTCCACCATGTCGTTGTAGGTGGGGCCGAAGACGAAGATGGTGGGGTAGGTCTTGGGGTTGGCCAGCTCGTTGGCGAAGCTGGTGGCGGAGTAAGGGAGGCCCAAACGGGTGATCTCCGGGGCCAGGGCCTTGGAGAGGCCGGTGGAGTCCCCGTAGACGAAGAGGAGCTCCTCGGGCCGCTCCCGAGCGAGGACCCGGCTGAAGGCCGCCGTCCCCTTGGCCACGTCGTAGCCCGTGTCCTCCACGATGAGCTCCAGCCTGCGCCCGGCGATCCCCCCCAGGACCTCGTTCACGTAGTCCACCCCGTCCACAAAGCCCTCCCGCCCCGCGTTGCCCGCGAAGGCGAAGGGGCCGGTGAGGGGGAGAAGGGTGGCCAGCTTCACCGGCCTGGCCTGGGCGGTGGCGACATAGGGCATGCCCACCGCCGCCAAGGACCCCACGCCCAGCCTCCGCAAAAACTCCCTACGCTTCATCATGTTCTCCTCCTTCTGTTCGTTTGCCAGGAATATAACACGGGGGGCAAGAGCGCGCAAGGGTATCATGGGGACATGGCCCAAGGGAAGGTTGTCATGGCCCTCCTGGTCCTGGCCCTTTGGGGAGGGGGTCTGGCCCAGACGTTGGTGGAGGTGACGGCGGTGGCGGCGGTGGCCTCGAGCCTGGACCCCGCCGTGCGCCTCCCCCAGGGAAGCTACAAGGCAAGGAGCCCCGAGCCCATCCTGGCCCGCTTTCCCGAGGCCCGGGGGTACGCCCTCGAGGCCTACGCCGCCAGGGGCCTGGCGAGCCGCCTCCACGCCGCCTTCGTCCAGCAGGTCCTCACCGCCTTCGCCGCGGCGGGGTACTTTTTGGAAAGCCAGGAGGAGAAGGTGGTGGAGGGGGAGGTCCGGACCAAATACGTGCTCAAGGACGGCCTAGGCCGGCCCGCTTTGCTCCTGGTGGTGCGGAAGGGGGATGAGCTGGTCTACGCTTTTGGGAAGCGCAAGTGAACTCAGTCACGATTTTCAGCGCTTGTGCTAGACGTCTCCGCTAATGGCAAGCCCCCACCTCCAGCAGACCCGACCCTTCAAAGGGATGAGCGGTCTCCCACACCCAGGCCCTCAAGAGGGGAGAGCCTCCCCCTAAAGCTCCGCCAGGTCCACCCGCTCCAGGACGGGAAGGGCCCTAAGGGCCTCCACCACCTCGGGGCTAGGCTTCTGGTCCACGGTGAGGACGAAAAGGGCCCGCCCCCCGGGCACGTCCCGGCCCAGCTGCATCCCGGCGATGTTGACCCCGGCCTCCCCGAGAAGCGTCCCCACCTGGCCCACCACCCCCGGGCGGTCGTAGTTGACGCAGACCAGCATGTACCCTTCCGGGACCACCTCCAGGGCGTAGTCGTCAATGCCCACCAGCCGGGGCTTGCTCCCAATGACCACCCCCCGGGCCCGGCGGGTTTCCTGGTCCGTGGTGAGGCGCACCTCCAAAAGCCGGGTGTACTCCCCCGCCTCCTCCTCCCTGAGGGTGATGAGCCTTATGCCCCGGTCCTTCAGGAGGGGCCGGGCGGAGACCAGGTTCACCGCCTCAGGGCCCAGGACCCGGGAGAGGAGCCCCTTGGCCACGGCGCTGGCCACGGGCTCGGGGTCCTTCTCGTACTGGCCCAAAAAGCGCACCTCCAGGGTCTCTGGCCGTCCCCGGGTGATCTGGGCCAAAAGCTTCCCCAAAGCCTCCCCCAGGGGGAGGAAGCCTCTTAAGGCCTCGAGGGCCTCGGGGTCAAAGCCGGTGTTCAGGGCGTAGGAGAGGTCCCCTTCCAGGGTGCGCACCACCCTTTCCAGGATGGCCTCCCCCACCCGCTCCTGGGCCTCAAAGGTGTTGGCCCCCAGGTGGGCGGTGAGGACCACCTTGGGGTGGTGGAGGAGGGGGTGGTCCTGGGGCGGGGGCTCCTGGGCGAAGACGTCCAGGCCGGCGGCGAAGAGGTGCCCCTCCTCCAGGACCTCCAGGAGGGCCTTCTCGTCCACGATCCCACCCCGGGCGGCGTTCACCACCACCGCCCCCCGGGGAAGGAGGTAGAGCTCCCGGCGGCCGATCATCCCCCGGGTCTCCTCGGTGAGGGGGGTGTGCACGGTGAGGAAGTGGCTCTGGCGGAGGAGGTCCTCCAGGTGCTCCAGAAGCTCCACCCCCAGGCTCTCCGCCCGGGTCTTGGGGATGTAGGGGTCGTAGGCCAGGACCCGCATCTCAAACCCCTTGGCGAAGCGGGCCACCTGGCTCCCGATCCGCCCCAGGCCCACGATGCCCAGGGTCTTTCCCTTGAGCTCCAGGCCCAGGAACTTCCGGTCCCACTCCCCAGCACGGATCTTGCGGTCGGAAAGGGCGATGCCCCGGGCGGCCGAGAGGAGGAGGCCAAAGGCCAGCTCCGCCGCCGAGCGGGTGTTGGCCTCGGGGACGTTCACCACCAGGATGCCCAGGCGGCTTGCGGCCTCGAGGTCCACGTTGTCCACCCCCACCCCGCCCCGGCCCACCACCTTGAGGCGCTTCCCCCGCTTCAGGAGCTCCGCGTCCACCTGGGTGCGGCTTCGGGTGATGAGGGCATCGTAGGCGGGGATGACCTCTAAAAGCTCCTCCCGCCCAATCCCCGGGCGGTAGTCCAGGAGGACCCCCGGGTACCTGACCTCCCCCAGGCGCATCTCGTCGGACACCAAGACCCGCCACATATGCCCTTGACCCTAGCACGGGAAAAGCCTCTAGGGCAAGGGCTCCGGTACACTACACCGAGCTCAACGCCAAAGGAGGAGAACCCCCAGGAGGAGAAACCCCACCCCGGGCCAGGGGTAGGGCCGTTTCAGCAGAGCGTGGAGCAAGACCACCCCCAGAAGGGCCAAGAGGGGGTGGGGCAGGAGCTTACCGGAAAAGGCTAGGTAGAGGAGGCCGAGAAGGGCGTTCAGATCGTATAGCCCCAGGAGAACCCTGGCCACCCGAGGCACCTCCCTTTGCGTGAAGAGGTAGAAGCCCGCCAGGAAGGCCAAGGCGATGAGGAGGTAGCCTAGGCTCCGGTGAAGGGCCGGGACCCAAAGGAGCGCCGTGGGAAGCCCCTCCAGGGTATAGCCCAAGGCGGTGGCGAGGACCACCAGGAGGCCAAAGCCCATCTGCGTCCAGCCGATGACCCGGGCAGCCACCGGGGGCCTCATGAGGGCCAGACTTCCGTAGAAGGCGAGGAGAAGGAGGGCGAGTCCCGTGGCCCAGGGAAGAAGCCCCGCTTGCCCAGCGAGCCCGGCCAGGAGCACGGCCCCCCAGAGGGCCAGGTGAGCGGGGAAGCGCCTGAGGGCCACCCCCCTGGCCCGCAGGACCTGGGTCCTGGCGTAGTAAAGGGCGGCCACGTCCCTAAGGGCCAGGGCCAGAAAGCTCCCCAGGGCCACCTCTCCCCCAAGCCCCCCCGCCAGGACCCCGGCGGGGGCGAAGGCGGCCATGAAGAGGGCGGCGGCGATCTCGGGAAAGAGCTCCCGCGCCCTGCCCTGGAGGTCGGCCCAGAGCATGTAGGCCCCCAAGGGCAGGGCCAGGGCTAGGGGAAGGAGAAAGGGGCCTTGGGCGGTGAAGAGGGCTAGGAGGAAGCCCGCCAGGGCCAGGGTCAAATACACCCCCGCCACCCTTAAGGCCAGCTGGGTGCGGGGGTAGCGCTTCCCCCGCCTAAGGTCCTGGTAAAGGAGCTTCAGGGGATGGCGGGCCAGGAAGCCGAAGAGGCCGAGGAAGGCCAGTCCCAGGCTGTGGGGGCCCGGGTTCAGGAGGAGGGCCAATAGGATCGGTTCCAGTGTGAAGCCCCAACCCCCGTGCTCCGTGGGAAGGGCCACCGACTTCAGGGGAACGCCTGCGGTCGCACGCATACGCACCTCAAGAGTAAAGAAGGGGGCCAGGACGGGAGTTTCTAGCCCCAAAGGATCTCCCAGGCTATCCAGGCGAAGAGAAGCCCCGCCGCAAAGGAAAGCCCAGCGAAGGCTCCCCAGACTTCCGCCCCCAAGCCCAACCCCCAGGCCAGGGCCATGCCCAAAAGGCCCAGGTTCGCCAGTCCCACCTGGAGGAGAGCAATCCCCGGCCTACGGAAGACCACGCCACGGAAACGGGGCAGGGCATGGTAGGCCACGCCGTAGATCATAAGGCTCACGAAGCCCAAAAGGTGCATGTGGGCGTGAGCGGGGCGCCAGGTGTGGGGCAGAAAGCCCACGCCCAGGAAAAGCCCCACCAGATTGGCGGCCACAAACCAGAGGAGGGCTGTGGTGAGGGCGAGACGGCTCGCCAGGATCATGGTTTAGGGGTGAGGATCCCTAGAACCAGCAACCGCCCTTCCCCGGCCCTAGCCCCGTGAGGCTCGCCAGGCTCGCAAGCGAGGAGCGTGCCGGGCGCGGCGACCACCTCCTTGTTCCCCGCAAAGAGGGTGCCCGTCCCCTCGAGGCAGAGGAGGTGGACCCGGGGCTCACCCCGGCCCCGCACCTCTTGTCCGCCTTGCAGGCTGAAGAGGACGAGGCGCACCTCAGGGTGATCGGCCACAACCTCTACTCCGCGAACCTCGCCGTAACGAGCCTTTTCCAGAAGGTTCACCGGGCCCCCTCCTTTAGAAAAGCTTTTAAGGCCTCTAAAACCTCCCTGGGGTCCCGCCCCGCTTGGCGGGCCGCCTCCTCCAAAGGCTCCGCCCCGCCGCAACAGGTATCCACGCCAAGCCGGGTAAGGAGTTCCACGGCCCTGGGATAGCGGCGCAACACCTCATTGACCGGGGTAGTCAGCGTGAGGACTTCCATGCCCCCAGTTCACCCTTCCCGGGGCCAGACCGCCATGACCCAGATCAAGTCCCCCTTTCCTGAGCCAGGAGATCCTTTAGGCTAAGCCCAGCCAGGGCCCTTCGGATCTCTAGGTTCATGCGCACCAGGTTGGGCTTCAGGTAGCAGAAGCCCCGGCGCTCCTCCGTGGGACAGCGCTTCAAGGTGGCGCAGAGGTCTAGGGTGACGGGACCAGAAAGGGTTTCCATAATCCTGAGTAGGGTGATCTCCTCCGGGGGAAGCCTGAGCCACACCCCCCCAGCGCGCCCCACCCGGCTTTCCACCAGGCCCGCCCTGGCCAGCCTCTGCAGCACCTTGGCCATAAAGGCCGGCGGGGCCTTAAGCTTTTCGGCGACCTCATGGGCAGAAAGCCCCGGCTCCTCCGCCAGGAGCAAAAGGGCGTGGAGGGCGTAGGTCTCTTCCCGTTTGAGCAAAGCGCGGTGCTTCATCCCCTTCACTATAGGGAGGGGTGGCCCCTGGGAAGGGCCACCCGGGAGGAAGGGCAGCCTAGGGTCTGCCGATGAACCAAGCCTGGGAAAGGAACCAGTGGTTGTAGAGGTAGTAGGCCAGGAAAAAGACCAGGAAGACTAGGACCAGGGTGTAGACCCCTCTGGGGCGAACCTCGCCCTCCTCGGGCTTCACCTGGTAGGCGGTGCGGATCTCCTCATCGCTTAAGGGTTTGCCCCAAAGAATGGTTCCCACGGCCACCAGGACGAAGGCCAGGCCCCCGAGAAGGCCCAAGGTCCCACCAATCCCCATGAGGGCCAGGAGGAAGGTGGCCTCGGGCGGGTAGCTAAAGGCGAAAGCGCTCCCCCCAAAAGTGAAGGTGTCGCCGAAGCGCCGGGGTAGCCCGTAGACCACCCCCAGACGCATCATGGCGAGGGAAAGAAGGGCCATTCCCAGACCAAAAAGCCAGGGCTGGACTCTTGCCAGGCCAGGCAGCACCAGCCGCCTGCGGAAGAGAAGGGGGAGAAGGTAGTAGGTGAGGCCCATAAAGGCTAGGGTCATGCCCGCCACCACGGTGCCCTTGAAGTGGCCCACCACCGCCAGGGTGTTGTGCCACTTGAGGTTGGCATCGTAGGATCCCATGGTCACCCCGCTCGTCCCCCCCAGAAAGCCGAAGAGGACTACGGATAGAACCAAGGCGGAGAAGCCGGGATTGGCCCAGGGGGCCCGCAGGAGCCAGCCAAAGAGGCCCTGGGTGAAGCCCTTAAGCCGGAGGCCCCGTTCCACGGCGGCCGGCACGGAGAAGGCGTGAATCAGGCTCCCCAGCACGGCCACGTGGATGAGGTAGCCGGTGTTCACCCAGGTCCAGGCGCTGGAAAGCGCCCCTGTGGGCTCGGTGAGGAGGTGGTGGGCGGAACCCAGGTTGATGCCCAAGAGGTAGAGGAAGAAGGCGATCCGGGAAAGCCGCTCGCTGGGGGTGGTGCCCCCCACGGTGAAGAGGGCCAGGAGGTACCAGGCGGTCACCATGGCCGCCAGGTTGACCTGCTGCGCCCCGTGGCCGAAGCCCCAGTAGGTGTGCCGCCACCAGAGGGCGTTCAACTCAGGGATCAGCCCCAGGGACCAGAAGAAGGCGGGAATAAAGGCGATGGCCCCGGAGAGCAGGGTGGTCACCGCCAGGATGGCAGCCGTAAGGGCCCCAAAGGCCGCCAAGGGCATGCTGGCCCCATAGGTTCTGGCCTTCCAGGCCCCGTAGAGGGTGGCGAAGAAGACCAAAACGGCCAGGATGGCCCCCACAGCGAAGAGGAGGATGGCCAGGTAAAAGAGGGGTGGGGCCTTAAGGGGGACATAGGGGGTGAAGGGGAGGAAGGATGCAGGCTGGGTCATCCCCAGGTAGTTGATGAGTAGAGCCCCGGCCAGCATGAGCCAAAACCCGCCCCAGGCCAAGCGGGACCAGGCCAGCGGGGTTTTGAGGATGGCTGAGGCGGCGAAGTAAAGGAGGGCCACCTCAAAGAAGAGGACCCAGAAGATGAGCATGTTCCAGCCGTGGAGGAAGGTGGCCTGGTAGTACAGGTTTGGAGAGATGGCCTCAGGGCCCAGCACCCGGTTCAGGGTGGAAGGGATGACCCAGAGGAAGCCCAGGAGCAGAAAGACCACCGCGACTACCGCGTTCCACTTGACCAGGGTCTCCGCTGCGCTGAAAAGCCGCAGACCCGTGGCGGGGCAGGTGCGTTCCAAGGCAAAGGCCATGATCACCTCCTATTCCTCAACCAGGATTCGGCCCACCATGGTGTGATGGGCTAGGCCGCAGTAGTCGTTGCAGACCAGGGCGTACTCCCCCGCCTTGGTGGGGGTAAAGGTGTAGACCCACTCGTGACCCGGATAAAGCTGGATGCTCCACTCATGGGGGTAGAGGCTAAAGCCGTGGGGCACGTCCACGGAGGCCACCCGCAGGCGGTAGGTCTCCCCCTTCTTAAGCTTCAGCACCGGGTACCAGGTGAAGGTCTGGGCCATCAGGTACACATCCCCCGGGGGCGGGGCCACCACGGGAATGCCGTTCAGCTCCCCCACCCGGTACTGCTCCGCAAACTCCATCACCTTCTCCCGGAAAGCGTTGGGGTCCACCCGGTAGGCCTCCCCGTGGGTGGTCTGACTGCCCGTCATGTGCCAAAGGCCCATGAAGGCGGAGAGAAAGACGATGGCGAAAAGGGCGGCCAGCACCAGCCAGACCCGCTCCTCAGGGCCTACCCTTTCCTCTAGCCAGTGTTTGGGTGGCGTATGGATGGGCATAAAAACCTCCTACTGACCCCCGGGAACCCGGGCGATGTCCATCCACCCCCAGGCCAGGTAGAGGATCACGAAGAGGGCCACGTGGATGAAAAGGAGGAGCCAGGGATTGTCCAAAAGCCAGTGTCCTTTTTCTTGCATGGTCCACCTCCTAAACCCAGACCTCTATATCCGGAAATAGCTTGGACCGCTACCCCGCCAGCTGTCAAGTACAAATGTCCCCTCTCCGGCCTGTATCCTGGGGCCATGCCCCTCTGGCTCCCGCCCCTTCTCGCCCTCTTGCCGGCGCATCTCCAAGGGTTTGCCGCCACCTTGGGCTACCAGGGCTTTTGCGGGGAGCTTTTGGCTAGCCTGGGACGCCAGGCCTACGGAGGGGAGGCCGAAGCTTTTGCCTACGAGGTTCTCCTCCTGGCCGGGCTTGTCCTTCAGGGAGGCTTAGGCTATACCCTTCTCTTTCTCCTCCTGGCGCTGCCGGAAGCGGTTAGGGACCGCTTGGGAAAGGGCCTTGGCCACCTGACGGGGCTGACGGCCCTCTATCTGGTTCTGGTCTATGCGGCCACCCGGACCTGGGGTCTGCCCCTTCCGACCCCGTACGGCTGGGCCTGGGGAGGCCCCGCGCCCTGGGACGGGCTGGGAATCCTGCTCGCCCTTTGGCAGGGCCTGGTGTTCTGGGCTTTCTGGAAGGGGTGGGGCCGCTAGGCCTTTTTTGTGGGCACCTTTCTCCAGATAAAGTAGATTCCGTAAGCAATCAGGCCCACCACCAGGGCCTGGCCTAGGGGGTGGGGCAGGCGGAGAAGGCTGAGGAGGGCACCCGAAAAGGCCAGGAGGGTAGCTAGGACCTTAGTCCCATAGGGGATGCCCCGGCCTTCCCGGTAGTCCCGGATCACCGGGCCCACCTGGGGGAGGTTAAGGAGCCAGGCCTCGAGGCGGGGGTCAGACCGAGCAAAGAAGTAGGCCGCTAGGAGGAAAAAAGGGGTGGCGGGCAGGATGGGGAGGAAGCTCCCCAAGAAGCCCAGCCCGGTGAAGAAGAACCCTAGACCCAAGGCTAGCCACCGCATCTACCCAATCATAGCCTTGCCCCCTGTTCCCCGCCTAAGGCAGATGCCTCGTAGAACATGCGACTGGAGACGCTTTAGCCGGTACTGCTAGGGACATTTGCCTTAGGACACATGTCCTTGGCGCCTTGCTCTACATTCACGGACGGGGAAGTCCTAGATAGACTTCCCAGGAGGTGAGGAAGTATGTGGAAGCACTTACTGACCATCGGGTTGCTCAGCCTCAGCTTCTTGGCTTCGGCGGGCGGGGTAAAGCGGTTTGTCCTCACAACCCACTCCAACGTCTTCCCGGTTGACGAGGGGGTCTACGTGAAGGGCTTTTCCTTTAACAAAATGAGCCCGGGCCCCCTACTAGTCGTGGAAGAGGGCGACACCGTTGAGATTGTTCTCCGCAACGAAGACTTTGTGGCCCATGGCCTTTCCATCCACGCAGCTAACACTCAGACTTCCAAGTTCCTGGGCAACGTCCAGCCCGGCGAGGAGCGGGTTTTCCGCTTTACCGCTGACTTCCCGGGAGTCTTCATGTACCACTGCGCACCCGGGGGCCACGGCATCATGGCCCACACCATGGGTGGCCAGCACGGGATGATTGTGGTGGAACCTAAGAAGAAATACCGCTTGGAGGAGGAGCTGGGCCGGGCTCCGGACCTCAAGCTCTACTTGGTCCAAAGCGAATGGTACGCTTCTGGACGAGACTTCTTCGATGGTCGCCCCACCTACGTGGTCTTCAACGGCCAAAACTTCCGCTACGTCCATGAACCCATCCCTGTCCGGCCGGGAGACTACGTTCGTATCTATTTCCTAAACGCCGGGCCGAACCTTACCAGCACCTTCCATGTAGTGGGAGGGGTCTGGGAGTACATGTACTACCAGGGAAACCCCGACAACATTGTGAAGGGAAGCCAAACCGCATTGGCCGGTCCTTCGGACTCCTGGGTTATTGAGTGGCGGGTGCCGCCCGTGGAAGGGGATTACACGTTGGTTACCCACGTCTTCGGCACCGCCATAAAGGGCGCTTTGGGCATCCTGCGTGCCAAGAAGGACGCTCCTCGGGTGCAGGTGGTGCGGGCTGAAGGACCCAAAGCTCTGGCGGAGGTTCCCAAGGAGGCCAAGCGGGTCCTGGACCCCTACGGACTAGGCACGCCCCACCACGAACACACCGTGCGGGTAGCGCCTGATCCTGCGCTCCACCAAGCAATGTCCACGGGGCATAACAGCCTCCAGCCCCTGCCCGTCAGGATTCAGATGGTGGGCAACTCCTTCTACCCCAAGGTCCTGGAAGTCCCGGTGGGAACCACGGTGGAGTTTGTCAACGAAGACGTCTTTGACCTGCTGGACGGGGAGCGGACCGGACGCCATGATGCCGTGGTGGTGGACGTAAAGGGGCCTGAGCCCTTCGTCTCCCCAAAGCTGGGCCACGGGGAACGCTGGCAGGTGACCTTTACCCAGCCCGGGGAATACACCTATATTTGCAGCATCCACCCGTACATGCGGGGCATAATCCGCGTATACGGTCCCTCACAGGAAGCCGCCGCAGGATCGCATCACCACTAGGAAAATAGGACGCCCCCCTTGGACTCCAAGCCCAAGGGGGGCTGTTTCAGCGTTACTAGGGACTTTTGCCTTAGGACATCTGTCCTATTAGGATGCTGTTATCCTTGTTTTGGAGGTGAAGGTATGAGGAAACGCGTTTGGGCTCTTGGCTTTCTGGCCGTCCTGGGATGGACCCTGGCCCAAAACCCCCCGCCCCTGACCCCGGAGGAGCGGGCCCAGGCGGCGCAGATCTACTTTGACC
>OGCH01000388.1_pt1 | contig 23877 bp, 18 predicted proteins | sample 1570111 | NCBI WGS metagenome assembly OGCH01 (sample SAMN03436243, study PRJEB24508) | hot springs metagenome | biome: Desert Springs; feature: Hot Springs; material: Water | place: USA: Great Boiling Spring, Nevada | collected 2008-12-01 | depth 0 m m | reverse complement strand
AAGTCTATATTTATTTTTTTTATGGGCTTCCCAGACCTCTTCGTCAGGAATTTTTAGGATTTCATTCCAGGTTGGGTCATCAGGAGACATATAAATAAAGTTAGGTCCAAGATACTTTTTAAAAAGATTATAAAAAGGCTCGCTTAACCACCTCCAATGCACCCCATTAGTTATATAGTCTATAGGAACCTCTTCTTCCGGAAGTTCTGAAAAAAGAGAATGCCACATCTTTTTTGTGGTCCTTTGATGAAGCTTAGAAACAGCGTTAACATTAGAGGAACTGTTGATAGCTAAGGCTGGTAGCCAGAAAATTTCTGTGTTCCCTTCTAAGAACCCTTTTTTATAACACTCCGAAAGTATGGTTTTGTCTTTGGTTATTTCTACTAATTCTTCTATTTCTTCCCAGAGATATTTTTTAACCAGCTCTTTAGGAAAATGTTCATTTCCTGCAATAACCGGAGTGTGCGTAGTAAACACCGTAGTTTCTTTAATAAGCATAGTTGCTTCATCTAAAGAAAACCCCTGAGATAAAAGGTCTTTTAATCTGGCTAAAAGCACAAAAGCAGAATGTCCTTCGTTAAGATGATATATCTTGGGTTCAAGGTGTAAGGCCTTTAGAAGTTTGTACCCTCCTATACCAAGGATGATCTCTTGTTGTATTCTTTTTTCTAAGTCTCCTGGATAGAGATACCTAAGAATATTTTTAATTTCTTCAGGATTTTCAGGATGGTTAGTATCTAAAAAATAACAAGGAACCGTTCCTACTTTAATTTTCCAAACCCTTAGTTTAGCCTCTATACCCATAAGATTAACAGATAAGATAAGGGGGCTTCCGTCAGGATTTTTCACTTCATCCAAAAAGTTTAAAAACAAGTCTAAAGGATCCAGAGATTCTATTTGGGTTTTTTCTGCATGGTCTATTTCTTGTCGTAAATAACCATGTTGATAAACAAGCCCTATTCCTAACATAGGAAGACCTAAGTCCGAAGCAGACATCAAAAAGTCGCCAGCCAATACCCCTAAACCCCCGGCATAAAAAGGTAAAATGGGATGTAGCCCAAACTCAGCGCAAAAATAAACTATTTTATCCTCAGGTCCTAAACGATGTTTTTTTATCTCTGGATGTACATACTCTTGATATTCTTTAAAGGCCTCCCAAAGGTCTTCTAAATCCATAAGAAAAGTTTGGTCTTTGGCTAAGGCTCTAAGTTTGGTGTTAGGAAGATAATAGATAAACTTAAAAGGGTTATGTTCAACCTTTCTGAAAAGGTCTGGATCTATTTTATAAAAAACAGAAAGAACGTCATAATTCCAGGAAAACCAAAGATTTTTAGAAATGTTTAAAAGATTTTCTAATTCCTTAGGGATATGAGGATAAACAAAAAATTTTTTAAACGGCATTGTTTATTCCTCTAATTTATTTTCTATGTCTGCTAATATACTCATATAATACCGATAAATTTCTTCTGGGGAAGAGTAAGGAGAAAAATATTTATGGACATCCCCATCCTGAAAATACTTGATACACATGTAATAGAAATGGTCAGAAGTAGAGAGCTTTTTAAGTATAGGTAAGAGGTCTTGTCTTTTTTCCTCTTTAGCCTTTTTAATAAGTTCATAGCAGGTCTTCATGGCATTCCACTGAAGAGAATTAGAAAGCCAAGCAGAAAGATCCCTCTCGGTGTCTGCCCAAGAAGTTGGATTTGGTACAGAAAGAGGACAAAGAGTATAGTTTAAAGTGTCTTTTACCTCTGAAGGCCACAGAAATTTTAAGTTTTTTTCCTTTAAAGCTAAAAGGACGAACTCTTTTATAAATTCAAATATTCCTGTCTCTGGCCATTGGTGTTCCCCAAAGGTTTCATAGTCCATAAAGAGGTTTAAATAAAGATTTTTTCCTTCCTTTTCTGTAAGCATCAAATCCTTTATCCAAGAGAGATATTTTTGAGGAGTAAGAGGATATTCTTTCCAACTTTTATCGCTAAACCTAAAGGCTATGTCATCTGAAAGTTTGTAGTGTTTTAACAAAAGTAAATGGGCATGATTGGCAGAAATCCTTGGATAAAGGGGAGAGTCCCCTTTTAAAATCCTGTCAGCTCCTTCTATTAAAATGGTTTTTATTTGAGGCATGGTAGCAAAGAGGATGTCTGAAAGCTTATCAAAATAAATCAACTCTGTATTCCGAAAAGTAGTAGGGATAAAGCCAAACTCTTTTTTGACAAGCTCTGCATGCTCTAATACTTCTTCTACAAACTCGTCTAAATCAAAAATAGAACTTAAAGAATGGTAATAGGTTTCATTAAGGAGTTCCACTGCACCGGTTTTAACCAGGTCTATAAAAGATTTTAAAACCTCTGGTCTAAATTTTTTGGCCTGTTCGATAAAAGTTCCGGTAAGGCTATAAGCTATCTTAAACCTTCCGTCAGCCCTTTCTATAAGCTCTTTAAAAAGTTTGTTGGTAGGTAAATAGCATTTTTCCGCGACTCTGTTAAAAACGGCTGCATTAAGCTCATCGTTAAAATAGTCAGAACCTTGGTTAAGGGTTACAAAGTTAAACCGTTTTACCCGAAAAGGTTGATGTACTTGAAAATAAAATATTATATAAAGCATAGGAGTTAGGCATTTAGTTCTTTATAGATTTTTATCAATTCTTCAGCTCTTTTATCCCAAGTAAAGTCTTTTACCTCAGTCTTAGCTTTTTCTTGAAGGTCTTTTAGTTTGTCTGGATGGTTTAAAAGGTCAACCACGATGGTTACGATCTTGTCCACATCCCAAAAATCAACCGTATAGGCATTTTTTAAAATCTCTGAGACACCTGATTGTTTAGAGATAACAAGAGCACATCCAAAATGCATAGCTTCTAAAGCTACTATTCCAAAGGGTTCAGAAACAGAGGGCATAACCACTATGTCTGCCATACTTAAAGCCTCTTCTACTTCCTGTCTGTTTAAAAAACCGGTAAACAAAATTTGAGTGCCAAAACCTTCGCTTGCAGCCTCAAGCATGAGCTCTCTTTCCATTTCCCCAGCCCCTGCTATCAAAAATCTAACCTTTTTAGGATATTGTCTAAGAATTTTTTTGGCTATTTCTAAAAAGATTTTAGGACCTTTTTGAGGGGTTAGTCTTCCTAAAAAAAGTACTACAGGACTTTTAAACTTTTTTATCTTCTTAGGTTCTTTAGTATAAGCGGTAAAGGCATTATATACAACCCTGATTTTATCTTCCGGCACTTTATAATGTTCTTTTATTACTTGGGCGGTGTATTTAGAAACAGCTATTACTCGGTCTGCCAAATTTAGCCCTAAACATTCTATCTCATGTACTACAGGGTGCCCATAGCCGATGGCCCTGTCAAATTCTGTAGCATGTATGTGGGCAACAAGTGGTTTTTGAAGAAGATGCTTTAAAAATAGCCCAGAAGGATAGGTCATCCAATCATGGGCATGGATTAAATCAAAATCCAGATGTCTGGCTACCTCTAAAACGTTTTGATGGTACCTTCTCACCCTGCTTAACATGTCGTTCCCTTGGTTAAGTAGTTTCTCTATCCGCTCTAAAGCCTCAACAGGAAGGGGTTTAAAAGTAGGTTTATTCGCTACAAGAGGTATTTTTTCACATGCTTCTTGGATAAGAAACTTAAGGGTATCTAAATAAGCCCCTTCAGGTTCTAAGTAAGTAAACTGATAAAACTTTAAAGGTATCGGCTTTAGCTGTTTTTCTGCAGTGGATTTAGCTAAAGGAAAATCCGCTTCCCAGGAAGAAGAAATTTCAAAAAAAATTTTTTCTTGGGTGGGAAGTATCATATAAATTTTAATTTCTTTTTTAGCCAAGGCTTTAAAAAGCCCATAACAAGCCATTCCCAGCCCACCTACTATAAAAGGAGGATACTCCCAGGTTAGCATTAAAACTTTCATGTCCTTTTATCCTCTTTAAAGGTTTACACCGTAGTTAATTCTTCTATCGCTTTTTCTACTAAAAAAAGGGCGGCTACAGACCAAAATTGAGCATGGGCACCTTTGGGATAACCAGGATTTTCACCGTCGTACAATTCAGGAACACCTCCCATTTTACCTCGGGTTATTCCCTCTCTAAAAACTTTTACCAAACCTTCAAGCTCCAGCTTTAACCTATCTTTGTCTTCAGCATAAACCTTTTTAAGCACCTCAGCATAAGGATAGATAAGCCATACCCAAACTGTGCCGTTATGGTAAGCAAGGTCTCTCATCCTCTGGGTACCAAAGTATTTTTTTCTAAAAGAAGGATCCTTAGGAGAAAGGGTTCTTAGCCCAAAAGGAGTTACTAACTCCTGTTTAGCCATTTCAATCCCTTTCTTAATCGCTTGTTTTTCTGCTATATCAAATGGTAAAGAAAGGGCAATAAGATAGTTAGGTCTGATTTCAAAAACCGGTTCCTGATTAAACAAACGGTCTGCCCACAGTTCTCCGTTAAAAAACTTATTAAAGTTTTTCTCTTGAAGTCTAAGAAGGTTTAAGATGCGAAGTTTTTTTAAAAATGGTTTGTCTAAATGTTTTTCGGCAAACTTTAAAAGATTGTACCATAAACCTTGAATTTCTATAGGTTTTCCATAACGAGGAGTTACCGGCACTCCATCTAAAACCACATCCATCCAAGTTAAGGCCTTGTTTGTCTGAGGAGGTATCTCTATAAAACCATCTTCAGGGTCTAACAAAAAAGGAAGGTCTGGATTAGTGCAAAAATTTTCTATTATCTCTTTAACTGCCGAAAACAACTCATCTTTATCAGATGAAGATAACTCATGAGAAAAAGTTTCTAAAAACTGAAATATTCTTAGTCCAAACCAAAGGGTTGCATCCACCGAGTTGTAATTGGTCTCGTTTTCATCCCCTATTACATTAGGAATAACTCCGTTTATCATCCTTCGGGCATAGTTTTTAAAAATTTTTAACGCTCTTTCTTTTCCTTGTTCTAAATAAAAAACCGCAGGAATACCTATAAAAGTATCCCTTCCCCAGCAATAAAACCAAGGAAACCCAGCGATTATGTCATCTCCCAATAAGAAATCCTCTACCATCTGTTCTAAAATTTTAAAGTATTCCTTGCGAGAAAAAACCTCTTTTTTATGTGGAATAAGCACCGGAAGTGGTTGATATCTTTTTTCAACTTGAGCTAAAGCCTCTTCTAAGTCTTTTATCGTTTCGTCACAAAAAACGATTTTTAGACTATCTTTGGCTTTTAGCTCAGCCTCTATTTTAAAAGGAGCATAAAGGTCTTCGGTAGCCTCATATCCTCTTATCTCTTCGATAGGATAAAATACTTGATAATAAAAAAGGTCCTCTCTGGTTAAGAAACCTTTAGAAAGATAGATAAAAAGAGAAAACCGGTCTTTTATTACCATTCCTGTATAGGAGTTTGTTTCAACCTCTACAAACCCTTTCCCCCAATCCGCTCGGTTAATTACTTGATGGTGGTCTCTAAAGCTTAGTTTAGGTCTTAAGATTAACTTAAAAGGATAAGAACTTATGTTTTCATAAGACAGTACTAACAGATTTTTTTGGGGATGCATTTTGATGGTTTTTTTCAGAAAAAGCTCTTTACTCTCTGGACAAAAAAAGTAAAATTGAGGAAAGGGTCGTAGGAAAAAATGTTTTATTAGTTTAAACCCATCAGGGAAAATAGTATCTCGGTAAAAATTGGTATCAAGAAAATAACTTAATCCAGAAGGAAAAAAGACCTGTTCCTCTACAGAGCTTACTAAGTGAACCCTTTTACCCTTTTCATAACCAGCGATCAACAGTCCATGGTACTTTCTTAAGTTGGCTAAAAAGGTTGAACCTAACGCATACCCACCTTTTTGGTTGGAAACCACCCATTCATATGGAGTAAACTTTTCAAAAAGTTCGGTTAACATGATATAAATATTACCATTTTTTTAAAAAAAATAACCATAGATTCAATAAAAATCAAGATATAAAAATACAAATAAAGAATTAAACATTAAAACGAAAATAGACGATGTCTCCGTCTTCTATCATGTAGTCTTTTCCTTCTAACCTTAAAGCCCCGACTTCTTTTGCTTTTTGAAAAGAGCCTATTTCTATATATTTAGTATAGTTAATGACTTCTGCCGCGATAAATCCTCGTTCTATGTCAGAATGGATTTCCCCTGCCGCTTCCTTAGCTTTAGTGCCTTGGGTGATAGTCCAAGCTCTGGTTTCTTTAGGCCCTGTAGTAAAAAAGGTTATAAGGTTAAGAAGTTTATAGCCTTTTCTTATAAGTTTATTAAGTCCTGGCTCTTTTAATCCTAATGCCTCTAAAAATTCTTTTTTTTCTTCTTCAGCAAGTTCTACCAATTCTTGTTCTATCTTGCCGCAGATGACTATTAAAGGAACTCCATCTTTTTGAGCCTTTTCTTTTATTTTGGCAACATAAGCGTTGTTTTCTCCTTCGGGAAGGTCTTCTTCAGACACGTTTGCTATATACATTAAAGGTTTTACCGTCAAAAGGCAAAGCACCTTTTCTAAAAAGATTTTTTCTTCTGGAGAAAAGAGGTCAAGATTAGGTCTTAAAAACTTAAAGTTTTCTAAAAGATTTTTAGCCTTTTCTAAGGTTTCAAGTTCGGCTTTGGCCTTAGGGTCGTTTTTAGCCAGTTTAGCGGTTTTTTCTAACCTTCTTTCTATAGTTTGTAGGTCTGCCATGATAAGCTCTAACTCTATGATTTCTGCGTCTCTTACTGGATCTATCGAACCTTCCACATGAACGATGTCAGGGTCTTCAAAGCATCTTACTACATGGGCTATGGCTGCAACTTGTCTGATATGAGATAAAAACTGATTACCAAGCCCTTCTCCTTTAGAGGCCCCTTTTACCAGCCCTGCTATGTCTACAAATTCTATCGTAGCAGGGGTAATCTTTTTACTTTTTTCTAACCGGGCTATTTCATAGAGCCTTTGGTCAGGCACGTTAACTATTCCTATGTTAGGGTCTATGGTACAAAAAGGATAGTTAGCTACCTCAGCTTTAGCTGTTTGAGCCAAGGCATTAAAAATCGTAGACTTTCCTACGTTGGGTAAACCCACTATTCCTATGTTCATTTTCATCTTAAGTTTTTACCTCCTTTTAAGGTTTAGACCAACTTTTTTAGTAGATTGAAAAGGTCTTCTGGAAATTTGATAAGCTTGCCTTGGAGATCGATAGGCACATGGACGGTATATCCTTCAGCTACCAACATATTTTCTTTTTTAAAGGTATATTCAAAAACGATTTTGTGGGGTTTTAGTTCTTTAATCTTAGTAAGCACTACCAAAAGATCATCATAAAAAGCAGGGGCTTTATACCTTACATGAGCCTCAACCACAGGAAGCACCAGCTGGTAGGTTTCTTCTATCTGTTTATAACTGAGGCCAGTTTCTCGTATAAATTCTGTTCTGGCTATTTCCATCACCCTTAGATAGTTGGCATGATACATAACCTTTGCACAATCTGTGTCTCCATAGATTACTCTATAGGTTATAGACCTTTCCATTTTGGTACCTCTTGCAAAATAGATAATAAGAGTTATTTTAATTTTTATGAATACTGCTATTTTAGCCCAAAAAATCAAAAAAGTAATAGCAGGACCTAAAAAGATCACAAAACTTATAGAAAAGCTCGCAGACCAAATCATTAAAAAACAACCTTTATTAGAAAAAGTAGTGCTTATCGGCATTCAAACAGGTGGAGCACCCTTAGCTAACAGGTTAAAAAAGTTTATTTTTGAAAAAACTGGGGTAGACCTTCCTGTAGGATACTTAGACATCACCCTTTATCGAGATGATTGGACTAGAATTACTAATTATCCGGAAGTTAAAAGGACAGAAATTCCTTTTTCTATAGAAGATAAGATAGTTGTCTTGGTAGACGACGTTATCTATACAGGAAGGACGGTAAGGGCAGCGATGGATGCTTTGATAGACATAGGCCGTCCTAAAAAGATAGAACTGGCTGTTTTGGTAGACCGAGGTGGAAGAGATTTTCCTATAGAACCTACCTATAAGGTCTTTACGGTAAAAAACATCGGGTTTAATGAATACGTGTCTGTATATTTTTCAGAAACTCATGGGAAGGATCAAATCGTTTTAGAAGTCTATGAATAATCTTAAACTTTGTGAAAGATTTCTTTTTCTTTGATAAAAGTGAAAAATATATGGTTATAATTTTTATAAAACATTTAGGAGGCTTTATAAAAAATGACCATTAAAAACCTAATTAAAAAAGGGGTTGTTCCTGAAGAGGTTAAAAAATGTGCACAAACAGAAGGGGTTAGTGAAGAATTTCTCAAAGAAGGTATTCTTAAGGGTGAGATAGTCATCTGTAAAAATAAAAAAAGTAACTTAGAAAAGCCTTGTGCCATCGGTAAAGGGCTTAAGACCAAGGTTAATGTAAACATAGGAACTTCTAAAGATAGACCATATGTGGAAGAGGAGTTAAAAAAGCTTGAGATAGCTTTAAAATATGGAACAGATACAGTGATGGACCTTTCTACAGGAGGAGATTTAGACGAGATAAGAAGGATTATCAGGGCTAATTGTCCTGTCCCTTTAGGGACGGTTCCTATCTATCATGCGGCGATAGAAGCAGTAGAAAAACATCACAAGTCTATCGTCGATATGACAGTTGATGAAATGTTTAAAGTAATAGAAAAGCAGGCAGAAGACGGTGTAGATTTTATGACCATTCATTGTGGTCTTACTAAAGCAGGGATAGAGCGTTTAAAAAACAAACCTAGGGTGCTTGGTGTGGTGTCTCGAGGAGGTTCTTTTTTGGTTGAGTGGATGATCTATAATAATAAAGAAAACCCTTTTTATGAACATTTCGACCGACTGCTTGACATAGCTTATGAATACGACATCACCCTTTCTTTAGGAGATGGTCTAAGACCAGGCTGTATAGCGGATGCTACAGATGCTGCCCAAATTCATGAACTAATGATTTTAGGAGAGCTGACTTTAAGGGCATGGGAAAGGGGTGTTCAGGTAATGATTGAGGGGCCTGGGCATGTGCCCTTAGACCAGATAGAGACCAACATTAAACTACAAAAAAGGCTTTGTCATGGTGCGCCTTTTTATGTTCTTGGTCCTCTTCCTACAGATGTAGCACCAGGATATGACCACTTGGTAGGGGCTATCGGAGGGGCACTTGCTGCCTATTTTGGAGCCGATTTTCTTTGTTATCTTACCCCTGCAGAGCATTTAAGGCTTCCCACCTTAGAAGACGTAAAAGAGGGTTTGATAGCCTCCAAAATCGCCGCTCATGTAGCAGATTTGGCTAAAGGTATCAAAGAAGCCTGGGAGTGGGATTTAGAGATGGCTAAAGCAAGGGCGGAACTTGACTGGGAAAAACAAATTTCTCTTTCTATAGACCAAGAAAAGGCAAGAAAATATAGGTTAGAAGGTGGAGTTTCTAAAAGCCAGGCTTGTACTATGTGTGGTCCCTATTGTGCTATCAAAATTTTTGACCATGCTTTTAGTATTCTGAAAGGTAGTAGAGGGTAGGATTAAAGATGAAGTTGATTATAGGGGAGAAAAGGTCTTATCATCAAGGCTCAACTTTTATTAAATACCTTTTACTCTTGTTGATTCTTTTCGGGCTTGGTTTAACCTCTTATGAGGTTTACTTAAGCTTTAAAAACAGTTCTTTATGTCAAACAGAATCCTGCAAGATAATGCATTTTTTTGACAAGTTTGGTGTGCTTAATTACTTAGGGGTGTTTCTTTTTACTGTTCTTTTAGGATTAACCTTGCTTGACTTTACAAGTAAGAAAAGTGTTTTTTTCCAAAGATTTAGGCTTTTTATTTTAGGGATTTGTTTGCTGGTAGAGGGTTATTTTCTTGGAGTTCAAGCTTTTTGGATGAAAGAGTTCTGTCAGTTTTGTTTAGTGGTTGCTTGTCTTGTTATCCTTAGTTTTGTTTTAGATGTGGTTTATCAGAGAAAAGTTTTTTGGGGATTAGCAGGTTTTTTTGGTTTTTTAGGAATTTTAACCGCTAATTTTTTAGTAAACGTAAACCTAAAGCCAGTGCCTTTAGATTATCCGATTTTGGTTTATCAGAGGAATTGTCCTAACTGTGCGGTTGTAGAAGAATACGTTAAAAATAATAAGATACCTGTAAGGTTTTATGAGGCGCAAAAGGTTTATGCCTTGATGAGGCTTGTAGACCTTAAAGAAGTGCCGTTACTTCTTTATAGAGAAGATAATTATCTTTTGGCCTTGGTTGGTAAAAATGCTATTATTAACTGGCTTAGAGAAAATTATGTAAAGTTTGAGACTAACGAAGAGTTAGGGGCTTCTTCTAAAAGGGTTGGTAAAAAAGAGGTTTTTAACGAAACTTCTGAGAAAAGAGAAACTCAGTTGTTTAAGCAAACTACAAAAGAGACTATAAGAAAAGAGGAAAAAGCTCAATCAGAAGCTTCTTTCTCAAACCAGACACCCTCTTCTTTACCTCTTTTTTCCGGAGAAGAAGGTTCTAAACGTGGTCAAGGAGAGGCTTGTCGGATAGATAAGGGTTGTGATTAAGAGGTTTTATCTTTGTTTTTTAATTTTTATCTCTCCTCCCAATCCTACTTTTAAAAAGTTCCTTTTTACCTTTGGTGATTTTAATCTTTATCGATTTTTAGTTTTTAATCCCATGATTTTTTCTCTTAAGTTTTAGGTTAAATTTAGCAACCCCCGATATTTGTCAGCCTAAGGACAAGGTTTATTATTACAACTTTAAATATTGTGTTAACAACCTAATTTCAACAAATACATTAAATAACACGTAAGGGAAAGATTTTTGAATAAACCTTCACAAAAATTCGATAATATATAAAATGATTATAAGGGATTAGAGGTTAAAACACAAACACTTAGGGCTATGCAAACATTACAAAGACAAATTTTTGTTTTTAGCTTAGGGCTAAGTTTCTTTCTTCTTTTAATTTTTGTAATGATTGGTTGTCCTGTTTTATATAGATATGAGTTTTCTAAAGGAGAAATCTTTCTTCAACAAAGAACCCATGTTTTAGCCAACTACATAGATGGTTTTTTTTCGAAGTATATTGTGATAATAGACTACCTAAGCAGACACCCACAGGTTATCAAGGCATATAAAGCTTCAGATAGAGAAAAAAGAGAGGTGTTAAAAACGTTTTATCTTTTTAATCAGATAGACCCTACGATTAAATATATCTATGCAGGATATAAAGACGATTCTCTTTTAATCTATAACTACGACACTCCAAAGGAATATAAATCCACCCAAAGGCCTTGGTATAAAGAGGCGGTTAAGTCATCTCCTAAAATCAGCGAAGGGGTGGTTTATCCAGAGTTTGTTACTAAGGAATGGTTGGTGGCTTTAGGTAAAACTTTAGTAAACGAAAACGGTGAAATAGTTGGAGTTATAGCTATCGATAGTTCTTTAGAAAATCTTTTAAAGATTTTTAGAAAAAAGTTAGGACCTTATGCCACAGCCTATAGTTTTGTGATTAAAAAAGATGGGACGGTAATTATCCATCCTGATGAAACTTTTTTAGGGAAAAAGTTGGAAATACTACCTTTAAGAGAATTTCTTTTTAACCCTGAGGGAAAGGTTGAGTTTTCTCAGGAAGGCATAACCAAAATAGCCTACTACAAAAGACTTGAAAACCTAAACTGGATACTGATTACAGTAGTAGATAAATCTGAACTTTTAAAACCTCTTTTTATTACTACCGGCCTAATGGTTTTATTGGTAGGTTTTTTGGCCTTTGGTTTAGGGTGGTTTGTAAGTTATTGGTTGACCAAACATATCATCTTTCCTATAAACATCCTTAAAGACAACTTGTTAATGCTTTCTCAAGGTTTTGAAATTCCAGAAAACTTAAAGAAATATCCTGAAAACGAAATAGGTATAATCGCTAAAGAAGTGGAAAAACTTGCTTCCAGTGAGCTTCTTAAGAAGAATATTGAGTTAGAAAAATTAACCGAGCGTTTAAAATTTCTTGCAGAAAGGGATTTTTTGACCCAGCTTTTTAACCGTTTTAAGCTAATAGAAGAGCTAAAAAAAGAGATCAACCGCTATGAACGTTTCCATATACCTTTTTCTATTATTCTGTTTGATATAGATGATTTTAAAAGAATAAACGATAATTATGGACATGACAAAGGAGATTATGTGCTAAAGGAATTAGCCCGTTTGATGAAAGAAAACCTTAGAGAAACAGATTTGCCGGCAAGATGGGGGGGAGAGGAGTTTGTTATTCTTTGTCCTAATACAACCAAAGAGAAAGCCTGGTTTTTAGCAGAAAGAATAAGAAAAGCTGTAGAGGGACACAAGTTTGAGGGGATAGACAAATTAACCATAAGTGGTGGAGTGGTTGAATACCGTAGTGGGATAGACCTCCCCCAGCTTTTAAAAGAAGTAGATGAAAAACTATATCAAGCAAAAAAGTCAGGCAAAAATCAGATTGTATCTTGAAAGTATAAAAAATCTTTCTAACATTGGTTAGAAAGCTTGATAAACTTTTTAAGTGTATGTATACTTGAAAAAAATACTATTGGTGGGTGAGGGTGTTATGTCAGATTGGGGAAAAGAGTTTGAAGAATACCTTAACAGGTCTTTTCAAGGGGTTTCTCTGGGAGAGATAGTAAAAGGAACGGTGGTTAAAATAGGCAAAGATTATGCCTTTATAGACGTTGGTTTAAAGGGAGAGGCCCTTTTACCTCTTGAGGAGATAAAAGACGACACAGGGAAGTTTTGGTTTAAAGAAGGAGACGAAGGAGAGTTTTTGGTAGTTGGAAGGGCACCTTCAGGTGGGTATTTACTCTCTTATCTAAAAATAAGAGAAAAAAGACTTAAAGAAAAAATAAAAGAAAGCTTTGAAAAGGGTGTTCCTGTTAAGGTAAGGGTGGTTTCTTTGGTAAAAGGTGGTTATAGCGTTAAGGTTGAAGGACTTCTTCCTGGTTTCCTTCCCTTTTCTCAGGCTCATTTTAGAGAAAGGCTTGGTGAGCCAGAAGCTTTACTTGGTGCTGAGTTCGAGGCTTTGGTTACTAAGTTGTCTAAGGATGATTTGGTGGTCTCAAAAAGGGCTTTACTTGAGAGAGAGTATGAACTTAAGAAAAAAGAGGTTTTAGAGAAGGTAAAACAAGAAGGTATCTTAGAAGGGGAGGTTTTTAAGAGGGTTGAAGGAGGTTTTTTGGTAGACTTTCAAGGGGTGTTTAAAGGATTTCTTCCGGACAAAGAACTTTCTTGGTTTAGGATATCAGACCCAGATGGATTTTTAAAGAAAGGAGACAAAATAAAGGTAAAAGTGCTTTCTTTTGAGCCGAAAAAAGAACAAATCAAGGTTAGTATCAAGGCTTTGGAGCCTGATCCTTGGGAAGGAATAGAAAAGCGCTATCAGGAAGGGCAAAGAGTTAAAGGTAAAGTGGTAGGAGTTTTTGATTTTGGTGCTTTTTTAGAGTTAGAGCCTGGGGTTGAGGGATTGATACCAAGAAGTGAAATAGGTTGGAATAAAAACTTGAAGCCTAAGGAAATTTTAGGTTTAGGAGATTTAGTAGAAGCGGTTATCTTAGAGATGAAACCCTCAGAAAGAAAGATGGTTCTTAGTTTAAGACGCTTAGAACCAAGTCCTTGGGAAAGATTGGTCGAAGAAGTAAGGGTAGGAGATGTATTAAAAGGTAAAGTGAAACAGGTTATTAACCATGGTATTTTGGTTGAGGTAAGAGAGGGGGTTGAAGGTTTTGTTCATGTATCTAACCTTTCTTGGGGAAGGGTTGAAAATCTAAAAGAGAAGTTTGTGCCAGGACAAGAGCTTACAGTCAAGGTGCTTGAGATAAACCCAGAAAAAAAGAGATTAGTGCTAAGTATCAAACATCTAACCCCAGACCCGTGGGAAAGTTTTGCCGCCACATATAAAATAGGTTATATTTTAGAAGGTGTAGTAAGACGAATAGTTTCTAATGGGGTGATAGTGGAAGTGTCTCCTGAGATAGAAGGTTTTATTCCGTTTAAAGAACTTTCTGAAGAGTTTAAAGAGAAAAAATTTCTTAAGCCAGAAAAGGTAGCTGAACAATACAAACCTGGAGACAAATTAAAGGGTAAAATAGTGCTGTTAGACCCTGTTAATAAAAAACTTCATCTTTCTTGTGTAAAATATATAGAGGAGCTTGAAAACCAGGAATTAGAAAACTATAAAGGCAACCTTCAAGTTGGAGCAGGCCTAAAGTTAGGAGATTTATTAGCCCAAAAGCTAAGTAAACCCTAAGGGAGTTTTATGATGAAAAGACCCTGGTTGGTATATGGGCTTTCCTTTATAGGTGGTTTGGTGGTTTTTTTAATAGTTTTAAGCTTTGTGCTTTCGTTTTTGTTAAAGTTTAAGGAATTAGATTTTGGAAGACCTCAGATAGGGGTTTTAGAGATTAAAGGGGTTATTGCTGATCCTGAGGAATATTTAAGGGCTATCAAGGTGTTTCAAGAAAGAGAAAACATAAAAGGGGTGGTAGTGCGTATAGACTCTCCAGGCGGCTCTGTTGGAGCTTCTCAAGAAATTTTTGAGGAGTTAAAGAAGCTCAGAAAGTTTAAACCTGTGGTAATTTCTATGGGGAATATAGCAGCTTCTGGTGGTTTTTATATCTCTCTTGGTGGTAATCAAACTTTTGCCCTTCCTGGAACCTTGACAGGCAGTATTGGGGTAGTGCTTCAAGTGCCTAATTTAGAAAAGCTTTTAAAAAAATTAGGGGTTGAAGCTGAGGTAGTAAAAAGCGGAGAATATAAAGATACAGGGTCTTTTTATAGACCTTTAAGCCCTAAGGAACGGGAATATCTTCAAGAGAAAATAAAGGTTATCCACAGTCAGTTTGTGAAGGCTATTGCTGAAGAGAAAAAACTTCCTGAAACTAAGGTTAGAGAAATAGCCGATGGAAGGATTTTTACCGGAGAAGAAGCTTTAAAATTAGGTTTGATAGACAGGTTGGGAGGTTTTTGGGATGCTGTAGATGAGGTAAAAAAATTAGCCAAAATAAAAGAGGTAAAGTTGGTTTATCTTCCTGAGAAAAAAAGAAGTTTTTGGCAGTTTTTATTAGAGGAAAAAGCTTCTTTATTAGCTGAAATGGTTTATTTTAAACCTTGGTTTTTCCCTAATTATTAAAGGTAAAGAAAATGAATAGAAGTGATTTGATAGAGAGTTTAAGTTTAAAGTTTGGTGACATAGAAAAGGAAGATTTGAAAACGATAGTTGAACTTTTTTTTGAAACCCTAAAAGAAGAGCTTAAAAAGGGTAATCGGATAGAGTTTAGAGATTTTGGGGTTTTTTTGCTTAAAAAAAACAAAGGTCTTATCTTTAAGAACCCTAAAAATCAGCAGAATTATTATGTTAAAAATAAACTACGAGTGATTTTTAAATTAGGGAAGGAATTTAAGGACAGATTAAACCTTCCTTTTTTGGCTTCTTTAGACTTGGGAACTCAAACTTTTAGGCTTTGTTTAGGTAAAAAAGTAAAAAAGCAATTATATTTTTTGGTAAAAAGAAGGGAGAATGTGAGATTAGGAGAAGGGTTGGTTAACCAAGAAATTTCAGAAGAGTCTTTTATTAGAGGGATAGAAACCTTAAAAAGTTTTAAAGCTTTAATGGATGTATACGAAGTAAAAGCTTATAGAGCTGTAGGAACGGCTATTTTTAGAAAAGCAAAAAATGCGTCTTCATTTTTAGAAGAGGCTAAGAAAATAGGCATAGATATAGAGGTGGTTTCTCCAGAAGAGGAGATTTTGTTGTCTTTAAAAGGAGTAATCTATGGATTAAAAGACCAAAATTTGGTTAGAAGAAAATGTTTGATAGTAGATGTGGGTGGTGGGTCTACAGAGTTTATGTTGAGTGAAAAAATCACCCCTAAGTGGGTAAAAAGTTTAGAAATAGGGGCGGTTTCATTAAAAGAACTTTTTCAGCTTAGATATCCGGTAAATTATAGGGTATTTAAGTCTATTATAGATTACCTTTCTGATAAATTAGTTGAGCTTCCTCAAGAAGAGGTAGACCATGTGATTTTTACAGGAGGCACTGCCAGTTTGTTGGGAGCTTTAGATTTAAAGCTTAAAATATTTTCTCCTTATGCGTTAAATAGTCATAAAATTTCTAAGGACCGGATAGAAAAAATAATAAAAAAATTAGCTAACAGTGACCTTGAGAGGATTTCTAAAATGAAAGGGATGGAAAAAGGAAGAGAAGATATAGCCCTTCCAGGTGCACTTATCTGTTTTTCTGTCTTAGAATATTTTAAGAAAGACTCTCTAATACTAAGTGTTAACGGTATTTTAGAGGGAACTTTACTTTCTTTAATAGAGAGGTATAATTAGTAAAAATTTTCATGTTATAAAGGGGTTTGGTTATATGTTGGAAATCTTATATGAAGCCTATACCTTTGATGACCTTCTTTTGGTACCTGCTTATTCTGAGGTCTTACCTAAGGATGTAAACGTTCATACTTATATTACCCCTAAGATAAAGCTTAATATTCCTCTTATTTCTGCGGCGATGGATACGGTTACCGAAAGCCGTATGGCGATAAGTATGGCTCGAGAGGGAGGATTAGGGGTAATCCATCGCAATATGACCCTTGATGAACAGGTAAGAGAGGTAGAGAAGGTTAAAAAATCAGAAAGCGGGATGATTTATGACCCAATAACAGTGTTTCCGGACACTCCGATAAAAGAAGTGCTTAAGTTGATGGAAGAATTTAAGATTTCTGGTATCCCGGTGGTTGAAGGTTCAAACAAAAAACTTGTAGGAATAATTACCAACAGAGACTTAAGGTTTGAAACTAACTTTGAACGCCCGGTTAAAGATTTGATGACCAAAGAAAATTTAGTTACCGCTAAACCAGGTATTAGTTTAGAAGAGGCTGTTCAGATTTTACATGAACATCGTATAGAGAAACTTCTTATCGTAGACGATGATTTTTGTCTGAAAGGTTTGATTACCATCAAGGATATAGAAAAAATCAAAAAATATCCTAATGCGTGTAAAGATGAACTTGGAAGATTAAGGGTTGGTGCAGCCATTGGGGTTGGGGCTAATAGGTTGGAACAGGCAGAAAGGCTTCTTAAAGCTGGGGCTGATGTGTTGTTTATAGATTCAGCCCACGGACATTCTAAAAATGTAATAGAAACCATAAAAGAAATAAAGTATCATTTTCCTGATTGCCAGCTGGTAGCAGGTAATGTAGCCACGGCTGAGGGGGCTGAAGCCTTGATAAAGGCTGGAGCAGACGGAATAAAGGTAGGGATAGGCCCTGGTTCTATCTGCACTACAAGGATCGTAGCCGGAGCAGGTGTTCCTCAACTTACTGCTATTCATAACTGTGCGGTTGTAGCTGAAAAATATGGCATTCCAGTAATAGCTGACGGAGGTATTAGATTTTCTGGAGATATCGTTAAAGCCCTTGCTGCAGGAGCCCATGCGGTAATGATAGGTAATCTTTTTGCTGGAACAGAAGAGGCACCTGGAGAAACTATCCTTTATGAAGGAAGAACCTACAAAGTTTATAGAGGTATGGGGTCTCTTTCTGCCATGGCTAAAAGAGGTGGAAGTGAACGGTATGGTCAAGAAGGAGAAGACCTTTCTAAGTTTGTGCCTGAAGGAATTGAAGGTAAGGTGCCTTATCGTGGACCTGTGTCTAACATGATCTATCAGTTGGTAGGAGGCATCCGTTCTGGTATGGGGTATTGTGGCTGTAAAAACATCGAGGAATTGAGAAAAAAGGCTAAGTTTATAAAGATAACCCCTGCAGGTTATCGAGAAAGCCATGTGCACGATGTCACGATTTTAAGAGAATCTCCTAATTATTGGATAGGTAAGTAATTTAAAAGAAAATTTAGCGTATTAGCTAAGGGCTTTTACCTCTTTTTTGAGGTTTTGAGAATAAATTTAAAACAATCGAAAATGTTTGTTTAATTCTTTTTATAAACAGTTGAAATTAGATAGTAAAGGTGCTAAAATTTTTAAAAATATAATTTTTTTAAAAGGTAAGATAGATGCCTTTATATGAATGGCAAGCAAGGTCGGTTACAGGAGAAATTAGAAAAGGGGTTTTAGAGGCGGCGAATTCTCAACTGGTAGAGGTTTACTTAAGACGTCTTAACTTAGTTCCTATCAAAATAACCGAAAAAAAACAAAGTTCTTTTGGTTTTTTAAGTCTTAAGTCTGTTTCAGATAAAGATTTAGCAAGTTTTACCAGGCAGTTTGCGGTTATTTTAGAGGCAGGTCTTCCTATAGTTAAATGTCTCGAAATCTTGGCAGAGCAACAAAGGAATAAATATTTTAAAGAGGTTATAAAAGACATTAAGTATAAGGTAGAAACCGGAACTGCACTTAGCGATGCCATGGCTCACTATCCTAAGATTTTTGATAACCTTTATATCCAAATGATAAGGTCTGGAGAATCAAGCGGTAATTTAGACTTGATTTTAAATCGTCTGGCTGACTACATAGAAAAGATTGTAGGGATAAAAAGTAAGGTAAAACATGCGATGATCTATCCTTCGGTTATCATTGTAGTTACTATTTTAGTAATTTCTATCATCATGCTTTTTGTAATTCCTAAGTTTGCTGAAATTTATGAAAGTGCAGGACAATCTTTACCTTTGCCTACCCAAATCCTTATTAACATTAGTAAAAATTTTGGGAAAATACTAATATTTTTAATCCTTTTAGTGGTGGGTTTGTTTTTGGGGATAAAGTTTTATAGAAAGACTGAGCGAGGAAGATATGTAACCGATAAATTACTTTTAAGACTTCCATTGCTTGGAGATCTATTTTTAAAAGCAGCGGTTGCGAGAACGGCAAGGACTTTAGCTAACTTGGTTGGTGGAGGGGTTCAGCTTCTCCCAGCTATTACCATTGCAGGTGAGACTTCAGGTAATAGGGTTATAGAGAAGGCGATGGAAGAGGTAAAGCTTAATGTTTCTGCCGGACAGTCGATAGCTGACCCTATGATGGCAACAGGGGTTTTTCCCTTTTTTATGGTAGAGATGGTAAGGGTAGGCGAACTTTCAGGAAAACTTGAAGAAATGCTTAATAAAGTAGCAGGGTTTTTTGAAGAAGAAGTAGACAGAATGGTTAATACCCTTTCTACTTTGATAGAGCCGATTTTGATAGTCATTTTAGGGGTGGTGGTAGGTGGTATTTTGGTTGCCCTCTATCTACCTATCTTTAAGTTGGGTGAAGTTATAGGTGGAATGCGATAGTTGTTTGGTTAAGGAGGGAAGATGTTTCGGGTTTATAAGTCAGAAAACGGTATTTTATTGCCTGCAGAGACCATCGCCCCTCATACTTGGATTTGTCTTTTTAATCCATTAGAAGAAGAGATTTCATATTTAGAAAAAAAATGCCATATTTTTCCTGAATTTCTTAGATATCCCTTAGATGAAGAAGAAAGACCAAGGATTGAAAAGGAAGAACAACAGGTTCTTATTATCTTAAGAGTACCAGATATTATTTCTAAAGGAATTTTTGTGCGTTATGAGACCATACCTATAGGTATTATCCTTACCGAAGAATACATCATCACCGTTTGCCTTAAAGACCATCCTATTTTTGAGGATTTTATTTCTTTTGCCAATAAAAGTAAGACCTTTGACCTTAGAAATCCGGTTAACTTTTTGCTTAATTTTATGCTAAATGCCACCTCTCTTTATATTAAGGTTTTAAGAAACATAGATAAAGTTCTTGAAGAATACGAAGAAGAAATCTTTAAGGCAATAGAAAACGAAGAGATTATCAAGATGCTTAGTATAGAAAAAACTCTTACTTATTTTAATACCTCTTTGCAAGGCAACGATACCGTTCTTACCAAGATACAAAGTGGAAGATATGTTAGGTTAACTGAAGAAGATCAAGAGGTTTTAGAAGACCTTCAGATAGAAAACAGACAGGCTATAGAGATGACCAAAGTGTTTTTAACCATCGTTTCTGGTACGATGGACGCTTATGCTTCTATTATCAACAACAACCTTAACCTTATCATGAAGTTTTTAGCTAGTATGGCTATCATCATTTCTATTCCTACTATTGTTTACAGCATGTATGGAATGAACATCCCTCTTCCTTTTCAAGAGTTACCTCCTTTTAAAGGTACTCCCTATGCCTTTTTTTTAGTAAATTTTGCTACTTTCTTTATCATGGTGTTGTTGTTTTTTTTCTTTAGAAAAAAACGTTATCTTTAGTATTTTTATTGAAGGAGAAATTTATGAATTTTGACAAATTGACCTTAGAGAACGAATTGATAACCGTTAAAGATAAATCTTTTAAGATAGTGAGACCTGCAAAACTTGAAGAAATTTTTGAGGGAGATCCTTTTTTAGAGGTAGAGAAGTTTCCGCTTTGGTTTAAAGTATGGGAAGCAAGTTTGGTTTTGGCAGATTATGTAGCAGGGTTAACTTCTCCTAAGAAAATTTTAGAGCTGGGAGCAGGGCTTGGAGTAGTTAGTTTAGTTGCTGCAGGTTTTGGCCATGAGGTTTTAGCCACAGACTATGATAAACAGCCATTAAAATTTTTGGAACTTTCTGCTAAAGAAAACGGGCTTTCATTAAAAACCCAGGTATTAGATTGGACTTCACCTAACCTACAAGGGAAATTTGAGTTAATCGTAGGAGCAGAGATAGTTTTTAGGAAAAGTCTTTTTGACCCTCTTTTAGAGATTTTTAAAAATTTTCTTACAGACCAAGGAGAAGTTTTGCTTGCCCATAGCGGTGATAGAAAAAGGGTGCTTGTGCCATTTTTATATAAAGCGCAAGAACATTTTGAGGTGTTAACAAGTATAAGAAAAATAAAAGGGGAGGACGGGACCCAAGAGATTATATTAAACAAGCTTTTGTTTAAAAAGAATTAATGAAGGTTTCTCAGGCCTTCAATCAGGGTAAGAAGCTTCTTTCTCAGATAGAAGACCCTGAATATGCTAATTGGGAAGTTCTTTTAATCCTCTCTTATCTTCTAAAAGTAAAACCTTTAGAAGTCTATTTATTTTTTGATAAAGATATTCCTGAGGAAGAATTTTTTAAAATTATTCAAGCCAGGTTAACCAAGAAACCTTTAGCTTATATCCTTAAAGAGGCTTATTTCTGGGGAAGAAAGTTTGAGATAGAAGAAGGGGTTTTAATCCCAAGACAAGACACTGAGATTTTGATCGAGGCTTTTCTTGATTTAGGCATAGAAAAAGGTAAGGTTTTAGAAGTGGGGGTAGGTTCAGGGATTAACCTTATTACCCTTCTTTTAGAAAAGTCTGGCTTAGAAGGATTTGGTGTTGATATAAATCCAAAAACCCTTAGGCTAACTTTTAAAAATGCTCGATTACATCAGGTTGAAAAAAGGATTTTTTTGTTCAAAGGAGACGGATTAACTCTATTTAAAAATAGACCCATTTTTGAGGTTATTCTTTCTAATCCCCCTTATCTTAGTTTAAAAGAATGGGAGGACCTTGAAGAGGAAGTCCGGATTTTTGAGCCTAAGGAGGCTTTGGTAGCGGGTACTGTTGGCACAGAGTTTCATGAGAGACTGATGAAAGAAGCCCCTTTCTACTTAAAAAAAGGAGGTTTTTTAATTTTAGAAATGGGATATAATCAAGGAAAAAAAATAAGAGAACTTGCGAGAAGATATGAATGGAAAAGTAGGTTTTATCAAGATCTTAGAGGATACGAAAGGGTAGTGGTGTTATGGAAAGATTAAGTGAAAGAAGATATGTTATTAAGGGAGGATACCCTTTAAAAGGGGTGGTAGAAGTTAGTGGGGCTAAAAACGCAGCCTTGCCTGCGATTGCCGCTACTTTACTTGCCCCTGGGGAATATCGTTTAAAAAGGGTTCCTAAGGTAAGAGATGTTTTTTGTATGTTAAAAATTTTAGAGTTTTTAGGGGCACGTTATTCTTTTGAAAAAGATTACCTTAAAGTGGATACTTCAGGAATAAACAAAGTTTCTGTGCCTTATGAGTTGGCTACTCAAATAAGGGCTTCCATTTTATTTTTAGGGGCTCTTTTAGGAGCCAAAGGAGAGGCTGAAGTGCCTCTTCCAGGAGGTTGTGCTATAGGGAAAAGACCGGTAGACCTACATCTTAAAGGTATGGAAAGACTGGGAGCAGAAATATCTTTAAACCACGGCAATTTAAAGGTAAAGGCCTCAAACTTAAGAGGCAGTGAAATAGTACTTGATTTTCCTTCAGTAACAGCTACAGAAAACTTACTTATGGCAGCGGCTTTAGCAGAAGGTGAGACGGTGATAAAAAATGCAGCCAAAGAGCCAGAGGTGGTGTTTTTAGCCGAGGTTTTAAAAGATATGGGAGCTCAAATAAAGGGAGAAGGAGAAGACACCCTTTATATAAAGGGTAAAAAGAAGTTGAAGCCTACAGACATAGAAATCATACCTGATCGTATTGAGGCCGGGACTTTCTTAGTCTTAGGTGGACTTTTAGAAGAAAACGAAATAGAGATTAAAAACTTAAATCTTTCTTATTTAGAAGTACCTATTTCTAAACTTAAGGAAATAGGTGTTTATGTAGAAAAGGTTGGGAAAAAATCTTATTCGGTTAAAAGGGAAAAGGTTTTGCGTGCCACCAAAATGGTTACCGCCCCTTATCCTGGTTTCCCTACAGATTTGCAACCTATTTTTACGGTTTTGTTAACCCAGGCTCAAGGGATGTCTTTAGTAGTAGAGAACCTTTTTGAAAACCGTTTTTTGTATGTTTTTGAGTTAAACAGGATGGGAGCCAACATCAAATTAGAAGACCGGACAGCAATAATTAACGGAGCTACCCCTCTTTTTGGTTCTCCGGTGAAGGCTACAGACCTTAGGGCAGGAGCAGCTTTGGTTTTAGCAGGCCTTTGTGCTGAAAATACCACTACCGTATATAACGTAGAGTTAATAGAAAGAGGTTATGAAAATTTTGTAGAAAAACTGCAAGGTTTAGGTGCAAAGATAGAAGTTGAAACCGTATGAAGGTAAAAAAACTTGAACAAGTTTTAAACCAAGCACCTGCAGTTAATCTGTTAAAAAAATCTTTAGCTACAGATAGGTTATCTCACGCTTATCTTTTCACCGGACCTAAAGGGGTAGGTAAAGAAACTACAGCTTATGCTTTTATCTTTCATCTTTTTTGCCAAAAAAACCCTCTATCTCCTTGTGAAGTCTGTTTAGCCTGTAAAAAAATAGCTAAAGGCGTCCATCCTGATGTTTTAACGGTTAGCCCTGAAAAAAAAGAAATCAAAATAGATCAAATAAGAGAAGTAATCCATTTTCTAAAATATCCTCCTTTAGAAGCAAGATATAAAGTAGTTCTTATTAAAGATACAGAAAGAATGAACCAAGAATCAGCTAACGCCCTTTTAAAGTCTTTAGAAGAACCACCATCTTATGGGATTTTTATCCTTCTTACCGAAAACTTTACCCAGCTTTTGCCCACAGTAGTTTCTAGGTCCCAGGTGGTTAGGTTCCATTCCCTTCCTAAAAGCACGGTTTATAAGGTTTTAAGAGAATGGTATGGATTGGAAAAAGAGGTTTCTCAAACCTTAGCCGAAATTTCTCAAGGAAGTTTAGGCAGGGCCTTAAATATAGCGGAAAAGGGATTCTTAGAAGAGCTAAACAGCTTTGTAAAAGCAGGTTCTTCTCGAAGTCCTTGCTTAAGGTTTAGGGTAGCAGAAAGATTTGCAGGGTATAATTACCAAGATTTAGAGGAGATTTTTTATTTAATTTTAGTTTGGGTTTGGAGGTCCTATTTAAAAAGATTGATAGACTATCCTTATCCTGAGGCTTTTCCAGAAGAAATCTATCCTAAAGATCCTTTCCAAGCCTTTACCTTAATTCAAGAAAGCCACCAAGCCCTGGATAGATATCTCAATCCAGAGCTGGTGTTTTATAGATTATTTTT